>Ga0172378_10004828_pt1 | contig 12601 bp, 13 predicted proteins | sample GrowelOW332metaG_FD_119755 | JGI IMG/M metagenome (GOLD analysis project Ga0172378, IMG submission 119755) | Groundwater microbial communities from an aquifer near a municipal landfill in Southern Ontario, Canada - Pumphouse #3_1 metaG | ecosystem: Environmental > Aquatic > Deep subsurface >...
TCATTAAGCTTTATTTTAACAAACCAGCTTTCATAAGGCTCCTTATTTACAAGAGAAGGGTCATCTGCTATACCCTCATTAATTTCAACAACTGTTCCGCTTAGAGGAATATATATATCCTCAGCAGCCTTAACAGATTCTACTGCTCCAAAGGAATCTCCCTTTTCAAATTCTGAGTCAGTTTCAGGAAGATCTACGAAAACTATATCTCCCAGTGCATGTTGTGCAAAATCAGTAATACCTATGAAGGCAAAATCTCCCTGAACTCTTGCCCACTCATGATCCTCAGTATATAATAAACCGTTAACTATCTTCATTTTACATTCCTCCATTTATTTTTTATAATTCTTTACAAGAAATTTTCGGCTTACAACTTTAGCCTTAAGAAATTTGTTTCTTACCTGAATGCTTATTTCATCTCCCAGGTTTGAATGTTCTATATTCACCATTGCAAGTCCTATGCTCTCTTTCAGAGTTGGTGAATAATATCCGGTAGTTACAAAGCCAATTTCCTTATCCCCTGAAAATACAGAGTAGCCATGTCTTGGTATCCCTCTGTCTTCCATTTTAAAGCCTATAATTTTTCTCTTTAAACCTTCTTCTTTTTGTTTTTTCAAAGCATCTTTCCCGATAAAATCATCCTTAGTAAGCTTTACGAAATAACCATATCCGGCCTCTAAGGGTGTAATATCCTTAGAAAGCTCATTTCCATACAGCGGAAGATTTGCTTCAAATCTTAATGTATCCCTGCAGCCAAGACCGGTAGGTTTTATGCCTGAATCCTTTCCGCTGTTTAATATTTCATCCCATATTTTTTTTATTCCTTCATTGTCTGCATATATTTCAAAGCCATCTTCTCCTGTATATCCGGTCCTTGAAATCATTACCTTTACTCCGGCTAAATCTATGTCCTGCATAAAGCAGAAGAATTTAATTTGTGATAAGTCCTGATCTGTCAGTTTCTGGAGTATCTCCTCTGCCTTAGGTCCCTGAACAGCGACCTCGCTTATACTATCTGAGACGTTATTTAAACTAACATCATAACCCTTAGCATTATCCTGCAGCCACATATAATCCTTTTCTTTGTTGCCGGCATTAACTACAAGGAAGAAATAATCATCATCTGCCTTATATATAAGAAGATCATCCACTACTCCCCCATCCTCATAACACATCAGGCTGTAAATCACCTGATTTTTAGTAAGCCTTCCCAAATCGTTTGTCACCATATGCTGAAGATATTTTAAAGCATCTTTTCCCTTAACCTGAACCTCACCCATATGGGATACATCAAATATTCCCGCAGCATTTCTTACAGCATTATGCTCTTCAATTATCCCTTCGTATTGAATTGGAAGAGAATAGCCTGCAAAATCTACAATTTTTCCACCGGATTTCAGGTGGCTTTCATAAAGTGACGTCTTTTTTACATTCCCCATTTGAACACCTCCATTTATTCATATAAATTTAATTTTTTACATTATTTTAAAAAATAAAAAGAGGTATAGACGCATAGAAATAAAATGCGCTATACCTCTGTTTTTTTACCTGAGAGTTTTCTACTAAATAGTATTGCTCCGTCGGTGCCCTAAGGCTTTCCAGAGATTCATCAGATAACGGTCCCTTTGCCTGAAAGTTTTTATAGATATCAGCACTATCTATATTTCTTCTTCGGCTGCCATAAATGGCATCTCCCGTTATCATCCTATGACAATATATTATTTGATTTGATTTTATCATCCTAAGCCCACTAATTCAATAATAATCTAAAATTTAACTATGTCCTGTATTTTTCATGAAAAATATATGATATTCTAAATGATATGGAGGTAATGATCATGCTATGTATATATAATAAAAATACTAATCCTTATTTTAATCTGGCTTGCGAAGAGTACCTGCTTAAAAACTTTGATGATGAATTTTTTATGCTTTGGAGAAATTCTCCCTGCGTAGTAATTGGCAAAAATCAAAATACCCTGTCTGAAATTAACAGAGAGTATGTTAAAGAAAACAACATAACCATAGTAAGAAGATTATCTGGAGGAGGTGCAGTATTTCACGATTTAGGAAATATTAATTTTACCTTCATCAGCAATAAAAAAGAGAGCTTTAATGATTTTCAGCGTTTTACCCTTCCTATAATAGATGTTTTAAAAAGTTTATGCATAAATGCAAAATTCACCGGAAGAAACGATTTAACTATTGATGATAAAAAGTTTTCAGGAAATGCACAATACTGCTATAAAAATAGAGTTCTTCACCACGGTACCCTTCTTTTTTCTTCAAATGCATCAGATATTTCTAAATCGCTGATGGTAAATGAGAAAAAATTTGAAGGCAAAGCTGTTAAATCTGTAAAAAGCAGAATAACAAATATAAGCAGCCATTTAAAATTTAAAATGGAAGTCACTGAATTTATTGAATTTCTTATGCACTATGCTCTGAATTCTATGGGAAACAGCAAATTCTACCAGCTTACTTCTGATGATATAAATAAAATTGAAAAACTTAAAAATGAGAAATACAGTACTTATGAATGGAATTTCGGAACTTCTCCAAAATATAGTTTCAGGAATGAAATGAAATATGCCGGGGGTCTCATTGAATTTAACTGTAATGTAGAAAAAGGTTTCATTAAGGAAGCTAAGTTCTTTGGCGACTTTTTCGGAAGATATGATGTATCAGATGTAGAAAAGGCCCTTATAGGAATACTTTATACTGAAGATAATATAAGAAGTACTTTATTAAAGCTTAATTTAGATAATTATTTCTATAATATAAGTGTTGATGAACTAATTAAGCTAATGTTTTGAATATTAGCGGAAGTAAACTCTTTCCGCTATTTTCTATTTTGATTTTGCATATTTAATAATTTCCACATCATGCATAACTACGATGAGGCCCTCGGTAATCATAGGTTCGATTACCTTTATAAGCTCATTAATTTTTTCTTCTTTATCTATTACTTCAATTACTATAGGAAGGTCCTGTGACAAAACTTCAATTTTTGAAGTATGAACTCTGCTGTTTGCACCAAAGCCTTCAATTCCTCTTATTGTAGTCGCTCCGGAGAGTCCCATTTCCTTTACCTTTTTAATAATTACATGATATAAAGCATCTCCATGCCACCTGTCAGACTCTCCGATAAAAATCTTTAAAAGCTTTCCTTTGCCTTCTATTTTCATATTAAAACCTCCCTAAAGAATAGTTTTACATACAAACCTTGCTAAAACAACACCACCCAGGCTTAAAAATAAATTAAGACAAATATTTAAAAAGCCAAATAAATAGCTGCCTTCACTGACAAGACTAATGGTCTCATAGCTAAAGGTGGAAAAGGTGGTAAGTCCGCCCATGATTCCTGTTGTAAGAAACAGTCTCAAATTTCCAGGTATTAAATCTGTAGATAAACTAATTTCCATTATCATTCCTATTAAAAATCCACCTAGTACATTTACTATCAAGGTTCCTAATGGAATACTGCAATTAAACAATTTTGATGACTGCATAGATATCAGATATCTGAGGGTCGCTCCGATAAAGCCTCCAATGCCTACATAAATAACCTTCTGCAAAAAATCTACCTCCAAAAAATAACTCATATGCTGCCATATCAGTTATTAGTTATAATTGATTAATAGTATATAACTTTGCATTTCAAAAGTAAACTGGAATTACCTTAAAATAACTACAGTAATGCCTGGATTACCTGATAGTGTATGCTGATAATTCTCCAGATCTTTGCATAATGACAGCATCTCTTTTTTCCTGCTGACCCACTGGTCTCCGCCTGCATATATCCTGACTATTCCTCTCATGCTGCTGTCTCCAAGGCTTCTCTGTACCGAAGTTTTAATTTTGCCGCCAACGCCTGTAGAGCCATAGCCATGAATTAATATAACAGCTTTATAATCCTGCCTTTTGTAAGATATCAAAGCATTTTTCATATTTTGAACTGCCATCTCAGCTGTTGGCATTCCATATTCTAAATTAACTTGTGCTACTTTATCTCTCATAAATTCTCCTATATACAGAGCCCCTTAAGTCAGAAATAAATTCTGCAAAGAGGCTCAAAATTTCTTATATTCTATTCTCAATCCAGTTATGGATATCGCTAATAACTGTATCCTTTTCATCTTTTTCATTTAAAATCTCGTGATAACAGCCCTCATATATTTTCATTTCCTTATCACTGGATTTAGCATTGGCAAACATCCACTTTGCACACTCATTTGTTACAATCTGATCATTTCCACCGTGAATTATAAGACATGGATATTCATATTTATCTATATTTTCAGATATCCAGGCGGCCCCTCTTACCCCAAACTCTCCCATAAGCTTAGCAGTAAATTCTTTTAGAACCAGTGGGTCATCATCATAGGCCTTAACTACTGATTTATCTCTGCATATAAGACTGGATAGTCCATTTGGAAGCTTTGCCATTGGATTTTTTTCAAAGAAATTATCTTTTTTTATTCCATCAACCAGTGGTAATTCTGTAACTGCAGCACCGGATAGTATCTGTCCTTTTAGCTTATTTCTATATTTCATCCCGTAGCCTGCAGTAATGAAGCCTCCCATACTGTGGCCAAGCATAAATACAGGTACTCCTTTATTTTCACTGACTGCTAAATCAACTATTTTATCTGCATCATCAAAGAAATATTGAAAATCTTTAATGTATCCTCTCTCTCCGCCGGACCTGCCGTGTCCCCTATTGTCAAACCTGTATACTGAATAACCAAATCCATTTAGCTTTTCAGTAAGATATTCATAACGCCCTAAATGCTCACAGAGACCATGAACTATAACTATAACTGCTTTAGGATTGTCTAATAGATTCCTGACACAAAAAAGCTCTGTCCCGTCAAAAGATTTAATTTTTTCTTCATTTGAATTTTCCATATGCATCCATCCTTTCCCTGAGAAAATTTAACTATATTTAGTATATTATTACATTTATTATAATATTAAATCAGGGAATAAACAACCTGTACTAAGAAATAGAATAATGTAAAACTTAATTTTTCAGCATAAAAAAATGTTAATTATCCATTATTTTTATGCTGAAAACCATACTAAATGTAATTATTCAATTTTTTACATTACTATCTTTAAATACTTTCTTGCAGTCCCTATAAAGTATATGCCATATACCAAAACGAACAATAATATGCTGTACAGGGAAGGAATAATAATATTGTAGTGCATCTTCTCACTAAGCACTGACATGGCAACGCAGCTGTGAATTATGCCCACTATCAGTGGAAGCACATAAGATATGCTTATCTGTTTTGATAATGCTCTGTATACTTCCTTTTTTGTCATTCCCAGCTTCTTTAGTATGCTGTACTTTTCCTTATCCAAATAGGCCTCGCTTATAAGCTTGAAATATATTATGGTTCCTGTAGCTATAACAAATACCAGGGACAGAAAAGCTCCAAGGAAATATATTATTCCAAACATATTAAAGGAAGAAATGTCCTTGCTGGTATTTGCATATAAGCTGTCTTTAATAGGCGTTATCTTTTTCAGCTTCCCTGCAAGGCTTTTTAAATTATCAGTATTATCAATATTAATTCCATTAAACTCATACTCTTTGCCTTCTGATTTTATGCTGTTATAATCATTATCATTCAAAACAATACATGGATAGGCAAGTCCAGCTCCAAAAAGAGGAGTTTTAAATGTATTTTTTATTATAAACTCTTTCTTGCCGATGGTGGTTTTTACATCCTCATAATTAACCAGGCTCATAACAAGTGCCGGAGATTCCAGATATAAAATTTCTCCTGATTCCGGCTTATTTTTTTCAATTTCCTTTAGCTTTTTAGAATTAAGGTCCCTGCTTATCCTTAAAAAATCAGAATATCTTATAGCAGAAGTATCATCTAAAGGCATTCCAAATCCGGTATCTATCTTGGTTTTTATTAAGCAAAACTTTGTGTTTTCCTCTAAGGTAATATTTTTATTATCTTTTTTTACTATATCCTTAACCTGATTCTTCACAGCCTTATCATCAGATATATAGGATATGGCATAAGGCAACTGGAGAGAATCTCTTATATTAACAAAGTATTTTAAAGATGCTACAGTTCCATAAGAAGTAAGTGTAACTGCCACCAGTACTGCTACAGCGGATAAAGCTCTGTAATTATTTTTAACCCTAAAGGCAATATTTGACATACTGACTAGGTTTACTCCCTTATAAAGAATCTTTTTATTATTTATAATAACTTTCATAACTAATGAATAGAAAGATTCAAAAAGCCAATAGGTTCCCATTACTACAAATAAAACAGCCAGCGGTATATAACTTAGAAATTTGACTCCCACAGCATGGGTTGCAAAATAATATCCGGTACCTATAAATATAACAGAAAGCAATCCTTTTACATAGCTTACCTTTGGAAGCTGTTCTTCCATTTTTGATGCATTAAATAAATCAATTAATTTGCTTCTTACTATATTTATATATCCCAGCAGTGAGTTTATAAAAAATATTATAAAAAAGGTAACTGCAGTCTGAAGCAAAGCTTTATAAGATACAAAAAAGCCTATCTTCATATTTAGTATGGCAGCTTTTGCCAGCATCATTAAAAAAAGCTTGCAAAATACAACTCCCAGCAGCAGCCCAAATATTATAGCTGTAAGTCCTATAAATATAACCTCTAGCCCATATATAAATCCTATCTGATAATTGGTAACACCCATAAAGGCATATATTCCTATTTCCTTTTTCCTTTGATTTAAGAAAAAAGAGCTGGAAAACCAAATGAAAAATATTAAGAAAAGAAGCAGAAGATAGGAAACAACATCAGATACGCCGTTTATATAATCTACCGCTCCTCTTGCTTTCTGAAAATCCGGGTTATATTTTAAAGATATAAAATTATAATAAACCAGAACAGAAAAAATCATGGATACTATATATAATCCATAAGTTTTTACGTTTCTTTTAAAATTTCCGAAGGCTAAGCTAAATGAGTTCATTTATTTCGCCTCCAATAGATGCTGACATATCCATTATTCTTTGGAAGAATTCTTTTCTGCCTTTATTTTTATCTATTTTAGCATGAATCTTCCCGTCCTTAATAAACATTATTCTTCTGCAGTAGCTGGCAGCAAAGGCATCATGAGTTACCATAATAATTGTTGTATTGAATTTTTCATTCATACTGGTAAGACATGATAAAAGCTCTGCTGATGATTTTGAGTCAAGTGCTCCTGTTGGTTCATCTGCAAATATTACAGAGGGGTTTGTCATAAGGGCTCTTGCAGCTGCTGTTCTTTGCTTCTGACCACCAGATAACTGGTAAGGATATTTTTTCAAATGATCCTTAAGACCTAAAAAGCCTGCTATTTCATTAACTCTATTTAATATTACCTGATGATTTACCTTGCCAAGTGCTAAAGGCAGTGCAATATTATCCTGAACAGTCATGGTATCCAGCAAATTAAAGTCCTGAAATATAAACCCTATCTTATTTTTTCTGAAGTCAGCCAGCTCCCTGCCTTTAACCTTACTCATATCCTTTCCTTCAAAAAGGTAGCTTCCGCTGGTTTCCTTGTCAATTGTAGATATGATATTTAAAAGAGTAGTTTTTCCTGCACCCGATGGGCCCATTATTCCAAGAAATTCGCCCTTTTCAACCTGCATATCGACTCCATTTAAGGCTGCGGATATATTTTCCTTTGAGCCATATAATTTTTTTAAATCCTTTGTTTCAATAATAATACTCATAATTATCCTCCTGAATTTTGATTTACTTTTATTTTAGTCATATCCATAAGCCTCTGCCATCGAATTCAGGTTACATTTTCTATTTTAATATTACATTTTCGTCACAGAGAAGTAATCTGACAGTTTATAGTAGCAAATTGTAAATTCAGTAAAGCTCCCCTGCTCTGATTTAACAAATATATCATGACTTAGCTTATTTGCCATCTTTTTAGAAAGATAAAGTCCCATACCTGTGGATTTTGATGTTTTTCGGCCATTTTCCCCGGTAAAGCCTTTATCGAATATCCTCCTTATATCCTTTTCACAAATACCCATGCCGTTATCTCTTATGTTAATTTTGACTGATTTTTCATCCTCTTCTCCATATATTAATATTTCCCCCTCTCTATTTACATACTTGCAGGCGTTGTTTATTATCTGATCAATAATATAGGAAGCCCATTTCTCATCTGTCATCACCTTATAATCAATATTATTAAGCTGAAGATCTATATCCTTTGCTATAAAAAATGCAGCATTTCGTTTTACCATTTCACGGATAACTTTATTTATGCTTACTTCTTCCACCTGTAAATCTTCTGAGTAACTGGAGGATCTGCTGGTATAGAGAACCTGATTTATTAAAAACTTAATTCTTTCAATTTCCATTCTAAGCTCTTCAGATACCTTGGAAAGAGAATTGCAATCTGCAGCTTCCTCAATTTTATCTGAAATCAGTTCACATACTGCAATGGGGATTTTAATCTCATGAACCCATTTAGTAATATAGTCATTTACTTCATCTAATGAATCTTTAAGTTCCCCAGCATTTTCTTCCATCTGATGATTTTTAGCTTTTACTATGTTTTTAATAAGTTCCAGCTCATAAGTTTTTGCATCCGGCAGGTAGTTGTCTACTTCTTCCCCATTCTCCAGAGCCTTATAAATATCACAAAAGCTGGACTTAAATTTATAATAGTATATAAAAAGAAAAAATAATGATATAACTATGATTAAAAAGTCCATATAGGCTATATCATTAATTGATGCATTAATTTCACTGCTGGTTAAGAGTATCAGATTTATTACAGTAAAGATTGAAATGAAATATAAGATTTTTATTATTGAATTTTTTATATAAACTATAATATTCATGATACAAAATACCCAAATCCTTTTTTAGTCATAATAAAATCCTGAAGCCCCATATCTTTAAGCTTCATTCTTAGCCTGTTAATGCTTACAGTCAGTGTATTGTCATTAATGAAATTATCATCTTCCCAAAGGGCTCTCATTATTCTTTCTCTGGATATGGCCTTACCCCTGTTTTTCATAAGAAGAAGTATAACCTTAAATTCATTTTTTGTAAGTTCAATTTTCTCTTCATTATATAAAAGGGCTTTATCAACTAAATTCAGTATTACGCCTCCGCACTCCAAATAATCTATATTTTCATCAGAATATGCATAAGTCCTTCTTAATAGGGCATTTATTTTAGCAATTAAAATATCCATGGAAAATGGCTTGGTTATATAATCATCGGCTCCTGTGTTTACTGCCATTATAATATCCATATTAGTATCCCTTGATGAAACAAATATAATTGGAATTTTGGAAAGCTCTCTTATCCTGCCGCACCAGTAAAAGCCATCATATTGAGGCAGGTTTACATCCATTATTATTAAATTAGGTTTATTATCAGCAAACTCTGCTGATATATTTCCAAAATCCCTGGCAATATAAGTCTCAAATCCCCACTTAATTAAACCATCGGACATATTTTTGCTAAGTGAAATATCATCCTCAACTATCATAATTTTATACACAGCTGTTTCCTCCAAAATAATATATATGAATAATTGTATCACAAAAGTGGGGCAGGTTTGTTTAAAACTGGCGCAGGTTTGTTTTAGGATATATGTTTTTGTTAAAAAATGTGTTTAAGTCTAGGATAAGACAAGCCTCTTCTGGTAATAATATAAACGTACGTAATTAATTGCCAAGGAGGCTGCTATGGATATATTAATTAAAGATCAAATAAAGTTAAAATTTATGAAGGGTCCTATCTGCCCTCATTGCGGAAGCAAAGATATAAATAAATTTGGATTTTTTAATGAAAAACAGAGATACAGGTGTAAAGACTGTAAAAAAACCTTTAATTTATATACTAAAACTCTGCTTAGTTGGTCTCATTATAAAGATAAATGGGATAGCTTTGTCCATACTATGCGAGAAGATGTGTCACTTAGAAAAGCTGAAAAAGAAGTAGGGGTAAGCTATGCAGCATTATTCTACTGGAGACATAAGATAATGACAATTTTAAATGAAGAAAATGATACTGAACTTCATGGAACCCTGGAGCTTATCAGTATGAAGTTAAAATATTTAGATAAAAACCGAAAAAGAAAAAATGAAGAAGATGATGATGAATTAGAAAAATTAGGATTTGGGGATGCGTTTGAAGAGGAAAAGGCATCACCTGGCGGAGCTCAAAATATCTTCTTTGCATTTTTGTATCAAAGAGATGACAGGCTGGAGTCTTACATATACAAAGAAAAAACAGGAGCCAGGTCGTTTATATATGACTTATCTGACAGCATAGATAAGAAAAGCATAGTATGTCTCAGCTCAAACTACCCTTTCAGATATCCTCTATTATATAAAAAGATAAAAGTAGCTGATAAAAAAAGTTATAAGCGAGTTAACTATTTTAATGCAGACAGCGCAAGAAAATATTTGGGTCAGTTTAAATGCTGGATTAAAATGTTCCGAGGAGTATCTTCTAAAAATTTGCCAAAATATGCTGCTTTTTTTAAGGCGCATAAAATATTTAACAATATGGAATGCATAATACTTTCTTCCCTACGGCAATATGAAAACCTTAGAAACCAATATGCAATAAGGGGTGCCTTAGGCTTTTAACCATAAACAGCACCCTTAAACAGTTTTTTTAACAAAATAATATGTTAAGAAATAAGCCAGTCGGCCCTTTTATTTATCATTTATGCCTAGTAAATCTTTTATAACTTCTCCACCGAGTATCATTCCGGCTACAGGCGGTACAAAGGAAATGCTTCCCGGGATCTGCCTTTTCATCGTGCATTTTTCAGATCCCTCGCTGATGCTGCATGCGCAGCCTTCCTTGCAGGTTACATCATCCTCTGTTTTTGGCTTTACAGGCAGCTCTTCAGAATATATAACCTTTAGAGCTTTAACTTCCCTTCTTTTTAGCTCATATCTCATAACCTTTGCCAAGGGGCATATTTTTGTTTTATAAATATCAGCTATTTTAAACTTAGTTGGGTCAAATTTATTTCCGGTACCCATACAGCTTATTAATTTTATGTTATGCTGCTGACACCACAAAACCAGTGCTATCTTTGAAGTTACTGTATCAATGGCATCTACCACATAATCAGTATCCTCATCTATTATATCCCCAATATTTTCTTCAGTTACAAATGTTTTATGTATTTTAACATTGCATTCCTTATTTATGTCAAGGATTCTGTCTCTCATTACCTCAACCTTTGGCTTTGAGATTGTACTGTATAATGCAATAATCTGCCTGTTTAAATTAGTAAGGCACACATTATCATCATCAACCAGAATTAATTTTCCAATTCCGCCTCTTGCAAGAGCTTCTGCTGCAAAGCTTCCTACGCCGCCAATGCCAAATACAACTACTTTACTTTTTTCTAATTTTTCAAGTCCTTCACTTCCTATTAAAAGCTCAGTTCTAGAAAATTTATGCTGCCCTCTCATATATATCACTCACGAAAACTTAAGTTCGTTCCTTTCATAAACCTAAATATATTCATGTGTAATATAGGCTATATTCTGGAAGTTGTCAATATATATCTTAATTATAAAACCGTTACTTCTGTAAGTTGACAATGTATCTTTAAAGGATTTAGTAAATGAAGCAGAAAAATATAAAAATAAGGATAATTATATGTTCTACATATAAAAAATCCTCATTCATCAAATTTATGAATGAGGATTTTTTTATAAACAGCATTGGCTGTCTTCACTATGTCTTATGCTGTCAAAATTTTCAAATATCTTCTTGGCTACTTCCGGCCGGTTCATTGTATAAAGATGAATTCCGTCTACTCCTTCTGCAAGAAGATCTATTATCTGCTCTGTGGCATATACAATTCCTGCCTGTTTCAATGCTTCCGGATTGTTCTCATATTTCAACAGTATTCTTTTAAATTTAGCAGGAAGTGAGGCACCACAAAAGGATGTTATTTTTTCTATCTGCTTTTTATTTATTACAGGCATTATTCCTGCAGATACCGGTATATTAACCCCTAACAAATCAAGTTTTTCCCGAAAGTTATAAAATAGTCCGTTGTCAAAAAACATCTGAGTTATTAAAAAGTCTGCACCACTTTTCACCTTCAGCTTTAAATTTTTCATATCTTCAATTAAATTAGAAGCCTCCACGTGCCCTTCCGGATAGCAGGCTGCGCTAACTGAAAAATCTCCTGCTTCTTTAATCCTCTGCACTAAGTCATTTGCATAGGTAAATTCACCTTTGACATCTGTATCAACAGGGATATCGCCTCTTAGAGCCAGGATATTTTGTATGTTATTATCCTTTAGTTCTTTTAAAATATTATCTATTTCTGCTTCAGTTGAGCTAATACAGGTTAAATGAGCTAATGCCTCAATATTATATTTATTCTTTATAAGGCTGGCAATTTTTGTAGTGTTTGACCTGCCGCTCCCTGCCGCTCCATAGGTAACGCTTATAAAATCAGGTTTTAAATTCTTAAGTTCCTCAAGAGTGTTAAGGACCGTATCAATAGGTGATGTGGTTTTTGGAGGGAAAATCTCCAGGGACATAACAGTTTTTTTATGGAA
>Ga0172378_10004829_pt1 | contig 12601 bp, 16 predicted proteins | sample GrowelOW332metaG_FD_119755 | JGI IMG/M metagenome (GOLD analysis project Ga0172378, IMG submission 119755) | Groundwater microbial communities from an aquifer near a municipal landfill in Southern Ontario, Canada - Pumphouse #3_1 metaG | ecosystem: Environmental > Aquatic > Deep subsurface >...
TGAAGCCCGCTAACGCTGCCGGCCATTGGGCGGCTCTCGAGGAAAACAGTCTGCTCTGGGGCATACGGATATTGGTATGGATTTATCGGCTGTTCGGCCGCTGGGTGTTTCGCCTGTTCTTACTGCCGGTCGTCAGCTATTACTTCCTTTTCGGACCTGTTGCCCGTCAGGCTTCAATGGATTATTTGCGTCGTCTGGGCCGGTTTTACCCGGAATTGGGCATAGGTAGTGGACTCTGGCAGAGTTATCAGCATTTTCTGAGCTTCGGCGAGACCTTGTTGGACAAGATCGTGGTTTGGACCGGCAGCATAGATCAAAGTGAGGTAGACTTTCCCAACCGACAGTTGCTGCTCGACATGATCGATCAAAAGCGGGGGGGAATGCTGCTATCCGGGCATATTGGTAACTTTGAAATTTGTCAGGCGGTTGCTAACCAGCGCCGGCAGATTCACCTCAACATCCTGGTGCATACCAAACATGCCGAGAAATTCAATCGCTTACTCGGCGGCAGTAAAGCCAGCGCTACTATCCAACTGATCCAAGTCACCGAACTCAGTCCGGCGATCGCTATTTCCTTGCAAGAAAAGATCGAACGCGGCGAGTTTTTGGTGATGGTGGGCGATCGAATACCGGTACAAGTCGGTGGCCGCACGGTGCAGGCCAGCTTCCTCGGCGAAGACGCCAGTTTTCCGCAAGGCCCTTATTTGTTGGCCTCGCTGCTGCGTTGTCCGGTATATACCCTGTTTTGCTTCCCCGTAGACGGACGATTTCAGATTAAACTGGAACTGTTTGCCGAAGCTATCCGCATCCCGCGTTCCGAACCGCAACGCAGAGAGATGCTGGAATCGCTGGCGCGACGTTATGCGGAACGCTTGGAAGCCTATTGCCGCTTGGTGCCGTTGCAATGGTTTAATTTTTACCCGTATTGGAGTCGGTCAAGCGATGACAATACAAGCCAGATAGCTGCCAAGGACAAGCGATTATGATACGCGCCGACGTTGAGTTGACAGTGCCTTTTCATGACATCGATCTATTGAACATCGCCTGGCATGGGCACTATTGTAAATATATCGAGCTTGCCCGTTGCGCGATGCTGGATAAAATCGGCTACGGTTATATGGCGATGAAGGATACGGGATACGTTTGGCCCATCGTCGATTTGCAACTAAGGTTTGTCCGCCCGGCCAAGTTTGAGCAAAGTATTCGGGTGTCGGCGGAACTGGTGGAATGGGAATATCGGATGAAGATCAAATACTCGATCGCCGACACCAACACCGGGGAAGTGCTGGCCAAGGGGCATACCATACAGGCGGCGGTCGATGCCGTCAGCGGCGAAATGTGCTACGCCTCGCCGGCGGTATTTCTGGAAAAACTCGGCATCAAAACCGATGCCCCATAGCTGGGCATTGATGTTTTCCGTTTTGCGCTGGGTAAGGCTGGGCAAGTCTTTCATATTTGACTCGCCACCGGTTCCGCTGGCTTGTACTATCTGATGTATCGTTCGCGGCGCTATGTCTAGGTTGGCGCCAGCATTTTCTTAACCATTTGCTCGAGGGACTTTGACTATGTTCAGAAAAAACTTAATTTTGATTTTGCTGTGCCTGGCTGTTTTGGCGGTCGGTTGTAAAAAAGACCTTAAATCCGGCGAAGCAGCCGCAGTGGTCCCGCAGGCTCAGGTTTACTATACGCAGTTCAGTCTGTTCCAAGAGCAGAACAGGTTCCGCACCACCAATTACCGCAAGGGTCAATTGATTCCTATCAATACAGCGGTTGCGCTGCTCTCTCTGGATTCGGACCAGGCGGTGCTCAGGGTGGAGGCAAGCGGCCAGCTGATAACCATCGAAAACGTGCAGAAATTCACCAAAGACGAGATGCCGATCGCCTTCAGTAAAATCGCCGGCACCAGCAAGGTCGACCTAAACCGGTTTACTGCCGCCGAGCGCGAAAGCATTTTGGCGGGGCAGGTCAAGAAAGACATGAGCAAGAAAGCCGTGCTGGCAGCCATCGGCTATCCGCCCCAACATGTGACGCCCTCGCTGGATGGCGACGATTGGACATACTGGTCCAACCTGTTCAATCGCTTTGTCGTGAAATTCAAAAACGGCAAGGTCGACAGCATCGTCGACTGATGCCGCAATCCCGGTTGCGGAAGAAATAGTGCCTTAAGAATAACGGGATAATAAATTTGATGGATTTTTACTGCTGTAAATAAATGCGTAAGTAATCGTAAAACCAAACAGACACGCCATAACCTTGATCGCCTGCAAAAAAGCCAAGATTACAGGCCCGAGCGATTTCCTTGCCTCCTGCTATGGATAGACGTTCCATTTCGTTGCCAAATCCAGGTGTTTTTGATCGCATGTAGACGGTATAGGCATTGAGTTGTGCCGAATTCGACATTTTACTGAAAGCCTCTTCCTTTTCTTCTTCGGTGATGGGGCAACGCCGATTAAAATAATCGTGCGCCTGTTGTGCGTATGCGTCACGAATACCGAACACATTTTTTTCCACTATCGCAGAATGGCCATTGCGATACACCATCAAATAAATTTTTCCGCCGGAGCAAACAAAACGTAAAAACACGGGTTTGCTCGTTTGCGAACGCATACTGACCACATCTTCCGGTGAATGTGCGGCATAACCACTTATATGCCCGATACTGTTTGCCGGATGGCAATGCAAATCGCCAAAAAAAAGATTGTCCTCTACATAGGGCAGGTTAATGCCGGTCGCATTGCCTTCAATCACCTTATCAGAAATGGCCAATTCCCCTTTTCCATTCATACTTAAGGTGACGCCTAACTCCATGCCGCGCGATTCACCGGTCGTGAAGAAGTCATAACAATACTGAACAAAAGAGCGTGGAATATCCAGATAGGCCGGAAAACTATTGGGATACTGGTTCTTGGTGATTACATCGGAAACATATTGCATTAGTTGCATTAAATACTCCCCATATACTGACCACCGGGCAACTGGATATTGCAGTCGCTGGTAGGGATACTATAAAAGATAAAGTGTTTCGTGCTTTTGCCTGCTACTGCCATTCTCAGTCTAGCGGATAAAAGACATAAGCTGCTAATTATTCAAAATCAAACCCTGCTTTTTTCCAGGCCTTGGTGCCGCCTTCGAGATTCATTAAATTACTGTAACCTAATTCATGTAGTGTTCTGGCCGCGGCATTGCCCATCGGACCGCCTTCGCAATACAGATAGATCGGGGTGTTTTTATCCTTGGGCAGTTTGTCTTGGTACTTTTTGATGTCGTTGTAGGGAATAAAAACATCGGTGCCTTTGATATGCCGTTGCTCGGGGGTATGCACATCGACCAGAAAAATATCCTGTTTTTGCAACAGTTGGTTTAATTCGGGCGCGGCAATAACTTGCAAATAATCTGGCGCTTGATACGTACAAGCGCATAGAAAGAACATCAAAGCTGAAATGGAATAGTATTTTTTCATGGCTTAAGTCTCCGCAGTCTGATGCGTTCTGTTAAAAAGGGGTTCCTGCATGTGCCGGGAACGATCCAAGCTTTCGCCTAGCGTTACCGTGTGCAACTTCGCGGCGGCTATGGCATCCAGCAAGGCGGGTAGCACTTCCAGTATGACCGGAACATCCTCAGCCGTTCGGGCCGCATTTCTATCATGCAGCAACAATATGTCTCCGGCCTTTAGGCCTTTCAATAGTCTTGCCAACACTACTTGTGGATCGCGCTGCACAGTATCAAAGCCGCGCCTGGTCCAACTAGCCAATTGTAGATCCAGCCGGTTGAGTACCGGGTCTAGCCAAGGGTTGCGCAAGCCTACAGGCGGCCGAAAAAAACGGGGGCGGATGCCGGTAACCTTAGTCAGAGCATCCTGGGCCGTATTAAGTTCGGCCAGCCATCCGTCTAGCAGCAGAAACGGCAAGTGGTATTTGTGTTGCATGCTGTGATTTTCCACCCCATGGCCACGCTTGACGATGTCTCGACACAAGTCTGGGTAGGATTGAGCATTCTCGGCGATGCAAAAAAACGTAGCCTTGGCGCCGTAACGATCCAGTACATCGAGCACGGCGAGGGTAATTTCGGGATCGGGGCCGTCGTCGATGGTGATGGCGATTTCGCCCCGCTCGGCGGAAGCTGGCGGCAGCGAAGTCCAGTTTGATCCCGCCCAGGAACAGCGCGGCCAGAGTCCGGCAAAGGTTAACAGCAGGTGGTCGGCAAGCACGACGGCCAAGGCCCAGGGCCAGATGGCAGGATGGATCGCGATCGCTAGCGGCGCGGCTAGCGTCAGCACGAACGAAGTCTTCATCAACGGCGTCGGTTGCCAGTTTCGGTAAGCGGAAAGAGTCATGATTAATGGGATTGAGGGTTAAGCCTGTAGGCGTCGCCGGTGCCGATCAGGGCGGCGATCAGATTCTTCTGCACCTCCGAACTGCCCGAAAACAGTCGGCCGGCCAGTGCGTCTTGTACCAATTCAGCCATGAGGCTCCCGGATTCCAGGCCAGCCGCGCCCATGATCTGCACCGCATCCAGGCTGGATTGTAAGAAGGCTTCGGCCGCATAGAGTTTGGTTTGCGCGGAGGTCATAGTCAGTCGTTGGCCGGCGTCGCAAAGCCGTGCGCATTCGCTTAACCATAAATCGATGGTGTCTAGCCTTAATTTCATGTCGGCGATCCGATGGCTGATGGCTTGATGGCGGCCCAGATGCACGCCGCCGGCGCGCCGTTCCCGGCTGTAACGAACCACTTCCGCCAACTGCCAGTCCATGATCCCGGCGATGCCGGCAAACACGAAGGCGCGTTCGTATTCCAACGCCTTTTGGATCATCTGCGTGCCGGCGCCGACTTTTCCCAGCAAGCGGCCGGCTTCGAGCCGACAATCTTTCAAACTCACGCTGCCGGTGGCACTGCCCCGGCAAGCATCCAATGCACCTTCATTGCTGAAATGACAGCCGTGATCTTCTCGGGAAACCAGGAACGCGGAAATCTTGCCGTCCAGCTTGGCGTAAATTACCAGCCAGTCAGCCAACGGCACATTGGTGATATAGCGTTTTTCGCCGTTCAATATATAACCGCCGTCGTTTTGTTCCGCGTGAGTTGTCATCGCTTGCACGTCGGAACCGCAGGACGGCTCGGTAATCGCATGGCCGCCCAGCCATTGTCCGTTTAGCAATGGCGGCAGAAATGTCTCCTTCTGCGCCTCGCTGCCGTACAACAAAATAGGGAAAACCGAACCCCAAAGATGGGCGTTAACCGCCAGCATCAGACCAGGATCGCGGCAGGCTGCACCGAGGCGGCGATGGGTTTTGACCAACGCGGCGAAATCGTCGCCGAAGCCGCCGATGTGCTCGGGGAGGGCATGGCGGAACACACCTTGCTCGGCGACGGTGCGCAAGCGGGCTTGGATTTGGGCTTCGTCCGGTGGGCCGGCATACGGAGTTAAATCGGAAAAGTCGGGGGGTTTAGTCATATTGAGTTTTTACACAGGCGAAGAGATTGATTTTTATCGAGACCTTTATTGTATCGTTCCCACGCTCCAGCGTGGGAATGCCGCCCCGGACGCTCCAGCGTCACGACTACCATACGTCAATCTCAATCAAGCCACCTTGTCCCGCATAGTTCGATGCACTGGAGTAGCGCCAATGCTCTGGCAAATTCACATAACCTCGCTTGACAGGATTGGCATGAATATAATCCAACTTCTCCTGCATCATCGCTTCGCTGAGAATCAGCTCCGCATGCACACCCTCCTGCCAGAACTGAAACTCCCGGTCATGCTTGTGAGCGCATTTGGCAAACCGCAATCTCTGCAATAAATGTTCGGCTTGTTTTGCCTGCAAATGATCGATGACCCGCCGAGCGGTAAACGCTTTGAAACTGGCAACACATTTATCCAGCGCGGTACTTTGCGCGATGAAATGCAGGTGGTTTTCCAAAATCACGTAACCGTAAAGCTTCAAACCGACCTGTTGCTGTTGATATTGCCAGCAGTCGAGCAGGATTTGCACGGTATCCGGCCGGGTAAACACCGGCAGCCATTCCACGACCGTGCAGGTCATGAAATGCGCTTGCCGAGATTCAGTGATGGTGTAACGGCTTCGGCCCATTGGCTAGTTGTTTGTTCAGGACGCTGGAGCGTCCGGGGCTGCATTCCCACGCGGAGCGTGGGAACGATGTTATGAGAGGCGGCGCCCAGCTTGCCGGCTGACGTCCTCTCGATTGAAGGGTTAGGGCTCGCCATCGAATGTCTCCCATTGGCCAGTCTCTTCATTTAGTTTGAGACTCTGCTTTGAGGGGTAGTCTTTCCCAACGGTGCGAAAAGCATGAAGAACTGAACCGATTGAGACAAAGTAAAGCCGCCTATAGCGCATGGTGTCGGATGTGAGAAAGAACCCCTCCAGTTCGCCTTTCTCACCGAGCGCAATGATGAAGATGAAGCTGTGCACCACTTGATTGCAGAGAAAGCCGACGTCGCGCGTTTCAACTGATTTCTGATCTAGGTCGAATAGCTCGTCGATCTCACTTCGATTGAAGTAGTCGACCACCCGATCTGGCTTACCCGGAAACCACTCAATTTCGTACTTGAGTTGCTTCGTTGACTCGGAAAGTTTGAATGTGCTGAGTAGCTTCCTGATTGCATAGAAACCGATAAATATTTCGCGTTCAGCGCGCGCCAATGCCGCCTCGCTGTTTTCATCGTTGACTCGCAATCGATTGAGCCAGCCAGCAGCTCTAACCAACGGTGCTTTCCAGTAGTGCGATTCGTGAATCACCAGCGAGCTCTAACAAATGATTATGAAGTTTCTGTATATCATCGCCGATTGCAGTATGCCTAGCAATAAACGCAGTCTGATGGTTTTCCGCCTGAACTTTAAGTTACCAGTAAGCTCCGCACTTTGCCGAAATCCAATTTGCCGTTGGCCAACCGCGGCAACTCCTCCAAAACCAGATACCGACTCGGCTGCATATACGCCGGCAATTGGCGGCTGAGTGACTTGCGAATCTCGGCGATGCTCATTCCCGGTTCTAAAACCACCGCCAACGCCGGACGCTGGCCGGCGGTGGGGTCGTCTATGCCGATCACAGCGCAAGCTTTGACACCGGGGATGGCATTGACAACCGCTTCGATTTCCGCTGGTTCGACACGATAGCCGGAGCATTTCAGCATACGTCCCAGGCGGCCGTGAAAGCGGTATTCACCTTGTTCCAGGCTGGCGCGGTCGCCGCTGGCATACCAACCGTCTGGGTTTAGAAAAGACTGTACTAGGCCATCGCGCCAATAGCCGCTGGCTAATGTCGGTCCGCGCACCCATAACTCGCCGGTTTCGGCGTCGATTTGTAGTTCGCAGCCAGCGGCTGGCTGGCCGATGGGGATAGTTTGCTCCGCTACCAAGCGGTCGCGTGCCACCTGCCAAAAGCAGCAGACATTGGTTTCGGTGGGGCCGAAGAAATTGTACAAGGCGGTCTGCGGCAAGCTGACGGTCAGATCGATCAGGGCAGGGGTGGGAAATACTTCGCCGGCGAAGATGAGAAAGCGCAACGCGGCGAGCGGGGTTTGCGCCAGGTTGCCTTTATAGGTCAGGAAGGCCAATAGCGAGGGTACGGTGTACCAGCCGCTGATGGCTTGCTCGCTTAGCCAGGCACTCAAGCGGGCCGGGGCCATGGTCAAACCGGCCGGAATAAAATGCAGGCTGGCGCCGGCGCCCAGCACGGCGTAAAGATCGAAGGTGGATAGATCGAAGAAGAACGGCGCGCTGCTGGCGATGCGGTCGGCAGGTGTTAAATCCAATAACTCGGCGGCCCATGATGCGAATGCTGAAATGGCCCGGTGACTGAGCGCCACGCCACGCGGTTGGCCGGTGGAGCCGGATGTGTACAAAATCGCGGCCAGCGATTCGGCGGGAATTTCAACTGGAGCTGGAGCTCCTTCGTTACAGCTGGCGATGTCCAGCCACAAATTTTCATCCAGCCAATCCGGCGCAGAACCCAATCCCAATACCGCATTGACCTGAGCGTCACTGACGATAAAGCTCAGTCTCGGCGCCGGATTTTTCAGGTCGAGCGGCACGTAGCACACCCCGGCCAGCAGCACGCCGAACAGCGCGATGGCCGCGTCTACGCCGCGATCCAGATGAATCGCTACCGGCTGGCCGGGTGGGATGCCCTTGGCTTGTAAAGCGGCGGCGATGGTTTGCGCCTGTTGCAGCAATTGCCGATAACTGATTTGCCGGTCTTGCTGTTGCAAAGCCAGCGCGTCGGGTTGTTGTTGGCATTGGTGTAGAAACGGGGCTAGCAGCATGGATTAAGGTTTAGCTAAAAATTACGGTTATAGCTCCCACGCTCCGGCGTGGGAGCTCCAGCGTCCCGAACCGCTGGAGCGGTTCTAATTGTATTCCCACGCTGGAGCGTGGGAACGATGTCCGGTTTGCAAGCCGAGCCGCATCAGATCGAATTCCCACGCTGGAGCGTGGGAACGATAGGTCACTCAGCTCTCCCCGGTTTCCAACAACTCCGAATTCATCGTCGCAATCACCGCATCCAGCCAGTCTTCATCTACCGCCGGCGATAAGTAGCTATAGGATAAGACCAGCTTGCCGTCGAGCTGGCTAGCCAATAGCGCTAATCCCGGCGGTAAGGTCATCCAGCACATCAGGGACAGATTGGTCACCGGAACGCCGAGAAAGCCTTTTTTGCCCCACGACAAGTCGCCGATGTCGGAAAACCACAGCGAACTCAATTCGCCGCCGCTGTGTTGTTTGCGCAAAATTTTGGCGTAGCGGGCCGGAGACAGCCATTGACCAAGCCACATCAGCGGCAGGTAGGCCAGATCCAGTTCATCCCTTACTACTTGTTTATGCTGACTCAAAAGATGCGCAAACAAGCCTTTTCTGTCTCGAACCTGATCGCGGGTGGCGCGGGCAAACAGGCAGCCGATATGATTACCAAACACCGGCGTCGGCGCGTTCTGCCGGCGCAGGTTGAATGCGTAAGGGATGCAATAACCGTCTTTAGCAGCCGGCGGGCCCACCAGCTCCATCGCTCGCATGAAGCAGCCCAGGTAATACAGCGTGCGCCCGGTCAGGCCGGTGTATTGTTGCGCCAGCTTGGCGATGCGCTGCGACTGATCCGTATCGAAACGCTGCACTTTCAGGCGCAGCACTTGTGGTCCTTGTTCAACCTGGGTTGGCAAGCAACTGTCCAGGCTATTGGCTGCGGTGTTGTGGCGCTTGGCTTTGAAGAATAACTGTAGTTTTTTCCAGAAGCTCCATTGCGCCAGTTTGGCTTCGATCAACGATGGCGATTCCTTGAAGCTTTCCGGATGCTCGGAGGACAGGAAGTCCAGCAATATCTTGCCGCCGCGAGCATCCAGCAAGGGATGCAGCCAGATCAGCAGCAAAGTGCCGCCGCCTGCGCCGGCGATCCAGTGCACCGTCAGCGGTCGGGATTCGGGGCGATTGAAAATATCCAACAGTAGGCGTTGGGTTTCATCCGTCTCATCCGCACCGGGCTGGCATTGATGCTGCTCCAGCGGGATAGTCCGGCCAGTCGCCACCCAGGCATAACGTTTGCCGCGAGTTTCGATGATGGCGGAGGCTTGCGGAAAGCGTTCCACCAGCAGATCTAAACGTTGTTGCAGGGCTTGCAAATCGGGTGCGGCGGCCAATTGCAACGCAAATCCGCAATAGCCGCCCGGCATGCCGGCGTCGCGGATTTCCTGATCGAGTACGAAGGTAAAATAGTCGGCAGGGTTGAAGAGCTTGTCGGCAAGGTTTGTCATCAGGCTTGGCCGCTGCGGCGTATCCATCTGTCTAGTGAGTTCAGGCTGCCGACGTTATCCGGTTCGATTTCGGTGTCCGGCAGTGTCACGCCAAACTCTTTCTCGGCGAACATGATTAGCCGCATGATGCCCATGCTGTCCAGCCCCGCGTCCAACAGGTTATCGTCATCGCCGAAAGAGGCCGGATCTTCATGATAAATAAGTTCGGCAAAGATGAAATTCTTGAGTTTTTCCTTCATGGCATCGAAATGGTTTGTGAGTGAGGTGAAAATTATACTCAGATCGCCAGCAAACGATCGGTTTCCGGCGTCAGCCAGCGTCCGAAGAAAAAGCTTGTAACGCAAAACCCCAGCGCGGAACCTGACGGCAGTAGTCGCTATAAGACACGCCAAAACGGCTGGCAAGGCCGGGTTCTTCGTGAAATACCACGGCGATATGGAAAAGCAGCGCAATCGAGCCGGCATAAACTAACAGAACCGGATCGGCAAACAGCAAACACTCGGCCAACAACAGTATCAAAACGCCTTGAAACATCGGGTTGCGGGTCCGGCGATACAGCCCGGTGACGACCAGTTTCTGCGGCGGATCGATCGGAGCAGGGGTGCCTAGTCCCTCAATGGCAAAATCCCAGGCGCAACGTAGATAAAAGGCCGAGCCGAGGATGATACAGAAGCCCGCGGGCAGCGCCCAGGTCAGGTTGGCCGGCTGCAAGTTACCGACTGGATCGGAAAGTAGCCAGTGCGGAATGTAAATTAGCACCGTGCCGGGCACGAGTAGGGTGAATAGCAGGATCTTGAAGGCCAGGAAAGGACGCACGTATCTGTCTGTCGGAATCGGAATGTTGGCTGGTTTGGGTTTGCGGCAATTTTGGCATTCCCGGCGACTCAATCCAAGTGATTTTGAACCTCTCCGGGAATTTGTGTAGAATTCGGCGTTTGTTAATGGAACATAAACCGCCATGTCAGATGACTTGATTAGCCAATTGAAAACCATGCTTATCGAGGGCTTGCTCCTGGAAGACATCGTACCGGATGATCTTTCTGCGGATGCCGCTTTGTTCGGCGGCGGACTGGGATTGGATTCTATCGACGCGCTGGAAATAGGCGTGATGCTCGATCGTCAATACGGTATCAAAATCACGTCCGGCGACGAACGCAATAATCAGATTTTTCTCTCTCTCCGTTCCCTCGCAGAATTCGTCGCCGCCAATCGCACCCGTTAAATATGGGTTATGTCATCAAGCCGATCGTCATTGCCTGTATTCTTGTCGCCTATCCATTCCTCAGTGCTTATCTAGCCGGCCTGGGCTTTGCCAGCTTTGAACTGTTGGTATTTGCGGCGCTAACGCTATGGCGCGGCATTACGGCGACGATGTTGGTCGCGCGACTGGGCAGTTTCTTATTGGCGGCCGTGTTGTTGGCGGGGGCATATTTTGCCAATGCCTATTTCATCTGGCTGGTCCCCTCGTTTGCCTATTTGTGGCTGACGGTCTTGTTCGGGCATACCTTATGGTCGCCGCCCTCTTTTTGCGAACGCCTGGTGCGCTTGCAATTTCCGGACTTAGTACCTGGCATTGCCGAATACTGTCGGGAGCTGACCTGGGTCTGGACCTTGTTTTTCGCCGTCAACATGGTGATCTGCGCCTTGCTGCCGGTTATCGCCGGGCAAACCGCTTGGGCACTCTATACCGGGGTGCTGATTTATGGGCTGATGGCTTTACTGGGAACCGGCGAATGGTTTTACCGGCATCGGCGTTTTCCCGATCTGGAGATTCCGCCGGCGTTGGAGACTTTCAAATGCATCGCCATGAACGGTCATAAGGTATTCAAGGGATGAGTTTTAAACGCAGCCTGTTTTTGCTCCTGGCCTTATTGCCCGTTGCTGGATTGGCCGATGAAGCCGTGCTGACCGAATTGTTGGCCCGCATCCGCCAAACTGACCAGTCATTTTTTCGCTACGAGGAAACCCGCATACTCGAGCTGGCCTCGTCGCCATGGCATGGTCAAGGTTACATGCTATCCGGTCCGGACGGCAGCCTAGTCAAATTGCAACTGCAACCCGCGCGGGTGATCATGGCTATCGCCGAACAGCGCATGTACTACTGGGATCCGCAACAAAACCAACGCCACAGCGCGGCTTTAGGCTCGGCTGGTCCCGCGGGCGAGCAGATCACGGTATTCCGTTCCATCCTGCAGGGCCGCACCGAAGAATTGCAAACAAGCTATGACCTTGTCGCCGAAAAGCAAGGCAAGCAATGGACCTTGCGGATGACGCCTAAACCGGAACTCAGCAACGATGAGATTCCGGCTATCGAAATCTCCGGTGACGAAGAGGACAAACAGCGGCGCATCCTGATCCGTCAAGCGGACGGTGAATCTACCGAGTACCGGATGCAGAAAGCCTCTGCAGCCCAGCAACAGGAATATTCCTTCCAGCATTTGCTGCTGGAAGCGATCGGAGAATAAGGCGTGTCTTTCGTCTGGAGAAAGCGCTGGTTCATGCTGTTGTTTCCGCTATTGTTGGCGGTGACTGTTTGGCAAATCCGGGTCGAGACCGACCTGAACGCTTTTTTTACCGCGACCGACGACGAAGATTCCAGGCTGTTGTCCGGCTTGCTGAAATCCGGCGAACTATCGCGGCGCTATCTGTTGGTAGTCGAAAAGGCGGAGCCGGCGAACTCGGCTAGCGAAACCAGCCTCACGGAATCCCCACTTTCCTTGGCCGTATTCAGCGCGCGACTGCTTAGTCAGCTTGCCAAACTGGATGATGTCGAGCAGGCGTGGCCGGCCGACCAGCCGCCCCGCGACTGGATCGATGCCGTAGCGTCTTACGCGCCTTACCA
>Ga0172378_10004830_pt1 | contig 12599 bp, 9 predicted proteins | sample GrowelOW332metaG_FD_119755 | JGI IMG/M metagenome (GOLD analysis project Ga0172378, IMG submission 119755) | Groundwater microbial communities from an aquifer near a municipal landfill in Southern Ontario, Canada - Pumphouse #3_1 metaG | ecosystem: Environmental > Aquatic > Deep subsurface >...
AATGGAGTGAGGAAAATGCTTGAACATCAAAATGAATTTATTGAGTATTTATTGTATGAGAAGCATAATTCTTCTTTAACAATAAAAGCATATAAGAACGATATTATGGAATTTTCAAAGTTTGTTTCTAGGGAAAAAGGAAAATGTAGCATAGATAATATTGACAAGAAAGATGCTTATTATTTTGTTTCTAGTTTGTTATCTAAGAATAATAAACGAAGAACTATTGCAAGGAAAGTATCAAGTTTAAGGAATTTTTATAAGTTCTTAATGAAAAATGAATTTGTATCAGTTAATCCATTCAAAGAAATAGAAACTCAAAAATATGAAAAAGCTTTACCAAATTTTTTGCCAATTGAACAAATACGAGAATTAATTAATGTTGAAATATCAACAAAAGCTTCGATAAATCAAAGGAATCAAGCAATAATTCATTTACTTTATTCTAGCGGATTGAGAGTTAGTGAATTGGTTAATCTAAAAATTTCAGATATTGATGAGTCACAAAAGACTTTATTTATTAAAGGCAAGGGTAACAAAGAAAGATTGAGTTTGATAAATGATTTTTCTTTTGATTTTGTAAAGAGATATATAAATCAAGGAAGGGAAGAGCTAACCCAAAAAAATATACAAAGAAATGAAAACGTGATAGTCAATAATAAGGGTAATGCAATAACTTCAAGAGGAATTGAAATCATTGTTAAGAAAATGGGATATAGGATGAAGCAACCTAAGGATATATACCCGCATATGCTTAGACATTCCTTTGCTACGCATCTTATGGATAACGGCATGGATATAAGAAGTGTTCAAGTCCTTTTAGGGCATGAAAGTCTTAGTGCTACTCAAGTATATACTCATGTAACGAGCAAACAATTAAAGAAGGTATATGATAATACCCATCCTAGAGCGAAAAAACATTCTTAATAAAGCACATTATCTTGAAATAAAGCATATATTATGCTAAAATTAATAAGCTGCAAAAATGTAGCAAATACACACATTATGAATTTTTTTCACTAGTGCCTGCTAAAAAGTTAGCAAAAAGGCGTGAAAATTTCGAAGTAATGGAGGATAAAAAAACAAAAAGGAGAAATTTATGGTAGAAGAAATGAAAGATTTACTTCCAAGTGAACAAGAACCAGTAATTACAATGAAGAAATTACTTGAAGCTGGAGTTCACTTTGGACATCAAACAAGACGCTGGAATCCAAAGATGAAGAAATACATCTATACAGCAAGGAATGGTATTTATATTATTGACTTATCAAAATCAATAAGTATGATTGAAACAGCCTATAAAGCTTTAAAAGAAATTATTGACAATAATGGCAAATTGCTTTTTGTAGGTACAAAAAAACAATGCCAAGATTTAGTTAAAGAAGAGGCTTTAAGATCAGGATCTTTTTATGTAACCCAACGTTGGCTTGGTGGTACATTAACTAATTTTAAAACTATTCAAAAGCGTATTAAGTATTTAAAAGATATTGAAAAAATGGAAGAAGATGGAACATTTGATATTCTTCCTAAAAAAGAAGTTGCGAATTATCGCAAAGAAGCTGAAAAACTAAAGAAAGTACTTGGAGGAATTAAAGAAATGCGTAAACTTCCAAATGCTTTATTTGTTATAGATCCACGTTTAGAATTAAATGCAGTAAATGAAGCAAGAAAACTTCATATACCTGTATTTGGTATAGTAGATACAAATTCAGATCCAGATTTAGTAGATTATGTTATCCCAGGTAATGATGATGCTACAAAATCTGTAAAATTAATTCTTTCAGTTATGGCAGATGCTGTTGTTGAATCCAAAGGTGGTCAAACAGCTGTTGCCTATACTAAAGATGAAGGTGAAGAAGTATCAATGAATGATGTTATTTTAAATGCTGACAAAGTTGAAGAAGCAAAACAAATTGCAAGACAAAATGCTATTGCAGCACGTCGTGCTCAACAAAACAACTCTGGAAGAGGAAAATATCGTAATGATTCAAGACGTCCTAATAACTTTAGACAAGAACGTCATCCAGTTCAAACTGAAGAAAAAGTAGAGGAAACTAACGCAGGAGCTACAAGCTCAGAAGTTGAAAATAAAGAATAAATAAAGGGGGAGAGATTTAAAATGGCCGTTACAGCAGAGTTAATAAAAACTTTAAGAGAGCGCACTGGTGCTGGAATGATGGATTGCAAAAAAGCATTAGATTCTTCAAATGGAGATATTGAAGCAGCCATCGATTGGTTAAGAGAAAAAGGAATAGCTAAAGCAGCTAAAAAAGAAGGAAGAATTGCTGCAGAAGGATTAACAGCTATTGCAGTAAAAGATAATAAGGCTTCAATGGTTGAAGTAAATGTTGAAACAGATTTTGCTTCAAAAAATGAAAAATTTCAAAAGTTAGTTGTTGATATTGCAAACACTGTAGTGGGTAGCAACTCTAAGGATTTAGAATCATCACTACAGGCAAAAATAGGTTCTATAAGTGTTGCAGACGCAATAGTTCAAGCAGTTTCAGTAATAGGTGAAAAAATAACTTTAAGAAGAGTAATTACTTTAGAAAAAACCAATCAAGATGTTTTTGGTACTTATGTGCATATGGGTGGTAAAATAGGTGTTATTGTTACATTAAAGGGAACAAATGATGAAACTGTTGCCAAAGATGTTGCAATGCACGTTGCTGCTAGTGCCCCACAATATTTGAATAAGCAAGATGTGGATCAAGATTATATTGAAAAAGAAACACATATTCAGTTAGAAGCCGCAAAGGTTGACCCAAAATTACAAGGAAAACCTGAAGAGGCATTAAAAAATATTGTTAAGGGTAAAGTTGATAAGTCTTTAAGAGAAATTTGCTTAAGCGAGCAACCATTCGTTAAAGATCCAAGTGTCACTGTTGCTCAATTTGTCAAAAACCATGGAGCAGAGATTGTAGAATTTGTTCGCTTCAAGGTAGGAGAAGGAATTGAAAAAAGAGAAGACAACTTTGCAGAAGAAGTAATGAATCAAGTTCGTAAATAAGTAAAATATACTTAAGTGACACTCATTTTTGGGTGTCACTTTTAAAAAGGAGGATAGTCTATGGCTAAATATAAGCGAATACTACTTAAGATTAGTGGAGAGGCTTTGGCGGGCAATGGAAAAGACGGAATTTTTGATGCAAATCTTTTAAAAAACTTTGCACAAGAAATAAAGGCTGTCCGGGAGTTAGGCGTTGATGTAGCAATTGTTGTAGGAGCAGGAAATATTTGGAGGGGCAAGGCAGGAGATAAATTAGGCTTAGGTCGAGTTAACTCTGATTATATGGGAATGCTTGCTACAGTCATGAATTCTATAGCTTTACAAGATATTCTAGAGCAAAATGGAGTTGAGACAAGAGTCCAAACTGCATTAACAATTAACAAGGTTGCAGAACCATACATAAGAAGAAGAGCATTGCGCCATTTTGAAAAAGGTCGAGTCGTAATATTTGGTGCAGGAACAGGCAATCCTTTCTTTTCAACTGATACGTGTGCAGCATTACGTGCAGCTGAAATTGATGCTGATGCAGTTTTAATGGCAAAAAATGGTGTTGATGGCATCTATTCTGCAGATCCTAAAATTGACCCTAATGCTGTAAAGTATGAAAAAATGACTTATCTAGAAATAATAAATCAAAAACTTAAAGTAATGGATAGTACTGCAGTATCTTTGTGTATGGATAACAACATTGAAATTGTTGTATTTAATATGGCTAATATGCATAATATTGTTAAAGTAATTAAAGGCGAAAAAATTGGAACACATATAACAAAGGAGGAATAATTATGTCACAAGAATTAATAAAATCTACAAAAGATAGTATGCAAAAAACACTTGATGCATACGCAAAAGAAATATCTACTATTAAAACAGGAAGAGCCAATGCTTCAATTTTAGATTTAATAAAGGTTGAATATTATGGTTTTCCAACGCCATTAATTGAGATTGCAACTATTTCTACTCCTGAGCCAAGGGTAATTATGATAAAGCCATATGAAAAAGAAAGTCTAAGTATGATTTCTAAGGCAATACAACAATCAAATCTAGGACTTGTACCTAATAGTGATGGATCAGTTATTCGTTTGAATATTCCACCACTAACAGAAGAAAGAAGAAAAGAATTTGTTAAATTATTAGGTAAACTTTCAGAGGATGCAAAGGTTGCTATTCGTAATATTCGTAGACGTTTAAATGAAACAATTAAGAAGGATAAATCAATACCAGAAGATCAAGCAAAAAGAGATGAAAATGAAATTCAAAAGGTAACAGATGAGTTCATTAAGAAGATTGATGCTTTGCAAAATTCTAAAGAAAAAGAAATAACAACAATATAGTTAGACTTTTTTGTAAGGAAGGGGATATTAATGTCTTTTAAAAAACTAGAAAATGATTTAAAAGAATTTAATATTCCCTTAAATCATTTAGGAATAATAATGGATGGTAATGGGAGATGGGCTACAAAAAGAAATCTTCCAAGAAGTGCGGGGCATAAAGAGGGTGCATTTAGAATAAAAGATGTAATCAATTATGCTCTAAAATACAAAATTTCGGAAATAACTCTTTATACTTTCTCTACAGAAAATTGGAAAAGAAGCAAAAGTGAAGTTAGTTTTCTTTTTTCATTAGTTTCAAATCTTTTTGAAAAGTATATTGATGAATTAATAAATAATAGAGTAAGAGTTAACATAGTAGGTTTAGAAAAAAATATTCCACCAAAAGTGTGGAAGACATTGAAAAAAGCTGAACTTATGTCAAAAGAAGGAGATTTGTTAAAGGTCAATATTGCATTTAATTATGGAGGTACTGAGGATATTTTGCATGCTGTAAAAAGCATTGCTCAAAAAGTAGAAGACGGATCCATTAGTATTGATAATATTGATGCTAAAACAATTGAAGAGAATCTTATTTCAAAAGATGTTGGACCAATTGATTTATTGATAAGAACAAGCGGAGAACAGCGAGTATCTAATTTCATGCCATGGCAAATAAGCTATAGTGAAATATATTTTGTTAAAGTTTTGTGGCCGGATTTTTCTGAGGAAGATTTTATTGATGCTCTTGAAGAATATAAAAGACGCAATAGGCGTTTTGGAGGAGTATAAGCATGAAAGTAAGGACAATTACAGCATTAGTAATTATTGCAGTTGTGGTACCATTAACTTATCTTGGGGGATGGTACAGTGTGTTACTTATGGCATTGTTTATTGGTGGCGGAGTTTATGAATTAATGAATGTTCGCACTGAAAAAGAATGGCCAAAGTATTTCAGAGTTGTAAATTATGTTTTTGCTTTTGCAATGCTTTTTTGGGGATTTATTATTCATTTTGTAAATACTGGAATAATTGAAATTCCACCAGATTTTTTAGTTCATATAAATACGGTATTTATTTGCATGTATTTAGCGGTTTTATTATCTTTTGAGGTAACTCATCACACAATAAGTATAATGGACGTTTTCTATATATTTACAATCACATTATTACTCGTGGTTGCAGGGCAAGCTTTCTTTTTTATTAGAAATACTTTAGGAATATTAACAATAATTTATGTGTTGCTTGTTACTTATTCAAATGATACATTCGCTCTACTCATAGGTACAAAATGGGGAAAGCATAAACTGGCTCCAGTAATTTCACCAAAAAAGACATGGGAAGGTGCAATTGGAGGAGCAGCAGGAGCAACGCTGATTGGGACATTATATTACTTAATTTTCCCATTATTTGCTAGTGCACTTAATATTTTTTATGCTTTATTAATGAGCTTTATTTTGGCAATAGGAGCCATTTTTGGTGATTTAATTTTTTCTTCAATAAAAAGATTTTTCAAAATAAAAGATTTTGGTGCAATATTTCCTGGACATGGAGGAATATTGGATCGTGTAGATAGTTTATTATTTAATTTAATGGTTTTTATTTCATTTTACGCTTTAATTACTGGAGGTATGTTTATATGATATGCCTAACAATATTAGGTGCTAGTGGATCAATAGGTCAACAAAGTATAAAGGTAATCAAAGATAATATCCAAGAGTTTAGTCTCATTGGAGTATCTGTTAATACCAACAAAGAATATCTTGATTATTTGATAGAGAATTTTGATACTATCAAATATGTTTGCATTGGTAAAAAAATGGATTTAGATTATTATAAGAAAAAATATGATAATATAACATTTTTTCAAGGTGATGAAGGGCTAAGCGAACTATGTAAAATCAAGGATAATGACCTAATTGTCAACGCTCTTGTAGGTTTTGTTGGATTAAAACCTACTATTCAAGCAATAAAAAGTGGAATTGATTTAGCATTAGCGAATAAAGAATCTTTAGTTGTAGCAGGAGATTTAATAAACAAATTGCTTGTAGAAAATGATGTAGAGATTTATCCTATTGATTCTGAACATAGCGCAATATATCAGTGCTTAAAAGGTGAACGCTATCCTGAGATTAGAAGAATAGTTTTAACTTCAAGTGGCGGTGCTTTTAGAGACAAAACAATAAAAGAATTAGAAAATGTAACTGTTGCAGAAGCACTAGAGCACCCAAATTGGAAAATGGGTTCAAAAATAACTGTTGATTGTGCAACGATGGTCAATAAAGGATTAGAAGTAATTGAAGCCCATCATCTATTCAATTTTGATTACAATAAAATAGATGTTGTGATGCATTTAGAAAGTGTAGTTCATTCAATGGTTGAGTTTAATGATGGCTCATTTAAGGCTCAAATAGGAACTCCCAACATGGAAATACCTATTTTATTTGCATTAACTAAAGGACATCATCTGCTCAAGTACGATGCAAATTTAATGTTAAATAAACCATTTTCTTTAAACTTCAGACCAATTGACTTTCAAAAATATGAGGCTTTATTACTAGCGTATGAAGTTGGAAAATTGGGTGGAAGTTTTCCAGTTGTATATAATGCTGCAAATGAAGTGGCTGTTGAAGAATTTTTGAACGGAAAGATAAGTTTTTTATCAATCGTTAAAGTAATAAAAGAATGTGTTAGAATTCATAAAAAAGTGGATGTTTCTTCTCTAGAAGATATCATTGAGGTAGACAAAAGAACAAGAATTGTAGCACAAAAAGTATGTAAAGATATTGTAGGAGGTATAATTTAGTGACACTAATTTGGTTTATCTTAGGATTATCAGTATTAATATTTATCCATGAACTTGGACATTTTACATTTGCCAAACTTTTTGGAGTTTATGTTTATGAGTTTTCACTGTTTATGGGACCAAAACTTCTTCAACGCAAAGGAAAAGAGACAAAATATACTTTAAGATTATTGCCTATTGGAGGTTATTGTTCAATGGCTGGTGAGCAAGATCAACAATCTCAAAGGAATGATGAAGAAGTTGATAAAGACAAAATTAATGTTCCTTTTGAAAGAACAATAAACGGGGTATCTTGGTGGAAAAAATTTGTGATACTTGCTGCAGGAGCAACATTTAATATAATTCTTTGCTTCTTCTTGCTTGTAATCGTTTTTGCTGGAAGCGGTGTTGCTAATAGTAATCCAAATATAAGAGTAGTAGAAGATTCAATACTTGAACAAGCAGGTTTGCAAACTGGTGATCTTGTTACCTCAATAACAGGAAGATTAAGTGATGGTACAGAATATACACTTAATAATATCACTGATTTTTCACAAATTAGCGAGGTTATTGATAAAACAAATCCTAAACCAGATGAAATTAATGCGGTAGGTATGACTCAATGTCTAGATTTTGAAATTCTGCGTAATAATGAGGAGATTTCTTATAATAATGTATGTCGTACATTTACAACATTTGAAGTTTCTTCAAGTAATGATGAACTAGTAATATCTAAGATGGAACCTATTTTTGGTCTTGGACAAACAACAAGAGATGCAACTTTTAATGAAGTTATAACTAGTGCTTGGAATACAGAAAAGCAAATGGCTACTTTGATATTTGATGCGCTAGGAACATTATTTACAAAAGATGGTTTATCTAATGTTTCAGGACCAGTAGGAATGTATGAATCAGCAGTATCTTTTGCAAAAGATGGTTTCTTATCATTTTTGTTGTTTCTTGCTATGATAAGTGTGAACTTGGGAATAATTAACTTATTACCACTTCCTGCTCTAGATGGGGGCAGACTTCTTGTTATGATAGTTGAGAAAATTGCAAGAAGAAAATTAAATCCTAAAGTAGAGGCAATTATAAATGCTGTTGGCTTTATCTTTTTAATTGGGTTTATAATATTAATAACAATTAAAGATATATTCTTTTAATACTAGAAAACCTTCCAAAAAAGGAGTGGTAGAATGCAAGTTGAGATGGGGAAGTTTTTAAATTCAATAAATAGTGATGAAGAGGTTTTAAACGCCTTTTCTAATGCAAAACTTATTGAAGCAAAAGTCAACAATAGAACTGGAAAGTTTAAATTACTAATAGAAATTCCAGAAATTCTAGATATAAAAATTTATAAAAAATTTAATGAAAGTTTGGGAAAATTTCCATATAAATGCAATGTTATTTTTAAGGTAAATAACCATGATAGTATAAATGAAGTTGCTGTTAATGTATATTATAAGCAATTTGTTATTGAGCATTTGCAAGGATTACCGATTTTTGAAGCACTTATAAAATTAAAGCCAATATTAGTTAGTCAACAAATAATAATCTATATAAGTAGTAAGATATTACAAGAATCTATCTCTTCATTTAGTGAGGTTTTAAGAACATCATTTAAAAACGCAGGATTTTATCAGCCTGTAGTTTTAGAACTCAAGCAGCCAGATGAAGAAGAAGTTGAAAGAATTCTTGAAGAAGAAAGACAAAGATTAATTAAAAGTTCTATTGAATTAGAAAAAGAAAAGAACTTAGTAGTAGATACCAACAAGAAAAATACCTCATTTTATAAAGAAAGAAATAATAGCGTTGTAGAAGTAGATTTATCAAGCATTAGTGATGATGATTTGAATGTAGCTTTTAATGCTCGTATTTTTAAAGTTGATGTTAGAGAACTAAGAGGAGGTAATTTATATCTAATATATGTTACCGATGATAAAGATTCGATTTTAATAAAAATAAGGGAGAATGCTAACTTTACTAATGCTTTTTTATCAACTCTAAAAGAAGAAATGTATATAAGAGCAACAGGCAAAGTAATATATGATCAATTTGAACATGATTCAGTATTTGAACCAAGAAAAATTGAAATATTAGATGTAAAAGACGAAAGAATAGATGATGAAAAAGAAAAAAGAGTAGAACTTCATTTGCATACAAATATGTCAACTCTTGATGGAGTTTGTAGTATAGATAAATATGTAAAAAGAGCAATTGAATATGGTCATAAAGCTATAGCTGTTACTGATCATGGAGTAGTTCAAGCCTATCCAGATGCCCAAAGCGCAATAAAGGGAACAGATTTGAAAATAATATATGGAATGGAAGGCTATATTGTTGATGAGAAATTACCAATAACAATAAACGATGCTAATGTAAAACTTGATGATGCAGTTTTTACAGTAATAGATATTGAAACAACAGGATTGAGTAATCGTTATGATGATATTATTGAAATTGGTGCTGTTAAAATTAAGAATGGATTAGAAGTTGATTCTTTCCATTCATTTGTAAACCCCAAAAAGAGGTTAAGTAATATTACAAAGGAAATAACAGGTATTACAGATGAAATGCTAATAGGAGCTCCACTATTTGAAGATATTGCTACTAATTTGCGTAAGTTTCTTCAAAATACCATTTTCGTAGCTCATAATGCGAGTTTCGATTTTGAGTTTATAAATGAATTTTTTAAAAAATATACAAAAGAAGGGATTTATAATCCGGTTATTGATACATTAAGTTTAGCTAGGTCAATTTATCCTCATTTGAAATCATATTCCTTGGGATCAGTATCAAGGAGTTTAAATGTTGCATATTTAGAAGATGAGGCACATCGTGCTGATTACGATGCTAGAGTTTTATCAGAAGTATTTGAGAGAATGAGACCTAAAATTATCAATGAATTGCATGTTTTGTATCATAATCAATTAAATACTTTATCGCCTGAAGATGCCTGGAGTAAGACTTATCCAATGCATATGAATTTTTTAGTTAAGAATAGTGTAGGCTTAAAAAATTTGTATAATCTAGTATCTTTATCCCATACAAAATATTTTTCAGGTGTTCCACGCATACCAAGAGGAATAATTGAGAAATATAGAGAAGGATTGTTGATTGGTAGTGCTTGTTTTAATGGTGAAATATTTGAAATTGCAGCCAATCAGAGTAAAGAAAAACTCAAAGAAGCAATAAAATTTTACGATTTTATTGAAATTCAACATTTAGATAATTATTCTTATTTAGTTGATTCTAAAAGTATAGAGGGTTATGAAAAACTCAAACTTGTGTTAACAAATTTAGTAGAAGAGGCGCAAAATCTTGGGAAAATTGTTGTAGCCACAGGTGATTGTCACTATCTTGACCCAAGAGATAAAATATATAGAGATGTCTATATTGTAGCAAAAGCAAAAGAAGCAAGAAGACATCCACTTTATGATTATCGCAATCCAACAAGAGAAAATCCTAATCAACATTTTAGAACAACAAAAGAAATGTTAGAGGGAGTTTCGTTCTTGGGTGAAAAATTAGCCCATGAAATTGTTGTAACAAATACTAATAAAATTGCAGATATGATTGATACTATTTTACCTGTCCAAGCTCAGTTATATACACCAACATTACCAAATGTTGATGCTCAAAAAGAAATAGAAAAATTATGTTATGACAACGCCAAAAGAATATATGGTGAACCAATACCTAGTATTGTTTTAGAGCGTCTTGAAAAGGAACTTGGGAAAATAAGAGATAATAAATTTGGAGTTATCTATTATTTAGCATATCGTTTAGTAGAAAAATCAAAAAATGATGGCTATCTAGTTGGTTCTAGAGGGTCTGTTGGTTCTTCATTGGTTGCTACTTTAAGTGGAATAACTGAAGTAAATCCACTTCCACCACATTACTTATGCCCAGAATGCAAGCATAGCGAATTTTTTACGGATGGTAGTATAAAAAGTGGTTATGATTTAGATGATAAAATATGTCCTGTTTGTGGTCATATGATGAGTGGTGAGGGACATAATATTCCATTTGAAACTTTCCTTGGTATAAATGGAGATAAGGTGCCTGACATTGATTTAAATTTCTCTGGAGATTATCAATGGCAAGCCCATAATTATACAAAAGAGTTATTAGGAGAAAATAATGTGTTTAGAGCAGGAACTATTTCAACAGTTGCTGAAAAAACAGCATTTGGATTTGCAAGAAACTATTATTTTGATGAACTAAGAAGAGAAAAAGTTAGAAATGCTGAATTAACTAGATTAGCACATTATTGTGAAGGAGTTAAAAGAACTACTGGTCAACATCCTGGAGGAATAATTGTTATACCACTAGATAAAGATGTTCATGATTTTACACCTGTTCAATATCCTGCCGATGATTTAAGTGCATCTTGGAAGACAACACATTTTAAATTTGAAGCAATACATGAAGAGATTTTAAAACTAGATATACTAGGTCATGATGATCCTACAGCTCTTAGAATGCTAAAAGATTTGACAGGAATAGACCCTGTAACTTTACCTTTAAATGACCACAAAGTTTTGTCGTTATTTACCTCAACAGAAGCTTTAAAAGTTAGTCCTGATGATATATATAGCAATACTGGTGTTAGTGGGATACCAGAATTTGGAACCATCATTACTAAAAGGATTCTAGAGGATGCAAAGCCTCATAAATTCTCAGAACTAGTTCAAATATCTGGTCTTGCTCATGGAACAAATGTTTGGAAGGGCAATGCTCAAGATTTAATAAAAAATGGTGTTGGTACAGTTATGGATGTTATTGGCTGTAGAGATGATGTTATGACATATCTTGTTGAAAAGGGATTACCCGCAATTGATGCTTTTAAAATCATGGAAAATGTTAGAAAAAAAGATAAGCAAATTACAAGTCAGCAAGAGAATTTAATGCAAAATAATAATGTTCCAGAATGGTATATAGAGTCAGCAAAGAAAATTCAATACATGTTCCCTAAAGCTCATGCTGTTGCCTATGTTTGTATGGCACTTAGAGTAGCGTGGTACAAAGTTTATCGACCATTGGAGTATTATGCAACCTATTTCAGTGTAAGATGCCAAAGCTATGATTTGGAATCAATGTCAATGACACATAAAGAATTAAAAGAAAGACTTCATAAACTTTATGATACAATTAATGATCGTACAATAGATTCACAAATAAGAAATAAAGAAAAAGATTTGGAAGATTTAATCCTTATGTCATTAGAAATGGTAGCAAGAGGCTATAAATTCACAAATATATCATTAGAAAAATCTGAAGCAAAACGTTTTGCTATTGATTACGATAACAATGCTTTAATACCACCATTTGTTACAGTTTCAGGTTTAGGAGAAGCAGTTGCAGAATCAATTATAAAAGCGCGCCAGGAACAACCATTCCTTTCAAAGCAAGATTTCATTAATAGAACAAGTATTAATACTACGCAATTGAAATATCTTGAAAAAAAGGGAGTTCTTGATGTTTTAGATGA
>Ga0172378_10004831_pt1 | contig 12598 bp, 8 predicted proteins | sample GrowelOW332metaG_FD_119755 | JGI IMG/M metagenome (GOLD analysis project Ga0172378, IMG submission 119755) | Groundwater microbial communities from an aquifer near a municipal landfill in Southern Ontario, Canada - Pumphouse #3_1 metaG | ecosystem: Environmental > Aquatic > Deep subsurface >...
GCGCCCTTTGATGAAAATAATCTCAAATCTGCGAGCTATACTTTTACGCTTTCACCCAAGATATTGGTTCCCAAAAAAGTTCCTCTTGTTGTCATCAGTGCCAAGCAGGAACGCGCGGAGATTATAATGGGCCCCGACGGATTTATTTTGCAGCCGGGAGAATTCGTTCTTGGATTTACGGCGGAGCATGTCGCTTTGAAAAATCGCTATGCGTGCTTTTTGGGCGCGCGCGGCTCGTGTGCGCAAGCGGGGCTGAGCGTTTTGTTGAGTTCAAATTTTGCCGAACCGGACACGGACAACGCGATTATTTTGGAAATTCATAATGTTGGGAGTTCCCCGATTCAGTTGAAGTCCGGGATGAAGATTGTAAAAGGAATATTCGCTCAAGTCGAGGGAAAATAGTCTTGTGCTAAACAGTAAACACTGGTCCACCTGAACTTTGAATCTCTTATTTTAGCCAAATCAAAAGATGAAATCAATCTTTATTTGTCATTCCGGAATTTCGGTACTCCGAAATATCCGGAATCCCGTAGCTATGCAAAACAAGCATTGTATTTCATTTTTACCGGCTTAGTAACGGGATCCCGGATATTTGCTGCGCAAATTCCGGGATGACAGTTTTAAGAAAGTAACAGATAACCGTATTTCGTTATGGTCCTAAGAAGGAGACGGAAGTTAAAAATCATAAAAGAAAATCTATGCGCCAAATTGTAAAATATTTCAAGCCTTACCTGCTTTCGTTCGCGATTTTGCTGTTTTTTGTGTGGGGACAAAGCTATGTCAATCTTGCCTTGCCGGACTATACCGCTCGAATCGTCAATGAAGGAATCAGCCGGCAAAACATTAACATCATTTATGACGTGGGCGTGAAGATGTTGCTGCTTACTCTTTTGGGCGGGTTTCTCACGACGGGTACCGGTTTTTTATCCGCCAAAATTTCCGCCGGTTATGCGCGGCGTTTGCGCGAGGCGGTGTTTTCCAAAGTGGAGAATTTTTCTCTGGACGAGTTCAACGTCTTTTCTCCTTCCTCTCTGATTACGCGCGCGACCAACGACATTCAGCAGCTGCAAAATGTTCTTGCGATGATGATGCGTATGACGCTTATGGCGCCTTTCTTGGGTGTCGGCGCAATCGTCAAAGCCAATCGTTTGGCTCCCAGTATGTCCTGGATAATGTTTACCGCCATTGCCGGTCTGATTGTTATGTTGGTAATTCTTTTTCTTATCGCTTTGCCGAAGTTCACTCTTATTCAGAAACTGGTCGATAAGCTCGGGCTGGAGGTACGGGAAATGCTGGTGGGTGTGCGCGTGATTCGCGCCTATGGCAAAGATGCCGACCGGCAGGAACAATTCCTCCGGACGAATCGCGAGTCGATGGATCTGAATATTTTCTTGGGAAAACTGATGTCGCTGGTGAATCCGGTAATGACGTTGATCATGGGGCTGGCATCCGTAGCCGTGGTCTGGTTCGGCGCCTATCTCATCAACGACAGCAAACTGAATGTCGGCAACGTCGTGGCTTTGATGCAATATGTTTCGCAAGCCATCTTTTCTTTTCTGATGCTGTCCGTTATTTTCATTATGGTACCGCGTGCGGCGGTGTCCGCGCGGCGCATCGGCGAGATACTGGAGATTGTGCCGAAGATAAACGATCCGAAGACGCCGGAGCATTTGCCCGAGATTGTCCAAGGCGTTGTGGAGTTTAAAGATGTGAGTTTCAGTTATGAAGGTTCGGAGAGTCCGGTGCTCAATAATATTTCTTTTACCGCTCAACCGGGGCAGACCACGGCCATCGTCGGCGGTACCGGGTCGGGCAAATCGACTTTGCTCAATCTGATCCCGCGGCTGTATGATGTGACTGTCGGTTCAATCACGCTGGACGGGGTGGACATCCGCCATATCACGCAGCATGAACTGCACGAGCACATCGGCTACATTCCTCAGAGGGCGACGCTTTTTTCCGGCACGATAAAAAGCAACATCGCTTACGGCAAAGCCAAGGCGTCCGTCGCCGAGATAGAGAAGGCCGCCGCCATTGCCCAGACAGCGGAATTTATCGACGCGTTGCCCGAGGGGGTCGAGAGCGCCATTTCCCAAGGAGGAACCAACGTGTCCGGCGGACAGAAGCAGAGATTGTCGATTGCCCGCGCGCTGGTAAAAAAATCTCCGGTGATATTATTCGACGACAGCTTTTCGGCGCTGGACTTCAAAACGGACGCGGCTCTTCGGAGTGAATTGCAGAAAGAATTAAAGTCGTCCACGATTATTATCGTGGCGCAGAGAATCAGCACCATTATGCATGCCGACAATATCATCGTTCTCGACAACGGCAAAATAGTCGGGCAAGGCAAACATGCCGCGCTGTTGTCCTCGTGCCGCGTTTACCAAGAAATCGCCGAATCGCAATTGTCGGTAGAGGAGTTGGGTCGATAAAATCTCCGGTATTTCATTATACCGAAAGACGCGCGGCAGAGTAATAGGAGAGACATAAAAACGTTTCTAAAATTATTTTTATTAAAATTAGGACTTGTGTGTTTGATGTTGTTGTTGCAAGAAGGCATCGGCTCCTTGCAATGACAGTACCTTTTATTGAATAAAATAGGAAAAATATATGATCAAAACGAAAAGATCAGACGGGTTTCGCTCCGAACCTCCGGGCGGTATCGGGATGGGCCCCGTTGCCAAGCCGAAAGATTTCAAAAAAACTTCACTGGCTTTCGTCAGCTATCTGAAACCGCATTGGACCGGTTTTGTTCTGGTTTTGGCGTTGGCCGTTTCAAGCATCGTGTGCGGACTTTTCGGCCCGAAACTTTTGGGTAATATGACGGACGTGATTGCGCGCGGACTTTTCGGCGGTCAAAACGGGATAGATTTCGCCGCGATTAAAATAATCGGTTTGTATCTGATAGGTTTGTATGCGGTCAGCGGCGTTTTCGGCTATATCCAAGGTTGGATTATGTCCATTGTTTCGCAGAAAATCACTTATGCTTTTCGCCGCGATATTTCTCTGAAAATTTCCAAACTGCCTCTCAAATATTTTGATCATCACGAAACCGGCGACATTATCAGCCGGGTCACGAATGACGTGGAAAATATCAGCCAGAATCTTAACCAGAGCTTGGTGCAGGTCATTACTTCGGCGGTAACCGTCGTTGGTATTTTGATTATGATGATTTCAATCAGTTGGCAAATGACTTTGATTGCGCTCTTGGTGCTGCCGGTGAGTATGATTTTTATCAAAGTCATCGTCGGACGCTCCCAGCGTTATTATACCCGTCAGCAAGATTTCTTGGGCAAGATGGACGGTCACATTGAGGAGATGTTTTCCAATCACGTTATCGTCAAGGCTTTTAACGGCGAAAAAGCTTCCGTGGCGCGCTTCAACCGGATCAATAATGATCTTTATGACAGCGGTTGGAAATCGCAGTTTATGTCCGGACTGATGATGCCGCTGATGCACTTCGTCAGCAATCTCGGCTACGTCGCAGTCGCTTTGGTCGGAGGTTATTTGGCAATTGCGGGCAAGGTCAGCATCGGCGGCATTCAGGCATTCATCCAATATATGAATCAGTTTACCCAGCCCATCAGCCAAACTGCGAATATCGCCAATGTCTTTCAGGCGACTATCGCTTCGGCGGAAAGAATTTTTGAATTTTTAAACGCGCAGGAAGAGGAAGCGGAAACGGAAACAGTTGCCGCGCCGCAAGTCATTTCCGGCAAGGTGGAATTCGATCACGTCTTTTTCGGTTATAACGCGGACAAGATAATCATCAATGATTTTACGGCAAGCATCAAACCGAAGTGCAGCGTGGCCATTGTCGGTCCGACGGGCGCGGGCAAGACGACCATCGTCAATCTTCTGATGCGTTTCTACGATCTCGACCGCGGCACCATTGCAATTGACGGAGTTGACATCGCCAAGATGAAGCGCCAAGACGTTCGCCGTATGTTCGGCATGGTTCTTCAGGACACATGGCTTTTTAGCGGCACGGTGGCGGCAAACATCGCTTTCGGCAAACCGGACGCTTCCAGGGAAGAAATTATCAAAGCGGCCGAAGACGCTCATGCCGACCATTTCATCCGCACTTTGCCCAACGGCTACGATACGATTATCGCCGACTCGTTCGACAATATTTCCGCCGGCGAAAAGCAGCTTCTCACTATCGCTCGCGCAATTCTAGCCGATGCGCCGATGCTCATTTTGGACGAGGCGACCAGCTCGGTTGATACGCGCACCGAAAGCTTGATCCAGTCCGCCATGGATAAGCTTGCTCACGGTCGCACCAGCTTCGTCATCGCGCACCGCCTTTCGACCATCAAAAACGCAGACTTGATTTTGGTTATGAAGGACGGCAACATAATCGAGCAGGGAAGGCATGAGGAACTTTTGGATAGAGGAGGCTTTTACTCGTCGCTTTACAACAGCCAGTTCGCCGGGGCGGGCGTTTAAATTATTGCTATATGACGGAAAGGTAATTTTATTTTTTGAAATTTGAAAGAACTGCGGCCCTCGTGCGCAAGAATTATTTTTATAACAGAGCCACCAACCTTGCATTCGGATCACGCCGGATATGGCGTGAAATGCCGCGCAAGAACGTTCTGTTCCGCGTGGTTCACGCTATCTCTGGCGTGATCCACAAATCCAAAAATCCATAATTCCGGAATTCACCGAACATGCTAGGAATTGCGTACAACCCGGAACTGTTCTCGCCGCGTTAAAAATTTAAAATAATCGTATGTTTTGCCCTCGTTGCAACAGAGAAATGGAAGACGATGATGGAACTTGCCCTTACTGCCTTGAAAGAATTTACGGCAATACAAGGACGAGCGCATACTCCCATGCGTCTTCAAAACGTAAAAACGCAGTTAAAGCGTTATTTTATGTCTGTCTGCTTTTTGTCGTAATATGCAATCCGTCCGGTTCCAGGGATTATCTCGTCAAACAGGCGCATCGCATCGCATCCGAACCGAAGGAAATGTCCGACGCTGATTTTCCCAGTCAGACGGAAAATCCCAAAACCGTAAATTACCAATGGTCTTACAAGGGCAAAGAATATTCCGTCGAGGAAACGCTCTACGGGAATATTGACGCATATTACAAAGAACATCCGGTCAAAGCTCTTTACGAAGGAGATTCGGAGGAAAAATATTATGATAATTTCGCCCTCAATCTTGAAAATGGAAAAGACGCGACCATAAGCGACGTGGTGAGCGACATAAAAGCGGAGGGTGTGAAAAATAATCTTTCCGAAGAAGAAATCTTGGAGCTGGTGATAGCTTTCGTGCAAGACATTCCTTATGATGATGCAAAATATAATACGATGGTAAGCGACAGCGGCGCCGCCGAAGAATCTTGGCCCAGATTTCCCTATGAAGTTTTATATGACAATGCCGGCATTTGCACCGACAAATCCCTGCTTGCCATCGCCATGGTCGATAAGCTGAATTACGGCACGGCATTATTCGCTTTGGACGGAAAAGAACATATGGCGCCGGCCATACAATGCACGCAAAAGTATTCTTCCTACAATTCCGGATACTGCTACACGGAAGTTACGAACACCGGTTTCAAAATCGGCGATTCGACGGTCGGCGATATGGAAGGAGGCAAGGCCGTCACAAAAACATCGATAAAAAATGCGGAAGACGGCGGATTGGCGGCGCCCGAGGCAAGCGGTGTTGAAGATTTTCACATATATGGCGAAAAGAAGGGGAAATCATACAATGGCGTAGTCGAAACCGTAAACACCATGGACAGAATAACCGAGCTGGAAGACCGGCTGCGTCTTATGCGTTCGGACATGGAAACTTTAAAAAATAATTATCTGGAATTGGAAGGAACCGTGGCGTCTTACAAAAAGCAATCGGACAGTGCGTACAGCAGACATTTGACTTCCCGCGACGCCGCGTCTTATGACAGCTATTTGGATTCATACGGTCGGTACAAAGATATATATGCGCAATATGAAAATGAAATAAAATCATATAATGACAAGGTCAATGAGTACAATGACTTGGCGAATGAGTACAACGGTTTAATAAAGTCTTTTTACAATTAGCAAGGCGGACGGCGCGGCAAAGATTTTTCTCGTGACGAGATGTGCCGTATTATGATAAAATATAAAACAGGGTTGCAATCCCGCAATTAACAAAATAAACCATCTTTATGCAAAACAAGAACCGGCTGTTTCAAATCGTTTCGTTCATTCTGTGCGCGTTAATCTTGCAATATTTATCAAATAAATTTCTTGGCATCGACAGCTGGTGGGTTCAGTCGATCGCCATTGTCGTCATTTTTTCCGTAGGGATGGGATATATTTTTACCAATACGGTAAAGGTGATTGAAGAGACCACCGATGTTCTCAAAGACCGGACGGGATTGGCGGGAGGTTTGCTTCAAGCTCTCGGCACGGCTTTTCCGGATATGATTGTCGGTATTATGGCCGCTATCGTTTCGCTTCAGGTGAGAGACACCGACTATCCGCGCGCAATCAATCTGGCCATCATCGCCGCTTCGGCTACTTTCGGTTCGAATATTTACAATATCATTCATGCGGCTTGGTGCGTCAATCGGCAGAATATTGCCAATAGGAGAGATAAATCCGTGATGATGTTTCCGGGTCTCAAGTTTGCCGGAAGAGTGAAGCCTCTGCGCGAGCATAAGGTCGCGCCCTCGGCGTTGGAGATCGACAATGCTATCAGCATCTTGACCGCGCTCACTTTATTGACGGCATTCGTGGCGGTATCGATGGTGCTCTTCGGTCAAGTTCCCAAAACCGCCAGTCTGACAATGTCCGGCGATCTCTATCAACTGATAAAACCCGTCGGCTTCGTACTCTTTGTCCTTTGCGCGGGAGTGCTTTATTATTTTCGCAAGAACGAACGCGCCGAATCAATGGACAAGGAAGTCATCAAAGCCGAACGCTACTATGCGACGCGCAGCACGTCGCGCATCTGGGCGGATTTGTTCCTGTCGGGCATCGCCATTTTGCTCACGGCCGAGAGCATGGTCAGTGCCATTGAAGTCTTTTCGGATCTGACGCACGTTCCTTTTGTGGTCAGCGGTATCCTGGCGGGCTTCATTGGGTGCTTCGGAGAAATGATGGTGGTGCATAATTTTTCCGTCAATCCGAACGGGCGGATCAGCGACGCTATCAGCGGCGTCGCCATGGACAATATTTTCACCACCATGGCCGCGGCTATCGTCGCCATTATGGGCGTATTTTCTTGGGAGGTAACGCGCTCATTCTTATCTTCATTATCATTTTGGCATCCAACACTGTGCTCATTGAACAGATCACGCGGCTGAGAAATAAGCTGTGATAAAAATATTTTTTGGCAAAGCAAGGAATGGCTGTGGTGAAATCAATATTTTTCTGTCGTGCTCCTGTTAAAAGAAACAATCAACATCTGTCATTTCGAAATGAGGTACTCCGATTGAGAAATCTAGGAACAATTCTATGCAAATATAATCTTACTGTAATAGGACTTATACATTCCAAACTTTCTCAATCTTCAATACTTTCTTTTTCGCGATAGAACCCATTTTGTCATTCTGGTAAGAATCCCTTGGTTACTGTTTAACCGTATACAAGGGATCTTTACAAAGATGACAAAAGGAATGTTTCAATGCGGGAATTATAAAAAAGTGATTTTATATGGTTTAAACGTGTAAGTACTGATAATCTTATTTATTAAGAATAACACTGGCAAAGTCTCGTGCATTTCCCAGATCTCTCAGTCGAGTACTCCTTCGAGATGACAAAAAATAGGGCTAGTCAAGCTCCGGTATCGGGATTGCCGCATCGCCTGGAGTACCCCGGCTCCTCGCAAACAGTATTAATCGCGTAAGTTCTAATGTAGTAAATTAATTCAATTTTATGTCTCTCGAAGCTACTCATCTCCGTTTCTCTCTCGCTATCAAGAAAGACTTGGGCGTGATTGACTTGGAAAAATTTACGGCGGGTGTCATTTATCCCGATTCAAGATATGTTACCGGCATCCAACGCAGCCTTACGCACGACCTTGACTATTTTGTCGACCGTAAAAATCTCAGCGATTTCCAGAAAGGCTGGCTTTCTCATATTATTGGCGATAAGATTTTCGAAGAAGTGATGGAAGACAAGTTTGGAGATATGATCCTGTTTGATGAAGTGGGCGAGCGCTGGCCGGTTATTACGGCTATCAAGATAATCCAAGACCTGGAAGATTTCATCTCTTTCGATATCCAGAGTATCATAGATTATCTCGACTACTACGAAATCCATTTTCGCGAAGACGAACGCAAGGTGATTGCATATAGTGACATTATAAAGAACCTGTATAAAGGCAAAACGAAGCTCACTGTCGAAGATTGTCTTTTAATGTGGGAAAAGCTGGGAATGAATCGCGAGCGGCTCATTCTGGTACGCAAAAAGATAGTCGAGTTTTATGAAGATGAAAAGCTCATAAAAAATATAAATGAAAATTTTGCAGACGGGATGGATTTGTATGAAGATAAATATAAAAAGCTTATAGAAAATTATGCTCGATAAAGTCAACGAATTTGTCACGGAGAGTTTTGGTAAAGAAAATCTTCATCTGACGAGGACACTGTATTGGATTGAGAAAATGAAATCTGACGCCAGCGAGGAACTGCGTATTGCGGCTTCCGGTCATGATATCGAAAGAGCTTTTCAGTCCGAGGCGGATAGTTCTAAAAAATTCAGCTATAATTGGGGCGAAGCGATGGAAAAGCATCAAGTTGAGAGCGGAATAATTATGTTTGATTTTTTGCTCAAGGCGGGATATGATCCAAATAAGGCGGAAAGGGTACGTGAATTGATTTCCAAACACGAGGTCGGGGGAGACGCGGAGCAGAATTTATTAAAGGATGCCGATTCTTTGAGTTGGTTGGAGATAAGCGTGCCACGCCATGTAAATTTCATTGAAGAAAAGGGTCTTGAAAAGGAAGAGTTGAAGAAGAAAATCGATTTCATGTACAATCGGATTACCTCTGAAAAAGCAAAAGAAATAGCCGGGTTATTTTACGAGAATGCGATAAAACTATTGGATAAGGTAGAATAGAATAATGTCATTCTGAACGTAGCGGATGCGGAGTGAAGAATCCCGTTGCTATGCGGGATAGCTCGGGATCCTTCGGAGTACCTCAGGATGACATATAACATATTGAATTTAAAAATGACTACATTTTATAACAAAACCAAAAAACCTATTCTGGCGTTGGCGCCGATGGCGGGATATACCAACCGGCCTTTTCGTCGCATCTGCAAATTCTATGGCGCGGACATTTTGTATTCGGAGATGGCGAGCGCGACGGCGCTTTCTTATGGCGGGAAAAAAACGTTGGAACTTTTGAAATTCAGCAAAAGCGAACGGCCGTATGTGGTGCAGCTTTTTGGCAATGATCCGAAATATTTTCAAAACGCGGCGCGGATTGTGACGGAGAAGATTCGTCCCGATGGCATCGATATCAATATGGGCTGCCCGGCGCCGAAAGTTTTCAAAACCGGCGCGGGCGCGGCGCTCTTCCGCGATCAAGACAAGGCGATTGCGATTATCGAAGAAACTTTGAAAGGCACCGATCTGCCGGTTTCCATAAAAATCAGATCGAGAGTGGGGAAATATACGGCGTACAAATTTATGAAAAAAATAAAAGATTATCCGCTTGCGGCGGTGATGGTGCACGGGCGCAGCTACGAAAAAGGTTTTGCGGGAGAGATTGACTATGAAACCATCCGGCGCATTAAGGACATGGTGAGCTATCCCGTGATTGCCAACGGCGGCATCAACACGCCGATGGACGCGAAGGTTATGCTGGAGAAAACCGGCGCTGACGGCGTGGGCATTGCGCGCGGGGCGCTGAAAAATCCATGGCTCTTTCTGCAAATCAAGGAATATTTGAAGACGGGGGAATATCACGAATTTGATCTGCGAGAAATCAAAAGGGCCGCTCTGCGTCACACCAAAATGTCTGAAGAGGATATGGGCGCGCACGGTATTTTAGAAATGAGAAAATATCTTCTCTGGTATTTTCGCGGCTTCGAAAACGCGAAAGAGTTTCGAAGAAAATTGGTAGAAGTGGAAACGTTGGAGGATATAAAGATGACGTTGGATATGTTGGAGGGGTAGATTTCAAAAAAAACAAGGCTATAGGAGCCTTGTCTTTTTAAATCTTCAAATTAGTATTCGCTCAGCATCTCCGCATACCTGTCGTAATTTCCCAAGATGCGATTCAGCTTCTGGTGTTTTATTTCCCAGATCTGGTTGCAGACTTCGTTGAGGACGTAGCGGTCGTGAGAGATAACCATAATCGGACCGTCGAACATTTTGAGGAAGTCGACCATTGCTTGCCGGCTTTCGATGTCGAGGTGATTGGTCGGCTCGTCGAGGATGAGAAAATTGGATTGCCCCAAAATCAATTTGGCGATGGAAACTTTCGCTTTCTCGCCTCCGCTCAGGTCGGCGATTTTTTTGTAAATATCGTCGCCGGTAAAGAGCAGGCATCCCAAGGCGCTGCGGATCTTCTCGTCGCTGAGGTCGCAGACTTCGCGCAGGTTCTCTAGAATATTTTTCTCGTAGTCCAGATTTTCGTGGGATTGCGCGTAGTAGCCGATGTTGATTTTGTGCGCGAACTCCACGCCGCTTTTCTTGTCGGCTTCTTCCATAATGGTTTTGATGAAGCTGGTCTTGCCCGCGCCATTCTTGCCGATGATGCCGATTTTGGCGTCATTGTAGATTTCCACCTTGCCGCTGATTTCCACCAAGAGTTTGTCGCCGCGCGAAACGATAATGTCCTCCATCTCCATTACTTTGGAAGGAAGGCGACCTTTGATATTGTAATTGATGCGCATCCTCTGTGTGCCGTCTTCCGGTTTTTCCACTTTGTCCATTTTATCCAGCATCTGAATGCGGCACTGCACCGCGCTTGCCTTGGTCGGTTTGTAGCGGAATTTCTCGATGAACTTTTCCTGTTTCTCGAAATATTTTTGTTGGCGGTTGTATTGCGCTTCTTCCAGCTCCATCACCTTGTCGCGTTCTTCCAAGTAGCCGCTGTAATTGGTGTAGAATTTGCGGATGCGGCCATTATAAATTTCAAAAGTTTTGTCGCAGACATGGTCCAGAAAATAGCGGTCGTGAGAAACCAAAATAATGGCCTTATCCCATGCAATCAGATAATTTTCCAGCCAGATAATCGTCTCCAAGTCCAAATGATTGGTCGGCTCGTCGAGGATCAGCAAGTCGGGATTGAACAAGGATAATTTCGCCAATCCCAGCCGGGTCTTCTCGCCGCCGCTCAGCGTCTTTATGGCGCGCTTGAAGTCTTTTTCCTTGAAACGGAAGTCGTTCAGCGTTTTTTCCGTTCCCGCTTCATAGCCGTAGCCGTCGCGCGCCTCGTATTTATCCATAATATCCTCGTAGTTTTTGAGCGCGCTCTCAAGCTCCTCCCCGCTGGCAGATTCCAAGAGATTTTCTATTTTGGTTTTTTCTTTGATAATGGCGAACATTTCCGGGTCGGCGCTGACGGTTTCTTCTTCCAGCGTATTTTCCAAATCGACAAAATCGCTGTTCTGCGAGAGGTAGCCGATTTTCAGACTGTTGCTTTTGTCGATTGCGCCCTCGTCATATTCCTCAAGTCCGACAAGAATCTTGAGAAGCGTGGTCTTGCCCTTGCCGTTTTGTCCGACGATGGCAATCTTGTCGTTCGCATGCACGTTGAAAGTGACATCCGAGAATATCTCTCGCAACCCTATAAATTTCTTAACATTTTTTACATTCAGTATGCTCTGATTTTCCATATATTTACAATTATTTATAATCACGTTTTGCAGGAAGGACAGTCCTTGAATGCGGCAGCCTTCAAGTATTTTTCCAACTAAAAAAGAGGCCCTTGATAGGCTGCATTATACTTCTATTATTTTCCGTAAATAGATACAATGCACCTAAAAACCAGCCTCTTTCCCGTAGCTTTCATCCTTCGTGATTATTCTTGTTAGGAATATGTAATTGTTGTTAAATTCTTGCTGCATAATTTTCATAAAATATCGATTAAAACAAGCATACAGCTAAATCCGAAGTTTGTCAATTTTTGCCGAATAAAAAAGTGACGGATGAAATGACAAGCGGAGTAGCATGGCTTTAGCCTGCGCGGTTGTCCCAAGCGAATGGAACGAACGTATATGTTTGTTTTTCTCGCATTGGACAGCGGCGCAGGCTAAAGCCATGCTACTCCGTTTGGAAAATTGTGTTCGGACCACGCCAGAGATGGCGTGAACCATGCAGGACAAAACGTTTTTGCGTAGCATTCACACCATTTCTGGTGTGATCCGGGTACAAAAAAATAATTTGACAATCGCCCTATTTTTCTAAAATTACAAACCATTGCGATTTTGGAAAAGCCTTCAAGCGAATGTTTGAAGGCTTTTATAATGGATAAATAAAAACAACGAATCTTGAAAAAGCTCGTTGTTTTTTTGGAGATAATGGTAAATATGTAATGCTATTTTGATAATAATTCATCAATCAATTTCAGTTTCCTGTTCTTTTTCAATCCTCTGTGAATCCTGAGCATATCTTTTAAATGGGAGAATGATCCATCC
>Ga0172378_10004832_pt1 | contig 12597 bp, 10 predicted proteins | sample GrowelOW332metaG_FD_119755 | JGI IMG/M metagenome (GOLD analysis project Ga0172378, IMG submission 119755) | Groundwater microbial communities from an aquifer near a municipal landfill in Southern Ontario, Canada - Pumphouse #3_1 metaG | ecosystem: Environmental > Aquatic > Deep subsurface >...
AAAGCTGTTCTTTAAAACTCGTGTTGATGTAATTCATGTAAGTTTTGATATGGACGCGCTTGACCCAATGTTTGCCCCAGGAACAGGCATACAGTTACCAGGCGGCTTGAATTACAGGGAAGGCCTTTTGTTAATGGAAGAAATGTGCTCAATGAATATGGTAAAGTCAGCAGAAATTGTAGAAGTGAACCCTGTTCTTGACGTTAGAAATCAGACTGCGGCAATGGCTGTAGAACTTGCTGCGCGTCTTTTAGGTGAAACAATTTACTGAAACTGTTTGTGAAGCGGAGCTGGTAAAATTATAAAACAATTGTTTTCTGCTGTGGAAGAAATATAAATTACCTTTTGATTTTTATCAAAAAAATGCAAGGCTGGTATTTTATTTTCTTCCAAATTATTTTTTTCATATTCAATAATATATCTGTCTGGATTTTCATTTGCCCAATTTAAAAGGTTTTTTCTACATTCAGAAATATTGTCGCGTAAGTCTATTATTTTTTCTTCATCTTCATCAACTGCTTCATTGTCTTCGTCGTCAGATTCAGTTTGTTGTGGCTCAGGAATCTTGTCTGCTGTCCAAAGAAGCGGGCATACAAGAACAACTTTTGCGTTTGAAGAATTAAGCTCTTCTATTGAAATGCCGTTTTCATCTGAAGGAATAAAAGCTGTTTCTATATTAAGTGATTTTAGTGATTCAAAAGAGTTGAGCTTTTCTTTTGGAAAATTTGATTCAATTGCGAGCGTTCCTTGCCTTTTACGAAGTGTGCCTTCTGTTGCTGCCTCTGCAAGTTTTAGTAAGCCCTTCCCTTCTGTTTGAATTGTTGCCTGTGGATAAAGTATGTTTAAAGTTTTTTCTATAAGCTCATCTTCAGACGCACCAAGTACAATTTGTGACGCTGTGCATGAGATTTTTCTTTTTTCATAAAGATCAATGGCGATTTTCTTACAAAACTGTTTTTTCGGTGTAAGTGCTTGTATTTGTTGAGTTAGAGGCTCTTTTGTGGGTACACTTTCTTTAGTTGCGGATTCAACAACTTCGGGAACAGGTTGATTTTCTTGGCTAGTTTGCACTTCTGTGGGTACAGATTGAGTAAAAGATGTTTCAGTTGGTTTTTTAACAGAAATGCTAGTGTTTTCAATAGTTTGTTCTTGTTTTATGGGTACAGATTTATCAACTTCGGGTACAGTTTTTGCCGCAAGTTCAATTTCTTGTTCAAAGTCAGTTGGCAGCGGGATTTTTTGCACATCGGAGCCTTCACGTTGCTTTATAATAGAATCAACTGTTGGAATGTCTGAATCTTCGTCTGCTTGCTCTTCATTAACAGGCAATTTAACTCCAGAAATGCTGGTGCTTACAATGTATCCTCTTTTGGGATATGAAGTTACATAGCCTTCTTCTTCAAGCATTTTGTACGAAGCAATAACTGTGTTGCGGCTTACAGAAAGTTCATCTGACATTTTTCTAACTGAAGGAAGTTTTGAGTCCGGAGCATATTCACCGTTTTTAATGAGGTCTGCTAATTTTTGAAAAAGCTGAAAGTGAAGTTTTGACTTGCTTTCTGGATTTAATTTAAAAGAAATAGTCTTCATATAATCAAATTCCCCTTTTACGGTTTCAGATTCTGTACCCATAAAATGAGCTTGGTAATGGGTACAGATTTAATTATATGTTTAGTTGTAATAAAATGCAAATTTTTTAAAACTTACTTTTTAAATGCTGCAAGTGTGTCGATTGGCTTTATGTTGTAACGGCTGGCAAAGTCGCGTGCTTTTTGTGCATTGAAAATTACATCTAGCGGGTCGTGCGCGTCAGCGTTGCAAATTACAGGCACGTTTTTTTGAGCAACAATTTCCCAGAATTCCCTGTATGGATATTGGTAGCGTATGCCATGTGTTGTTTCATTTGGTGTGCGGCTCATTCCTAATCCATTTACTTCTATTGGCATTTGTAAATCAACTGCCGCGTCTAGAATTGCCATAAGACATGACTTTGATTCATTGTCCCATTCCTTGTAGCCTTTCATAAATAAGTCAGGGTGGGCCAAGAAAGCAAACAAACCTGAATTCATGCCATCAATTGTCTGATCAATGTATTTGTTTAAGTCGTCTTTATTGTCAATGTCAACACAGTAAATATGCGAAGAGCCTTTTGTTACCCAATGAGAGCCTAGCACAAGATATTCTGCTTTGTACTTACCCTTTAGCTCGTCATGGTACCAGCTTTCATAATTTTTGTCGTACTCGCATTCAAAGCCTAAGTGCACTGGATATTTTGCAATTTGCTTTGCCTGTTCAACTTCTGAAATATAAAGAGGAACTTCTTCTGGTGCCATTCTTACATTTGGCCATGTGTCTGTAAAAGATTTGTCATATGGGCAGTGGTCGCTAAAGCCTAGCTCTAAACAACCTTCTTTATTTGCCTGTTCTACATAATCAATTGGCTTTCCTGTTGCGTGTTTGCAAAGGTAAGTGTGCGTATGGAAATTTGAAATATTCATTTTTTTCTCTTTATAAATAAGTTTTTTTAGTATAACACAAATACGGAGATTCCTCCACTACGGTCGGAATGACAGTTGTGGTTAAAAAAAGGGCCCCCTAGATTTCTCTAGAAGGCCCTAAGATGTAATTGATAACAATTACGTCCTATCTAAGGAGGTCAAATCAGTTACTTATTTTTTTGAAGCTTTTTTTGCTGGCTTCTTTGCTGTTGCTTTCTTAGCAGGAGCTTTCTTTGCTGTAGCTTTTTTAGCTGCTGGCTTTTTTGCAACTGCCTGTTTTTTAGCAGGAGCTTTCTTTGCTGTAGCTTTCTTAGCAGGAGCTTTTTTTCCAGGTGTCTTAGATGCGTTAGCTTTGATTACAGCCTGTGCGCCTGCAAGACGAGCGATAGGTACACGGAAAGGTGAGCAAGAAACATAGTTCAAGCCAATGTTATAGCAAAGATTGATTGATTCTGGATCTCCACCATGTTCACCACAGATTCCTAAGTGAAGGTTGCTGTTTACTGAGCGTCCCTTCTCTTCTGCGATGCTCATCAAAGCGCCAGGTCCGTCTGGATCAAGTGTCTTGAATGGGTCGTCATCAAGAATGTTCTGTGAAAGGTAAGAAGAAATGAACTTGCCATAGTCATCACGGCTGAAGCCGAATGTTGTCTGTGAAAGGTCATTTGTTCCGAATGAGAAGAAGTCAGCGTATTTAGCAATCTTGTCTGCAGTAAGTGCTGCACGTGGGAATTCAATCATTGAACCAATAGCGAATTTAAGGTTTGTGCCTTTCTTCTGGTTAACAGCATCAATAATTGCCTGTGACTGTGCACGAATCTGCTCAACTTCACGATATGTAACTACGTTAGGAATCATGATCTGAACTTCGTGTTTAACACCTTCTTTGTCCAACTGTGCTGTAGCAAGAGCAATAGCCTCAACCTGCATTTCGTAGATTTCTGGATATGTAATTGCAAGACGGCATCCACGGTGTCCGAGCATTGGGTTGTGTTCGTCGAGGTCTGCTACTTTTTCCAAAATTTCTTCTTTTTTTATTCCAAGTTTTTTAGCAAGAGCTTCTGCTTGTGCATCATTCTCTGCCTGGATGAATTCATTTAGTGGTGGATCCAACAAACGAATTGTTACTGGACGGCCAGCCATTGTCTTAATGATTTCATAGAAGTCTTTCTGCTGGAATGGAAGGATAGCCTTAAGGTTTTCCTTGCGAGCTTCTGTTGTTTCTGAAACAATCATCTTCTGGAAAGAAGTAAGTTTTGGTTCGTCAAAGAACATATGTTCTGTGCGGCAAAGACCAATACCTGCTGCTCCAAAGCGGAATGCGTCTGAAGCGTTCTTAGGTGTATCACCGTTAGCAAGAACGTCAAAGCCCTTTACTTTGTTTCCTGAAGCTGTTGTGCGTAATGATTTTGCACGAACATCATCTGCCCATCCAAGGAATTTTTCCAAGTCGCCAGAAATTGAAGCAGCTTTAACTGCAATCTGTCCTTCGTAAACTTTTCCTGTAGAGCCATCAATAGTAATAAAGTCGCCTTTGTTTAATGTCTTTGTTCCAATAGAAACTTTTCCGTTTCCTGGGAATGTAACATCGCTGCATCCGCAAACACAAGGTGTTCCCATACCACGAGCAACTACAGCTGCGTGTGATGTGCGTCCGCCTGTTGAAGTTAAGATGCCCTGTGCAACTGCCATACCGGCAATGTCGTCTGGAGATGTCTCTTTACGAACGAGCATTACTTTCTTGCCGTCTTTTGCCCAAGCTTCTGCTTCTTCTGCTGTGAATACAATCTGACCACAACCAGCTCCTGGAGATGCGTTCAAACCTGAAGCAATTGCTTCTGCTTTCTTAACAGCTGCTGGATCAAGTGTTGGGTGGAGCAACTGGTTAAGCTGTTCTGGTTCAACACGGAGAAGAGCCTGATCAATAGTAATAAGCTTTTCTGCTACCATGTCTACTGCCATTTTTACAGCAGCAGCGCCTGTGCGTTTACCGTTGCGGCACTGGAGCATGTAGAGCTTTCCTTCCTCAACTGTGAATTCCATATCCTGCATATCACGGTAATGTTTTTCAAGTTTTGCACGAATTGCGCAAAGCTGGTCGTAGATTTTTTTGTTTGTCTGTTCAAGCTGTGAAAGTTTCTGTGGTGTACGAATACCTGCAACAACGTCTTCACCCTGTGCATTCATAAGATATTCACCCATGAACTCATTTACACCAGTTGAAGGATCGCGGCTGAAGCAAACGCCTGTTCCAGAAGTTTCACCTTTGTTTCCGAATACCATAGCCATAACAGTAACAGCTGTTCCTTTAAGGCCTTTGATATTGTTAAGTTCACGGTACTTAATAGCGCGAGCGTTCATCCAAGAGCCGAATACTGCGTTAATAGCATCCCACATCTGTTCTTTTGGATCCTGTGGGAAATCTTTACCAGTAGATTTCTTATAGATTGCTTTATATTTTCCAACCAATGTCTTGAGATCGGTTGTGTCCATTTCTGTATCAAGTTTAAGACCTTTTACTGCCTTTACTTCAGAAATTGCTTTTTCAAATTCATCGTGTGGTACACCCATTGCTACATCGCCGAACATTTGAATAAAGCGGCGGTAAGCGTCCCAAGCAAAACGATCATTGCCTGTCTTTGCTGCAAGTCCTAAAACTGATTTGTCGTTAAGACCAAGGTTAAGAATTGTGTCCATCATACCAGGCATAGAAATTGCTGCGCCTGAGCGAACAGAAACTAGTAATGGGTCAGTTGGATCGCCAAGTTTTTTGCCCATTGCTTTTTCAAGTTTAGCAAGATATTTGTCTACATCTGCGCTAAGTGTTGCAGGGTATTTCTTTCCATTGTCATAGAAATATTTGCAAACATCTGTTGAAATTGTGTATCCAGGTGGCACTGGAAGTCCGATTGTTGCCATTTCTGCAAGGTTAGCACCTTTTCCACCAAGTTCGGCACGCATTCCAGCGTTGCCTTCAGCTTTTCCGTCACCGAAAAAGTAAACATACTTTGTCTTAGTAGCCATTAAAATCCTCCATAGATTTAAGTGAAAAAATTATATCGCTATTTTGTTTTACCGTCAACGGATAGCATATTTTTCAACAGTTTTTCAACAGAAAATTCTTCTATAAATATAAATTAAAACATAATGTCTTTATCTGATTTATATTTAGTCAAAAATAAATTAAAATTATAAAAATTGAATTAGTTTTTAACAGGAGCATTTTATGGAAAAGCAAAATAAAATTCGCATGTCGTTAACTTTTGATGACGGTCCAAACACTATGACTACGCCTAATGTTCTAGATGTGCTTGAGCAGTTCAAAGTAAAGGCTTCATTTTTTTTAGTTGGGCAAAACATTACAGAAGAAACAACACCTTTAATAAAAAGGGAATTGGCTGATGGCTGCACAATTGAGTGTCATTCTTGGACACATTCAGCAATGCCTAATTTTAACAAAGAGCAGATTCAGGATGAAATAAAACGCACTTGTGATTTGATTGAAAAGTGCGCTGACGGCAAACGTCCAAAGTTCTTTAGACCGCCATATATTGCAGTGAACGATTTAATGTATGAAAGCATTGATTTGCCATTTATATGTGGGCATGGAGTTGAAGATTGGGAGCCAAAAGTAACAGCAGAAGAAAGAGCAAAAAGAGTGCTTGATGATGTGCGCGACGGCGAGATTATTTTACTGCATGATTTGTACGGCAACGACAATACTGTTGAAGCTCTTAAGACAATAATTCCAGCAATGCTTGAGAAAGGTGTTGAGTTGTGCACTGTAAGAGATTTGTTTGAAAAGTGCGGAGTAAATCCTAACCAAAAAAGTAAACTTTGGACTAATGTATTTGAGTAAGATTACTAACTAACGGTCGTAAGTAATACTAACTAACGGTAAGTAACTTTATAATTTCTTGTAATATATAGAGTTAAACTCTATAACTAACGGTCGTAAGTAGAGGTAAAAGTAACTAACTAACGATAGTTTAAATTAAAATAAGTGACTTACTATCGGTAGTTATGGACAGCAGCAGACTTATGAACGGTTGGTAGTTAGATATGGGAGATTCCTCCACTGCGGTCGGAATGACAGTATAGTGACGGTCGAAATGACAGTAAGAAGTTGTCGGCATTTGGATGAAAGTAAAGTGATAAGTGAAAGTTCGTTAGTCTTGCTTGTTGCCTTCTACTTCGTCAATTAGAGCTTGATAAAGTGTAAGTGAGTCTTCTGTGGAGCGGCGTAAAGAAACTGCCATTCTCTTTGCAATGTGGTAAAGCGCATGGTAACCAAGGATAGGCTCTTCTTCGCATAATTTGCGGAAGTCATCACCTGTTAAAGTTAGTGTTTTACAATCAGTTGTTGCAACAACTGAAGCTGAACGCTTGTCTTTATCAATAAGTGCTATTTCGCCAAAGAAAACATTCATATTGCTTGTAAGGTTTACAACTGCAAATCTCTCTTTTGAAGGAGTGCTGCGTTGAACTTGAACATTTCCTTGGAATAAAATGTAGAGCGTGTCCCCTATGTCGCCCTCTTTTATAATTTCATCACCAGAAGCAAATTCTTTAACATTTAGTTTTTCACTAATTTTTTTTAGAATTTGCTTGTTTGAATTTGTAGGTTTTGCGAAGTCAGAAAAAAGTTCTATTTTTGCAAGCTTGCTAATTATTTCATCAGTAATTTCCATTAGGTGCTCTTTTTACAAAAATAGCTTTGCTGTTTGCAGAAATAACATAATCATCTGGTGGAGTTAAGAATGGATGGTTGCTTTTTAAAAGTTTTACTTTTTGCAAATTGCTAACAATTTTTTTCATGTCGGGTGTTTTTTGCGCTTGTTTTAAAGCTTCCTTTCTTCTTTCATAGAAGTTGCCTGTATTTTCTAGAAATCCTATAAGCACTTTTCTACCGTGGTTTGATTGCTTCATTTCCTTATAAGTTTTTCCTATAAATTCATTAGGTATGTCTTCAATTAGAATTCCGTCGTTTGTAGAAATTAATTCTCGTAATACGTTGCTCAAACCTGTTCCGCTTGAAGCAGAGACAACCATTTGCCTTTCGCAGTCATTGCCTAGAATAATTTCATCACAATGCGCCATTGAAAGATGCTTTTCAAATTTTGAATCAAGAAGTTCAGCCGCTATATAAATTCTTGGGTTTAGATTTTCTATTGTTAAAACAGCAAGCACTGTTCTGGAGTCAATTTCCAAAGGGGAATAATTTTCTGATTTATCTGAAAGAACAAGGGCTCGCTCTGCAGTTTTAATATTTGCTTTGTTTAAAATATTTTCATCTGTGAAGTCGCCTGAAATATATTGTATTCCTGTAAAACGTGGGTCTTGGCGAATTGCGTTTATTGCATCAGATGGAGCGTTATTTATAAGGACAATTTTTTCTAAAGGAATTGTAAGGTTTGCATCAAGGACACCTTCTAGAATTTTATCAAATTCTGGTTTTTAGCCGCAGATAATAAAATGATTACTGATTTTTTGCAATTTTAAAAGCCCCCTGTCTTGTTTCATTTGTCGATCAAAAAGCACTGATGCCATTTTTCCACTAAAGCCTGCAAAAATTACAACGCCAAATATGAGTAAGAAAATGCCGGCAATTCTTCCTGGAATAGAATCTGGAGTAATGTCGCCGTAACCAACAGTTGTTATTGTAACTAAAGTGTACCAAAATGCATCAAAAAAAGAATTTATTTCAGAGTTAGTTTTTTGCTCTGCTATGAAAATTATGAACATTAAAAGAAAGAGAATTGCGCCAAAAGCAAGACCTATTTTAAAAAAGGGATTTGAAAATGTTCTATAAAAAAAAGAATTGTGCCTGTGATTTATGTCTCTTTTTAACATTATAAAAAAAAGTATATCCTAATTTATATTTTTTTGTAATAAGATTAGGAAATTTTTAACCCAAATTTTTATTAAGGTACTTAGCAAGCGTTTCATATAATGTTGAAGGATTTATTGGCTTTGTAAGATGTGCATTCATGCCGCTGTCAAGTGATTGCTTAATATCTTTAGGAAGTGCATTTGCTGTCATAGCAATGATTGGAATTGTTTTACTGTCTGCCCTTTGCATTTCACGAATTGCTTTTGTTGCTTCAAGTCCATTCATTATTGGCATTTGAACATCCATGAGAATTGCATTGTAATAACCGGTTTCTGATTTGCTAAAACGTTTTATTACTTCAATTCCATTTGACACTGAATCTACATTGCAAGATTTATATTCTAATTGATTTTTAATGATTTCTTTATTCAACTCATTGTCTTCTGCAACAAGAATATTAAAGTTTTTAAAATTATAATTCTTTTCTTTTTCTGCTATAATATTACTTTTTTTTGTAAGTAGAATATTGTTGTAGGCATTTATTACTGATGATGCAAAAACAGGCTTATTCATAAACATGTCTACACCAGCATTCTTAGCATCATTTTCAATTTCAGACCACTCGCCTGCCGTGATCATAATTATTACTGAATTATCATTCACTAATTTTTTAATTTCTTTAGTAGTTTCAATTCCGTTCATTTCTGGCATTTTCCAATCTACTAAAATTAAGTTATAATTTTTATTTGATGATTTTATTTTTTCAAGAGCGTCTTTACCAGATAGAACATAATCTGAATTTATATTGGCCTTTTGTAAAGTCATTTGAGTATGCTTGCATATAACTTCGTCATCATCAATTATGAGCGCAAGACGAAGATGTGAATTATTAGTAAGAACATTAGTGTTATGTTTGTCATTGTTTTTTGATATGTTAAGTTCTAGTTCAATTGTGCAAACTGTCTGCTTATTTTTTTCAGATTCTACTTTTATTGTTCCATTCATTAAATCAATAAAATTTTTTGCAAGGGTTAAGCCTAAACCAGTTCCTGAATATTTTGGATTATTAGTAATCAGCTGATTAAACGGTTCAAATATATGCTGAAGATTTTCTTTGTCTATTCCCATTCCATTGTCTGTTATTATAAACCGTAGCTTTGAGCTTTTTTTTGTTTTAGAAATTTCTTCTACATAGAAAGATATTTTTCCATTAGAAGGTGTGAATTGAACTGAGTTGTCTAGAATATTTATAAAAATTTGCTGAAGTTTAATTTCATCACCAATGTAAGAATCTTCAGTAAGTGTTTTGTAATTGCAAGTATAATCAATTCCTTTAGTTCCACATTTTTCATAAACATAAGTATTTATATTTGAAAACAAATCTTCAAAACTAAAAACTTCTTCATTGAGATTTAAATGTCCACTTTCATAAATTGAAATATCAAGAAGATCATTCATTATGGAAAGTAAAAAATGCGATGATTTATCTATTTTTTTTAAATAATCTTCAACTGGAACAGAAAGATTTTTTTCTTGAAGAGCCATTGCGGTAAGACCTAAAATAGAATTCATTGGAGTTCTTAACTCATGGCTAAGTTTTGAAAAATAATAAACTTTATCTAATGGTAGACTTTTTGAATTATTTAATTTAGTAATTTCAGTTTCTTTTGATATCATAATTTTCTCCTGAAAGTAATAAAAATTTCTTAAGATTCAATCTGAGGGGATTCTTTAATATATTCTTTATATTAAAATAAATAAAGGTCTTTTTTAATCAGAACTTGTTTTATATTTACTTTTTTTAATAAGGTTTCTTTGCTGCTGTCTGAATAAGGAAAATTTTTTCAATAAAACACTTTCTTTGAACAAAATTGCACAATAAAAAAGCCTAAATAGAAATAAGGGTTTCTTACTTCTACTTAGGCTTCTTTATTGTAAAACAAAATTTTATTTTTTTTCATCATCTGTAAAAACAGATTCTGCTTCATAGTTTGCAATGAAATCTTGAACATCTGAAGGCTGAAGGATTATTCCATAAGAATCAGTTGAACCTGGATTTATGTCACCGCTAGCTGTTTTGAAATCTGAATATGAAAAAACTTTTCCTGTAAGGTCAGTTTTGCTGTTCTTTCTAGAAAAACCTGATTTTCCGTTGTAGCTAAGGTAAATCTCACTCATATTTTGCCTCTCTTATTTTTTAGTAAAATGAGATACTTGCAGAAAATATAAAAATTTGTGCAATTATTATTTTATAATTATACGAGGTATGAGAAAATTTTGCAATGACATTAAAAGAATAAAAATCTTAACTTTTTTAATATGAAAGTTAAATTATATTTTATTTTACTTATGCTTTATATTATAATGGATATCTTTTTTTTGTTTCTTTCCTAAGACAGAATCAAATGAATTTGATAATTTTTGGAATTGATTTTGTAAAACTACGAGATTTTCTGCTGGTAAAAGCATTTCTTCATCATTAATAAAAAGCTGATATGTTTGTATATTTAATGTTTTAGCTATTTTTTCAAGAGTCTCAGGAGAAGGCCACTGGTCTTGAGTTTCTATTTTTGAAATTGTAATGCAGGAAACGCCTGCTTTTTCTGCAAATTTTTCTTGAGTAAGGTTAAGAGAATTTCTTCTTGAGCGTAAATTATGTGCAAGCGCAATATTTATTTTAGCCTTATATTTCATACGTGCAATTTTATAGTGTCTATATAAATAATAACATGAAGAGAAAGTATAAATAAAACGATAAAAATATATAGTGATAGTATAAGTTACAAATGATAAATATAACTTAAAAAATAGTTAATATTATATTTATATAAGAGATTGCTACTCATCACTGTATTTATGAACATAGCCTTAAATTTTATTTTGTTGATAATCTATAGTTGTTTGGAGTATTTCCATAATGCATTTTGAATTGCTTTATAAAGTAGCTTATATTTGAAAATCCTGTCTGAAAACAAATTTCTGTTACAGAAGCATCTGTATTGTCTAATAATTCTTTTGCTTTTGAGAGACGAGTGTTGATTAAATATTTTACAGGGCTAACTCCTGTTATTGAGGAAAACATTTTATAAAAACTATTGCTTTTCATTTTTACATGATTAGAAATATCTTCAATGGAAATTTGTTCATCAAAATTTTTATTTATAAAGTCAAAAGCAGCGAATATTCTATCTCTTTTTTCTTTTGAGTGTGCGTTATCCCAGTCTTTTTGATTTGAAAAAAAATCAGGTATTTGAGTAAAATAATAAAATAAGTCAAATAATAGTGATCTTAGTTTTAATTCATATTGATAATTTTTATTTTTTGTAATTTCATTTATTTGTAAAATATCATTTTTAATTTGTTCGAAATTTTTTGTGGTTTTTTTTACTACAGGTGGAAAATTTAAAAGGCCAAGTGCAAGTCCTTTTATATATTCATTGTCATTTTCTTTTGTAATAGCAAAATTTAAATCTATCAGTATTGATATAGCTTTGATTTCTGAGGAATTATTTTTTAAGGAAGTTCCGTAATGCATTCTTCCTGTGTTTACACAACCAATTTCTCCTTCGTGGATTATGGATACTGTATCTTCAACTGTGAGTTTTAATATACCTTTTTCTACATAAATTAATTCTTGCTCTTTATGCCAGTTGCAGTTGATAACAGATCCTTTACTGTTATAAGTGTAAGCATAAATGCAGTGTTGATTGTTTTTTGTGAAATGATTTTCATTTGTCTTTATTTTCATATATATATTTTCGTATAAAATTTAGATATGTCAATTAAGGAATTCTTCTTATTTTTAGAGAAGCTTTTTGTAAATACAAATTCCGAAAAAGTGTTATTTTTTTCATGAATATAGCAAGCAATATTCTTTTTGTGGATTTACTATTTTATTTATGTAGTAAATCTACGGAGGTGTAAAATGAAGATAAGAAAAATTGTAAAAGTAATTACAATGTGTTTAGCTGTTTTCTTTTTATTAGGAGGAACAGCAATTGCAAAGACAAAGAAAAAAACAAATACTTCTTTGTATAAAAAGTACAAAAACTTAAAGGATCCAAAAACTGGAAAAAAGATGGACCTTGGTGGAATGAAAATTATTGTAGCAGACTGGTGGTCTCCAACAACACCAGAAGAGCCAAAAAATGCTCAAGAGGAAGCAACTCAAGCTTTTAGAAATTGGCTTCAGAAAGAATATAACTTTACCATTCAACAAGTAGGTATTGATGGCTGGGGTAAACATCCTCAGACATTTGTAAATTT
>Ga0172378_10004837_pt1 | contig 12594 bp, 9 predicted proteins | sample GrowelOW332metaG_FD_119755 | JGI IMG/M metagenome (GOLD analysis project Ga0172378, IMG submission 119755) | Groundwater microbial communities from an aquifer near a municipal landfill in Southern Ontario, Canada - Pumphouse #3_1 metaG | ecosystem: Environmental > Aquatic > Deep subsurface >...
ACACATCCTCACGAAATATGCACTTGCCATTGGCTAGTGATTATACCTGTCACTTTTGGACAGATTCCAATTACTCACAGTGGTCTTTCACCACCTAGAAATATGCCATGCAAGGCAAACAAAGAAGGTCCTTGATGTGTCTCCATCAAGGACCTCTTTTATCTGTTGAGTGAAACGATACTAGTTATATTTTACCACAGACTTATCATAGAAATCTGGAGCATCATAACCAAGAAGGTTCATACAGGTAGCAGGAATACTACTAATACCAAGACCTTCCTGTAAGTCTTTGCTATATTCACCATTGTATGCAGGGTCAACGATGATACATGGAACAGGATTCAATGAATGAGAAGTCTTAGCACTTGGTTCACCATTTGCCTTAATCTTCTGATTGCCCTTCTTATCATGCTCAAGCATATCATCAGCATTACCGTGATCAGCGGTAATAACCATAATACCACCAGCTGCAGCAATTGCCTTATACATACGACCAATCTGAAGGTCCATAGCTTCCATTGAGCATTCTACTGCTTCAAAAACACCGGTATGACCAACCATATCGCCATTAGGGAAGTTGAGCTTAATGAAATCCCAGGTACCCTTACCAACTTCTTCAATCACACGGTCAGCAATATCAGCACACTTCATCCAAGGTCTTTCTTCAAAAGGAACGATATCTGAAGGAACTTCAACATATTCTTCTAATTTCTCATCAAACTTACCCGTCTTGTTACCATTGAAGAAATAAGTAACATGACCAAACTTCTGTGTCTCAGAAATAGAGAACTGCTTTAAGCCTGTAGCACACATGTACTCAGCCATTGTTTTATCGATGGCAGGAGGAGAAACAAGATACTGTTTTGGCGCATGAAGATCACCATCATATTCCATGATACCTGCGTATTCTACATGAGGATAACGCTTACGGTCGAACTCGGTGAGTTCAGGACTTTCAAAAGCCTTGGTGATTTCAAGAGCACGGTCGCCTCTGAAGTTAAAGAGAATAACCGAATCATTATCTTCAATGGTACCAACAGGTTTGCCGTCTTTTGCAACAACAAATGCAGGAAGATCCTGGTCAATAGCACCCGTTTCTTCTCTGAGAGTAACAATAGCTTCATGAGCTGAATTAAACTGACGGCCTTCACCAAGAACATGTGTTTCCCAACCTCTCTTCACCATGTCCCAGTTTGCATTATAACGGTCCATTGTGATAACCATACGACCACCACCTGATGCAATCTTTGCATCGAAGCTATCATCTGATAAATCGGAGAGGAAATCTGCAAATGGATCAAAATACTCAAGAGCACTTGTTTCTGCAACATCACGTCCATCAAGAAGCGCATGAACTCTTACTTTTTTTACGCCATTTTTCTTTGCTTCGGTAATCATTGTCTTCAAGTGACTAATATTCGAGTGGACACCACCATCACTGAGAAGACCAATAAAATGAAGGGTAGAATTGTGTTCTACTGCGTGAGAAGTGAGCTTATTCCACGTTTTTTCTTCAAACATTCTTCCTGAATCAATGGATTCACCAACGAGCTTAGCACCTTGGGAGAAAACACGACCACAGCCCATTGCATTATGACCAACTTCACTGTTACCCATATCTGCATCACTTGGAAGACCAACTGCAAGGCCGTGAGCCTTGAGTTTTGTCCAAGGATAAGCCTTATATAATTTTTCAAGATTTCGTGTGTCAGCTTGTGCTACAGCATCTCCATCTTTAAATTTACCAAATCCAACACCATCCATTATTACCAGAACAACAGGACCTTTACGGTTCATTTTACCGTTCTTTTTCAATGCTTCTACCATCAGGTATCTCCTCATTATTTTTTACTATTTTTATCACGCACATCATACTAAGAATCAAAAAGAATAACTAGATTCTTTTTTCTTCTTACGCTTCTAAAGGTTCTGTTGCTTCCATAAGATAATCAACAGCAGTTTCATCAACTTTATCAACCAACTCATCACGAACCCATGCATGGTATGCATCAATCATTTCTCTCTCATCTTGACTGAGTAAGCTGACATCAATCAAACGACGTTCGTAAGGACAAAGTGTTAAGACTTCAAAGCCTAAGAATTGACCAAAATCAGTCTTTTCGTCTTCTTTAACCACCAAAAGGTTTTCAATACGAATACCATGTTTTCCTTCAACATACAAACCCGGTTCATCACTGGTTACCATACCAACCTGCATAGGAACATCGATGAGTGCGGAACTAATTCGCTGAGGTCCTTCATGTACACAAAGTCTATGACCAACACCGTGACCGGTACCGTGGTAGAAAGTTAATCCATATTGCCACATGTACTGTTTCGCAAGAATATCCAACTGAACGCCTCGAGTGCCAAGAGGGAATCTCTGTCTGGCAAGAGCCAAATGGCCTTTCAAAACAAGGGTGTAATCTCTTTTTTCTTCTTCGGTTGCTTCACCGAACAACAGTGTTCGCGTAATATCAGTAGTACCCATTGTGTAATGACCACCACTATCCAAAACGAGCAAACCATGGCCAACGACCTTTTTGCTACTTTCTTTTGTTGCTGAGTAATGACACAGAGCACCGTTATCTTGATATCCAGAAATGGTTCCAAAGGAGAGTTCAGTGAACTCTTCACTCTTTGCTCTTTCTCTATCAAGCATTTGTGCAAGACTATATTCGTCATAATTTGGATTGGTAAAATCAAGCTGAGAGAGGAAGTTGACCATAGCAACACCATCAATTAAGTGTGCACGTCTCTCACCATCTAACTCAGTTTCATTCTTCTGTGCTTTGAGTCTCAGGGTAATGTTCATCTCATCGATGACTTCAGCCTTATCAACAACAGCTTTGAAGAGGGAACTGGTTGCGCCCTTATCAAGCAAAACCTTGTCTCCCACACCAATCACACGATCACTGGTACTGAACGCATCTTCATAAGGAAGTAAGGTGACTTCCTTGCTCAGATGAGAGAGAATTTCCTTACTGAATCTCTTTTCACTGGTAAAAAGATAACTATCCTTGAGACCAATAAGCATAAAGGATAAGAAGACCGGTGTATCACTGACATCATTTCCTCTGAGGTTCATCGTCCAAGCAATATCATCAAGGGAAGAAACAAGTAACCACTGACAGCCTTTCTGATTGAGATACAAACGGATTCTCTCAATCTTTGCTTTTCGGCTTAATCCAGTGATGTCATCGCCTAATTCAACAACAGGTCCTTCTGGAATTGATGGTCTATCACTCCAGATTGACTGCAAGAAGTCAGGGGATGGTACTACTTTTATACCATCAAAAGCCTTATTCATTCGTTCCATCTCACCAATCATGAGTGTATCAGCAGAGATACCTACGGTAGCACCTTTACTGAGGTTTGAAGAGAGCCACTGAGAAGGAGTTGGATTATTATCAATACCATCTTTCACCAAGGTGAATTCGGTTCCTTGAATCTGTTTGGCACCTTGAATGAAATAGCGGGAATCAACCCACAGAAGTGCTTTGTCTGCAGTAAGAACAACAGTTCCTGCACTTCCGGTAAATCCCGATATAAATTTTCTCGTTTCCCATCGAGGACATGGATATTCACTGTTATGTGGATCTGATCCATTCACCAAGTAAGCATCAAGTCCCTCAGCCTTCATCATTTTTCTGACTTCAGCAACTTTTTCATTTATCGTCATGAGCATATACCTCTTTCTTATGATTTAATATTACGTATAGCAGTATTCCCGCTATGATCATTGCAAAACAAAATATCTGACCTAAACTTAAATTAAGTAAAGGATGTTCTAAGGCTGGATTTGCATCTTTGCTACCGAACTTCAGGATAAACCCTAAGTTCTCATCGGGTTCTCTAAAATACTCGATGACAAAGCGAACCACACCATAGCCGATGATGTACCAACTCAAACCAAATCCGGCAAAGTGTGTATGAATCCTTGGTTTAATGACAAACCACATGAAGAGGAAGAGTATCACCCCTTCAAAGAGCGCTTCATAGAGTTGAGAGGGATGTCGAGGAAGATTCACCAGGGTTCCTGATGAATACGGGATGGAAAGACTCTCTGTAAGATGTCTTACCCATTCGTAGTTAATGGAAAACCTTTCTGCACCGGGAAAAATCATACCGATGGAAGAAGAGGTAACCCTTCCATATAACTCGCCATTGATAAAGTTGCCCATTCTTCCAAAGGTATACCCTAAAGGAGCTGCAACAACCAAAGCATCGGCAACATGGAAAAATTCCATCTTGTTGTGTTTACACCAAATCAAAACGCCAAGAATAGCTCCAATTAACCCTCCATGGTAACTCATACCAGGAAGTCCTACAAAGCTACCATTCTCAAACGGCCAAAAGATTAACCAAGGATGTGTCCAATAATAACTCGTACCGTTATACACGAGTACTGATAAGAGGCGAGCTCCTAAGAGTAGTCCGATAATTGCAGAGATGAAGAGATTTTCCAATTGGTCATTATCTAGGGAAAGAAACCCCTGTTTCATTTCCTTTTTGACAATGAGGAAGGCGGTAAGAAAGGCAAATACATACATCATTCCATACCATCGAAACGGTAATCCGGGAATAATTTCTGGTGATATCCAACTGGGATATCGAGTGAATAACATCATCATTCTTCAAGAATACCGAGCTAGGTATTCACGGTCAACAGCTGAGGGAACCGAGTGCTCAAATATTGGTCCTCTCACTCACTCTTTTTATCTCTTGAGAGAGTTTTGTGAATAATCATGACAACTCTTGTTTTTTATTGTATTCTTTATCGTATGAACAAACCGATAAAAACGATTATTACTTTTCTCATATTGAGTCAATGTGTTCTCTTTGCAGGAGGAACCCTTCCTTTCCAATCTGCAGATCAGACCAGCTATGTTACGTCTACTGAATCAAAAGCCATTACGAGTAACTTTAACCAACTAGAACTTTTATATAGGATACTCGACCAAATTTCTCTTACCCCTCTCGATGGGAATACCTCATTAGATGACATGGCCTCAGCCTTGGTGGCCTCTATTGGAGATGAATATTCCTTCTTTGTGCCAAAGGACAAAGCGCAGGATTATCAAGAAACTCTCAGCGGTCAATTTGAAGGCATTGGTACCTATCTCACCAAGACAAACCCAAGCCTCAAAGACATGAAAGATAAAGAAACCTATATGATTAAAGTCACCTCTCCTTTCCCAGGTGGTCCTGCACAACGAGCAGGTCTTCGTTCAGGAGATCTTATTAGTAAAGTTGATGGTGAAGCGGTCGATGATCTGAGCGCAACCGAGGCATCAAATCTCATTAAAGGAAAAGCAGGAACCAAGGTAAATCTTACCGTTTGGAGAGGAGATAATACCTTCACTGTATCCATTGCACGTGAACTCGTTGATACCCCAACGGTAATCTTTGACCGTATTCATGACCATATTGGGTACCTCAATATCAGTCAGTTTACCTCCGAAACATCAGATCAAGTAAAGGAAGCGCTCGATACACTCTTAGCAGAGCCAATTGATTCCCTTGTGCTTGATTTACGCGATAATGGTGGTGGTAACGTACAAGAATGTGAAAAGATTGCAGGCTTGTTCCTCGATAATAAGCTCATTATGACAGAGAAGTTTAGTGAAGCGAGTGGAAGAGAAGATAAAGAGAATTATTCTTCTGAAGGCACGCTTGTTCCTTCTTCGGTAAAAATGGTGGTTCTGGTTAATGGAGGAAGCGCTTCCGCTTCTGAAATTCTCACCAGCGCCCTGCAAGATAATAACAGGGCAATCGTCATTGGCTCAACGACCTTTGGAAAAGGTGTTGAACAGGAAGTACTTCCTTTCAATGATGGATACCTCCAAGTAACCATTGCTCATTACTACACCGCAAGCGGTGAAGATATTCACAAAAAGGGTATCACCCCAGATATTGTAGTTGCTTCAACAGACTATACTGAAGATCAACTACAAGCCATCATGGATTTAACCAATGACAATGTCCTCTCTGATTATGCCAAAGAACATCCTGACTATACAGCAGAAAATATCAATACTTTTGCAGAGGAAAATGCAAATGATCTACTCGATACCGAGACTCTTTCAATTCTGATCCGTAACCAATATCTGTATGCCATGGATATGGATGAGAGACCAAAGTATGATCTCACCTATGATAAAGCATTGAAAAGAGCGGTCAGCTATATGGAGACGGGTAAATAATGAGATTATATGTTCTTCCAGAAAGTTATCAAGGTGAGCAAACCTTGAAAGTCAAAGGCAATGATAGTCGTTACTTCACTCGTGTTCTTCGGTTGAAAGAGGGAAGTAAGGTCATTGGAAAAGACCAGCATGGTGCGCTCTATCAAATGGAGCTCTGCTCCTTTAATCGCAATAGTTGTACCTTTTCTCTCGCTCCTCTTGAAAAAGCAGAAGAGGGAGAAGGAACCGATACACTTCCTGCTGAAAATCAAGAACTTCCTTCAATTCATCTCTTTCAGTGCACCTGTAAGGGAAAAAAGAATGATACCATTATCCGTATGGCAACAGAAATTGGTGTTTCTTCGATTACGCTGGTGCAAAGCAAATACTGTGTTGCACAAAAAGACAAAACCAGTCTCGATCGATATAAAACCATCACCAAAGAAGCCATGCAACAATCGGGTTCTTTGGTCAATACAAAAATAGAAGAAGTGATGAATCTGAAGGACGTTCCGTCCTTCTGGAATAACAGGGGTCCTCTCCTCTTTTTCCATCAAGAAAACAGAGAAGGTCAACCTGACCTTGCTTCGTTCATACAAGAAGTTGCTCCATCTACTCCTGTTGCCATTCTCATTGGTTCAGAGGGTGGACTGGCAGAAGAAGAATGTAAATTTTTAGAAAATAATAATGGCACGCCAATTCTTTTAAAGACAAATATTCTCAGAGCTGAAACAGCAGCAATTTATGCGCTCAGTGTCACACAAATGTTACTCCAACAACAAAAATAATAATAAAAATCGTTTTTCTATTCCTGTTATAGAGTTATCCACACTCTTGTGGATAACTTGTGGATAACTTTACTTTTTGGCATGGTTATTGCGTATAACCTGTACCCTAAAACTACACTTTAAGGATTCTTACCCATCCGATATATTTTCGAACAAATAAGAAACTAATTACTTATAAATAAAGGAATAAAACAAACTTTAACTTATATTTTGTTGAGTACACTGACCGTTAAATTTTGAAAACTACTAAAGTTATCCACAACCTCTTAATTTATACCCTATTTTTACCCAAATTTAACGGTTATTTGTATAATTTCTATACTAGTTTTGCTGGGTACGGTTTTCCATCCAAATATCAATACCAAGCTGTTGTAATTTAGTCACAATTCCATCATACCCCCTCTCTATCTGGTATATATTGTCAATTGTTGAGGTACCACTACTACATGTAGCAGCTAAGAGCAAAGCCATTCCGGCTCGCACATCAGGGCTGGTCATGGTAATAGAGTGGAGTGCACTTTCCCCTCGAACGACCGCTCGATGAGGATCACAAAGGACAATATCTGCGCCCATTCTGATGAGAGCATCAATAAAGAACATACGGGATTCAAACATCTTTTCATGCATGACAATTGACCCCTGTATTTGTGTGGCACAAACCGTTAATATCGAGAGCAAATCTGATGGAAATCCTGGCCATGGTGCATCATCAATTTTATTGGTCACCCCATCAAGTGTGGTGGGAATACAGCGTTCTTTTTTTTGCGAAATAACCAGATTTGTCCCATCTTCTTCAATAGCAACGCCTAATTTTGAAAATCCATTGGCTAAGACTTCTTTAATATGGTGTCCAGTGAGTCCTTCGATGATAACGCTTCCTTTTGTTGCGACAGCAAGACCAATCATGGTCCCAACTTCCATATAATCACAACCGATGCGATACTCGCATCCTGTAAGCGTATGCGCACCTCGTATCTTCAGAAGGTTTGATCCTATTCCATCAATCCTACAACCCATACAAACCAGGAGATGACAAAGATCTTGCACGTGTGGTTCACAGGCACAATTAAAGATTACCGTCTCTTCTTCGATATGAGAGGCGACAAGGAGCAAATTCTCCGTTGCCGTGACTGAGGCTTCTTCTAAAAATATCTCATTTCCATGTAAGGTCTCTCGGTGAAAAATAAGGGTATCTTCCCCTTGTTCAAAGGAGACACCAAGTTTTTCAAACCCATGTAAATGGGTATCGATTCTTCGATACCCTATCACATCACCACCGGGTGGTGCTATTTCAATGCGGGTGCGAAAAGGAAGTAAGGCTCCCACTAGTAAGATTGAAGCGCGTATATCATGCACATCACTCTTGTTGAGCGTACCCTCTCGATGACCACTGGTGATCTTTATCTTCTCCCGTCCAATATATTCAACGGTTGAACCTAATTGCTGTAACAGAGAACACATCACATCAATATCTTTAATGTGAGGTACATTATCGATGATGACCGGTTCATCACTAAGTAACGTTGCAGCAAGACACGGCAACGCTGCATTCTTGTTTCCACTGACCCGAACCCGACCATGGCAGCTCTTTCCGCCTTTTATTTTATAAATTTCCATAAGCTCCCCATGGGTAAATAATGAACTATCACATGCTTTTTCTCAAGTCTTATTTTTATCATTACAAAGTATCTTTTTTTTTACATTATATAAAAAATCGATAAGCATAGGTGAGAAAACAATTTATTGCTAAAATATTACACAGTTGAAACAATTTGACCGTTTAGTTTTTTTCAACTTCTGTTTATATTGTATGCAACGTCGATTTGAAGCCTCCCGGCTTGCGGACGTATATTAACTGCTAAATAGGGAGGAACTGACAAGATACATCAGTTTGCCTTCCTTCCTATTTCACATAAAGGAAGGATTATATGATCCAAAATAAAAACAATCATGTCTTCACCTCAGAAAGTGTAAGTGAAGGACATCCAGACAAAGTAAGTGATCAGATTAGCGATGCCATTCTTGATGCTTGCCTTGCGCAAGATTCATCTTCTCGTGTTGCTTGCGAAACACTCACCACCACTGATAACGTTATCCTTGCCGGAGAAATTACCACCAATGCAGATATTGATATTGATGCAATAGTTCGTTCTGTTATTTCCGATATTGGCTACACAGAAAAGGGTTGTGGTTTTGATGCTGAAACAGTCAAGATTACCAATCTCTTGCACGCTCAAAGTGCTGATATTTCTCTCGGTGTTACCGCAGAAACCAGTCTTTTTGGAGAACAGGGTGCTGGTGACCAAGGAATGATGTTTGGTTATGCTTGTGATGAAACACCTCAACTCATGCCTGCTGCTATTATGTACTCCCATATGCTATTACGCAAAGCAACAGAACTGAGAAAGAGCGGAAAGGCTCCTTTCCTTCGCCCAGATTCAAAGAGCCAAGTATCCATCGAATACAATAGTGATAATAAGCCTGTGCGTATTTCTAATATTGTAATGAGTCATCAGCACAAGGAAGAGGTCACCAGAGAAGAACTTGAGGCCTATCTCATAGAAAATGTCATTCATCCTGTCTTAGATAAAACAGGTCTACTTGATGATAACACCGAATTCTTTATCAATCCAACCGGTCGTTTCTGTATCGGTGGTCCAGCAGGGGACACTGGCCTTACCGGAAGAAAGATTATTGTTGATACCTACGGTGGCATGGGTCGCCACGGTGGTGGTGCTTTCTCAGGAAAGGATCCATCTAAGGTTGACCGCAGCGCTGCTTACATGGCTCGCTACGTGGCAAAGAACCTGGTTGCCAATAAACTCTGCTCCCGTTGTGAAGTTGAGCTTGCATACGCTATTGGTGTGCCTCGTCCTGTTTCAATTCTCATCGATTCTTTTGGTACAAGCGCTCTCAGTAATTCAGAACTGACAGAGATTGTTGAAAAGAATTTTAACTTAAGTCCTGCAGGAATTGTGAAAACACTTGATCTTCTTCGTCCTATCTATAGACAGTACGATAATTATGGTCATTTCTGTCACAGTACTGCTCCTTGGGAACAGACATTTACTCTAGTAAAATAAGAGATACCTAAAAAAAAGAGGAGAAGAGAGGAAAAAATATATTATTGCAACTCTTCTCCTCTTTGCTTAAGAACAAAACAAAACAAACGTAGAGGCAGCATCGAACACAGATAAAAAGAGGAAAAAAATGAATTATAACGATTTTATGGCATATCTCGATACAGAACAGACAGAGAGTCCTGTGAACTTATTGCATATTTCTCAAGCTTTACACTTGGGAATTTATAAATCCACCCAGTTACATGACAAAACTTCTGGTCTCATTCTCAAGGCAACAGGAAAATATAAAACTTTTGATAAAGGGTGCGGCTTTGCCATTATTATTAATGCAAATTATCACAAACGGCGACAGCGTTTTACCATTGCTCATGAAATAGCGCATTATATTCTTCATAAAGATAAGATTCATACTCAACTCAGCGATTCCATTCTCTACCGAAGTGAAAATCTTTCTCGTGATGAGGAACTACAAGCACATCAATTAACTGCCGATATTCTCATGCCTTGGTCGCTCATCAATAAAGAAATCAAAAAGGGTCTACCGTATCAAAACCTTGCAAAGAAATTTGAAGTTTCGCCATCTGCAATGAGTATTAGAATTGGGGTGCCACTTGATGATCTAAAATAAAAGAATCGAGAACAAAAAAGAGGATACAGTGTATCCTCTTTTTTGATGTCCTTATATTGTAAAATAGTGTATGATACATGCCATAAATGTATATTACAGACTATTTTTGATAAATTCGCTTTTTTGGATTACAGCTCTAGTCTCTGCAGAATATATCGCGGCAATAGACTTTCTCATTACAATCTTGTAATTCTCCACTCCAACGGTTTGCAACAATAACATGACACTTTTTCTTGAAATCTTCTAAGGTATGACCCTTCACACCATTAAAGACTTCACTACCATAGAAGACTTCTTCTTTCATGGTTGGTTCCCAGACAATAACCTTCACGCCCTTTGCCTTGATACGCTTCATAACGCCCTGTATAGAGGAATGTCTGAAGTTATCGGAATTACTCTTCATGGTAAGACGGTAAATGCCTACAACCACGCTATCAGCATCTCCGCCAATAATATCATGGCCAGAAATTTTACTTGCTTGTTCAAGGATTGAGGTACTGACAAATTCTTTACGTGTTCTATTTGCATCAACAATAGCTTTCATAATGTTCTGAGGAACATCGTTGTAATTTGCTAATAATTGTTTGGTATCTTTTGGAAGACAGTAGCCACCATAGCCAAAGGATGGGTTATTATAATGGGTGCCGATACGAGGATCTAAGCTAATACCATTGATAATTGACTTACTATCCAAGCCACGTACTTCTGCATAGGTATCAAGTTCATTAATAAAAGAAACTCTCATAGCAAGATAGGTATTTGCAAAGAGTTTGACCGCTTCAGCTTCTGTTGAATTCATAATTAACACTGCTGCGTCTTCTTCTTTTTTACCGGTTACAGGATCAGTAAACTCAGGTCCTCTCTTATGGGAACCTTGCTTTAAGAGATGGGCAAAAGCTGTGGTTTCCTTGGTTAATTCCTTTGGTCCACCGGTAATAATCCTACTTGGATATAAATCATCATACAGTGCTTTTGATTCTCGAAGGAATTCAGGACTGAAGATAATTTTATCGTAATGATATTTCTCTCTCAGTGCCTTGGTATATCCAACCGGTACGGTTGATTTCACCACAACGATAGGAAGATTGTCTGCATCGCAGGACTGAATGATTAATTTCATGACTGCATCAATAGAGCTGGTATCAAAATAATCTTTTGTTGAATCATAGTTGGTTGGTGTTGATATTAATACAAAATCAGCCTTTGGATATACTGAAGCGCCATCGGTTGTTGCAGTAAGATCAAGGTTATATTTTTCCTTATTCTTTAAATAATCAATAATTTCCTTATCAACTAAAGGGCTTTCCCCTCTATTTATCAGGTCAACTTTCTCTTGAATAATATCAACGGCATAAACGGTATTATGCTGACTCAGTAAAATAGCATTTGCAAGCCCAACGTAACCTGTTCCGGCTACAACAATCGTATATTTGTCTTTCATCTGTACATGTCCTAATAAATTGATTTTTAAATATCCCAAAAAGAATAACAAATAATATAATAAATCGCTACAAAATATGGGAGTAATTTTGCTTTTTCAGAAATAAAAATGAAACTTCTCGCATTATTTCGTATTTTACGCTACTTCTCTCTTCCTTTTGCCTGAAAACGTACCACACCGACTGTTCCTTACATCGTTCAATGCATCAAGAAAAGCTACATTGCTTAAATTTGTTTTATCATTTTATCAAAAATGTGAGTATAAAAAAGGAAGATAGGGAGATTTTTGGGGGTAAAAAGACCTGTTAGGCCCTTCTTGGAATAATAAAAAATTGGGTACGTCTCTTGGTAAAAAAAGAGGTTACCTGTATGAAAATAAGAAAGGATGCTCAATTGAGCACCCTTTCTTAGGTTCCTTGTTTTGCCTCTTTATCTTAAAGCCATAAGGCAATAAAGAACTGTTTATTCAT
>Ga0172378_10004838_pt1 | contig 12593 bp, 9 predicted proteins | sample GrowelOW332metaG_FD_119755 | JGI IMG/M metagenome (GOLD analysis project Ga0172378, IMG submission 119755) | Groundwater microbial communities from an aquifer near a municipal landfill in Southern Ontario, Canada - Pumphouse #3_1 metaG | ecosystem: Environmental > Aquatic > Deep subsurface >...
CCTGCAACGTAAATCGACTATTTAGTCATTAAAAAAATTCAGCGTAATATGTTCTTGTAGGCTTCAATAACTTTAATTAATGTTTTTCCGCTTGCTTCGACAAGACTTATCGGTACTGCATTGCCAATTTCTATAGCCGCCTTTGTAATACTCTCTCCGAAAATGTAATCATCCGGAAAGGTTTGCAAACGCGCTGCTTCTCGTACTGATATGGCACGATTTTGGAATGGGTGCCCAAATCGACCTTTTGTATAACTCAAACACCCACCTGTAATTGTCGGAGATGGTTGATTGGGATCCATTATTCCATATACATCGGTATGACCGGAAAATGCCTTATGGCACTTCAGAATTAAGTTTTCCGGCAAACCAATTCGGCTACCGCCATTTGCTCTAATTGCTTTTATTCTGGCTAAATTTTTTTCTGACAAATTAGCACAATAATGATTTTTGATATTTTTATCGCTATACCTTTCTCCTGCGGATATTTCAGGCAATCCTTTTAACGCTTCAGCTACGCTTTTCCAAGGCACTAAATCATTATCACCATTTCTGGCATGAGTTGCTTCGGGAAGCCCGAAATGGATTTTATTATCGAGAAGCACTTGATATATATCTTTACGTACCGCATGTAAAACGAATCTTTTTCTTAGCTGGGGTACGCCATAATTTGCCGCATTTAACACATCGTACTCTACATGATACTGCTCTTGGGGTTCCCCTGTTTCATTTTCAAGGTCTTTCAAAAATTCATCAAGGATTCTCCCATTATATGACGATTTAATTCCCGGAACATTTTCCATTAGCACAAATGGCGGATATACCTCCTTGATAATCCGCTTATAATTCATTAATAGTTTTTTTACTTCATCGATTTTGTTTTCATCCAAATAATTTCTTCGATTTTGAAGTGAAAATTTTTGACATGGGGGACATCCGGCTAACAGATATATTTCGTCGCGTTTTATTCCCCCGGTTTCAAGTATTTCGTCTCCTGATAAAGAACAAATGTCTTTTTGAAGAACTTTTACATGGGACAAAGGAGCATAATTCTTATAAGCAGCAACTGCTTGTGCATCTATTTCTACTGCGCTTGCAACATAAAAACCGGCATTAGTCAATCCTATTGATACGCCGCCACAACCAGAAAATAAGTCTATCGCTTTTATCATGTTTTATTCCTCATTGAAATAACCTATTGTGCTATCATCAAGTGTCCCAATCATCAGACCTCTATCTAGCAGCATATTTTTATTTTCGCATGATGTTTCGGGCAATAATGCACAATTATGGCATGCGGCGAGATTACATCCGTTCTGACCTTGTCCCGAACTTTGAATGCAAACAGGGTCGGCAGCGCACCATCGAGCATCATTTATAGCTCTTGCGATTATGCTTTCCATTTTTCCAGGGCGACCTTGACGTACAAGACCACCTAAAGAGCCTTCCGAATCTCCGGACGCTGTATATATCAAAATACCGGCCATACTTTCAGTATTTTCATCAATATACTTGCTGCAATATATTTTTTCTCGTATCGATGCGTTGGAATAGCCGCTTTCATTAGATAATGCAGTAATCAAACAATGCGAGAAAGTATGTAATAATACGTATACTGGGTTCAATCTTTCAGTTGTTAGCTTATCGGCATTCTTTAAATTCTGTTCTATTATTTTCGTCCTTTCGATAACTTTGGGTTTTTTAGCCCAAATGTTAAGTGACGTAATTTCGAATTCAAGCATTATACCTTCGCCGCTGTTTTTTATAGCAGGTAGCCACGGAATGTTTCCTATAGAAATATCGGCAATTTTTTCTGCATCCGGCGATATGCGTCTAAAGCCTAAAAATACACGTGTTTCACGTAATTTATGTACTAATGAAACGCTTTTTAAAAAAGGCACTGCCATGTATAGATTTGATGGATAATTCTTGGTAAATAATTCATCTTTCGTTGTACCAACCGTTCTGGTAAGCACATCAAATTCTTGTTTTCTATATTCGTCATCTGTTTCTGGAACGGCAGTTTTTATTCTGGCATTTTGCAACGTCGACGTGATTTCTTCCAATGCTTGTAAAATATCGATATCAGGATCCATATCATGACTAAGCAAAACAAATTTTTTTACAGAATCCATATCGATTTCGCCATTGGTTCTAGAGGATATAAATCTATTTACACATTTTAAAATACATTCTTTTGTATGAGCATTTTTATATTTGGGCAACCAAGGTATATATATCGAACTGATGATATCGGCGAACCAAACATTTGATGCTCCGCGTTGCAAAACAATCAGATTCTTCCCGCAATCCTCTTTTTTATCTTCACCCAACCATGGTCTATTACCTTTGCATGTATAACCGATATCGGATAATGCATTCTCTGCAAACGCGCCATTCATAGTCGCAGAAGCACCGCAAGTGCAAGTATATCGGATACCGGAAAGAGAAGATGTACTCCCTCCGGTACTCCGGTACAATCTGCATGTCTCGGGATTATACGGCATTTTGCTTTTAGCATGAACCCATTCCATTATCGGAAAATCTTCGATATGTCCATCCTCGCATACGGCAATAAAACGTTCAGGTACCAGTTTCGGAAGTTTATTTGGTTTTCCGGCATTTCTTGAACAATATGTACCTGAAGCAGAGTGTTTCCTGTTTTCACCAGTGCATCGCGCTTTTTCGCCTGATTCTCCCAGTTTTTCCATATTTCCGCATACAGGGCAATAATGCCAAAGTGGGAATCTTACCGCCGGTATTTTCATTTCCGCATGTTCTTGATCTTGCTTCTTATCGCGAAAATCCGGAGGCATTACAAATTGTTTCCCTCCAAGTCGTTTTGACAGCCGTTCATCAATAATTATGAAATCTTCATAATTGTGATCGCAATCAAACCAAAAATTCAAACCCGCAACCATAAGCGATTCATCATATGGGAAAGGTACTATGGAGCCGACTCCCCATGGAGATATCAAACCGTCTCTTCTTATCGGATATTTGTTAAAACTATCAGCCATTATTGTCCTCCGTAACAGGAAGTATAAGTGATTTTGCACATGATAAACCGCACTCCCTATCAACACTTCTCATTGATGTAGGAGAAGCCCATCCTCTATCTTCCCATGATTGTGGTTTAGGCGTTCCGGCAATGCACAAAAGGGGTGCCGTTTCGCTTAACACAAAAGAATGAAATTTTTCCGGTTTCCAAGACTTCCATTCATTCCATTTTTCCTTTAATTGTATTTTTATATCATCGATTTCTTCAGGGTCAATACCTTGTGCTCTATCTGTAATTATTTTCAAGATATGTTCAAACTCTTCTTGTGAAGGCACGCGTCTGGCATTGTTACGATTTTCCTTTTCAATGAAAAATCTATGTAAGGCAACAAATACGGCTTGTAATGCACGCTCTCTTAAAGGACGTGAAAATGGGGTAACCGATGTCGGCTCGACGCTGAAATATAACTTTGAATGTTGTGTCTGAAACTTTTCATAATGCGATTTATCACGCGGTTTCGACGTGTTATAAATAATAAATACTAACCCCGGAGCTCTTTTATCTCTTCCGACCCTGCTTGTTGCCTGTATGTATTCGGAAGATGATTTAGGTTGTCCCGTAACGGTCATTAACCCGAGTCTGGATATATCGACGCCGACAGAAACCATATTTGTAGCCAAGCAAACATCTAATGCTCTATTGCTTTTTTCACCATCGTATGTGGATTCAAGTCTTTTGAGAATTTTGGGAATTTCATCATTGCTCATGCGGCTGGTTAATTCCGCTAATCCGTTTTCGTAAATATATCGACGATCAGCTTTCATCGTTTGAAGACGATACTTATATAGAACTTCGAGACGTTCCTTTATATCCGCAATAAACCATGTCGCAGCTTGACCTAATTCACGCATACTGCCAAAATACGCAAGATTTGTCCAATATGGATCGCGGTCGCATTCGTTTTGAACATCGATTTCTTTTGCCGCATATAAAAATGCAGCAAAAGTATAAATAGAAGCTGTCGCAGAAGATGACGCAGCTGCTCCATATAATCCGACGTACTTTCTTCCTATAGCGGTTCTCTGTTCTTTTGCAAAAAAGCAGTCATCATATGAAATACCTTGAACGGGAAATTGCGACACATTGTTTTCTCCGCATCCATAAAGGGCATTACATTGTTGTTTTGCATGACTGATTGTTGCGGTCGAAGCAATAATTTTGGGTTTATGACCGTCACGTTTGCATAATTCGGAAATCAAAGTTTCATACAAACCCACCGCTGAACCCAATGGTCCGGTAATAAGATGCAATTCGTCTTGTATTATTAGTTCCGGAGGCGTATATTCACCATCACCTCCGAATAAACTTTTCGCCTCGGGAATATATGGCAACATAGCAAATTTATCTACCGTTCCGAATAGTAATGTCGGTGGATTATCATATATTTCATCATCAAACAACACTAACGGCAAAGGATAATCATCATTGCCGAAATCACACTTTTCATTGCCGCATTTGAATAGGATATGCTTTTTATCCGGCGAAATTACATATCCGGGAGTTTCTGCCGTTGAACCGGTTTTATATGTTTCCATACTGGCTCCACACCATGGGCATTTCAAAATAACCGATACGTTTTGCGAATCTTTTCCTCTTCGAATGCTATTGATCTTTTCTTTAACGTCAGAAGTTTTGTTGGATGTTAATGATTTACCTACCCATAATCCAATGGTTATGCGTTGTTTACCCAGTTCCGATTCGTTTTCGGAGCGTATTTTTTCCATTGAACAAATAAGCGAAGAAGCTCTTTCGTATTGTTGCGCAGTTAACAAGCGTAAAGTATACCTCATTATTACGGCAGTTCCTGCATCATCTTTATTTTTCAGACGTCTTAAAAAAATAGTGAATGCCGTTAATCCAAGATAAGCTTCGGTTTTTCCGCCACCGGTCGAGAACCAAATTAGATCGACTATATCACGTTCCAAAGAATTGCTATCATTCATTGAAACTAAATTAATAAGAATAAAGGCAATTTGGAACGGTCTCCACTTGCCGTATGCTGTTTTATCTCCATACCAGGTTGAAGAATCATCAAGTTTCGGCAAGTCTATTTTATGATTTAATATGAACGAAAATGTTTTTTTATCATAATCAGAGTACTCTACAAGCGGCAACCTGTAATGTAATTGTTGCATCAGCATTGCTTTATTTGCCAACTGAAATGCATGCATAACTTTTTTATCTGATTTTAACAAATTAACTCCTGCAAGCATTCGTTCAAAACATTTTTTACACAATGCAATTTGAATTCTTGCTGTTTCCTGATGTTTAGCCTCTATATCGGGGATATTTTTTTCTTCTTGCTTTATCCAAGTGTTATATTCCTCGCATAATAAGTCAAGATCTTTAAGCGTTGCATCAACTTCCGAATAATATGTAATCATCGAACGTTCGGCTTTGGAATCTCCCGCAACTATGGGTTTAACTTCATACTCCGGCAAAACAGATGCGCTTGCCGTTGTCGGATTTTCTTCATTCCAGGTTGCGGCACAACCGTGCCCAATGGCATATGTCTTTATATTCCTGTAGAGCATAGCATTAAGTTTGTAATCATCATCGTTGATTTCCGTGCAAAAATTATCGGGCAACGGAACAAGTCCTTTATTGCACGAAACATTAAATCCAACCTGGAACCAGCAAGCACTTACTTTGGGCTGGCTTCCTTCGCCTTTATTCGTGTTGAGCAGAGTAACGGTATAAATAGTATTGCCATCATTATCCGTCAAACGATATGTGATTGTGATTCCTATCCCTATAATCGTTTCGCAATTCTCATCCAATAAATTATTTTTTAATATGTGTTTATTAAATTTATTCGGAAGTTCTTCTTTTTTTAAAACCAAACTCGAGGTTATTTGCTTTCTGCAATAACACTTGTGAGGCTTATCCGAAAAAACAATTTTGGGAATGCCATTTTCATCTTTTTTTTCTTTGGGATAAACACGTTCTTGTTCAAAATAACTTCCAATTGAAAAATCAACTGAGATTTTTTCCATTTGGATTGGAACACAAAAAGTAATTCCCATGGCAGATTGCTGGTAATTGTTTATTCTGGAGGTTTCCGACTCGATAGTCGGCTCGGCGATGGTTGTTCCTTTAATAAGTTCTGAATTCGGATCTATGGTTTCATCAGGCGGAGTGTAAGTTGTGGTTTCTTCAGACGATTCGGTAATCGTTTCTTCTTGGATATCACTTATCAATTTTATTTGCGGAAATAGAACACCTGCGACATACGTCTTCAGCGGTGAATCGAAATATAAAATTTCTTCTCCGTTTTCTTGAGTATATCCCGGCAAAGGATTAGGACCAACTAATATTCTTTTGACTGAGTTTAATAATTTTTCTCTCGTTTCCATTGCTTTACCTCTTTATTAGGTTGCTTTTTCTTTCTTTTGAAGCGTTAACAGATTCCAAAACGATCATTTTGCTTCTTGCACGACTAAGCGCTATATACATAAGCTGAGTATCAACGTAAGAATCAATATCAACTAAAACTACTATCTCGCTTTCAAGTCCTTTAAACGCTTGAATCGTAGAAAAACGCGCGTAATATTGTGCTTCGCTGTCGCCATAATCGCAAATTACATATTTTTTTTCATCATATTGCCCAACTATGGAATTACATCTTTTATATGGCGATAATATAACAATCGATTCGCTTTTAAAGCCAAGTTGTCTATATTTAGATATTGCGTCGGCTAAAAGCATTTTTTCTTTTTCGTATGAATCCCATACAAAATAATCAACAGGTTCGCCCGTGATTCGCAACTTATAATTTTTGTCATTATAGCCGGTAATATTGATAAGTTCGTTTCCTATGTATAAAGTATTCCTGCAGTTTATGGAGAGCCCTTTCCTTGCGAAAAAGGCGTATGATTTTAACGTGTCTAGCGTTACTGATGAATTATAAATCGACTGTCGGGCAAAATCTCCATAAAACGAAAAACGCCCGTTTATCAGTCCGCCATTTAAAATTGCATCAAACACTTTCAAATATGATATGGTGCATAAGTCTTGAAATTCGTCGATAATTAATTTATCGTATTTTTCAATGCCGGTAGCCAATTGGGTATATGCGAGATCAGGTAAAATTTCGGAATAATATTTTTCATCCGCAATATCGCCGATAACGGAGGAAGTATCGCACAATTTCAGCAAATACGAATGAAATGAATAAACATCGACATTTGCGTTTTGTATGTTTAATCGAATATATTTTGAAAGATTTTTATTATAACAAAAAAAACCGATTCGTTGTAATACTTCGGACGAACGTCTTGCGTCCTCAACCGCAATTAGAGTTTTCCCTGTTCCCGCGCCACCGGTAATGACAATTTGTTCATTAAGCTCGATGTCATCCAAACATGCATACTGTTCCTCGGTAAGGGAAATAATATCATCCTCGGAAGATTTGATAAAACTCTTTAATGGAGCGATACAATCAATTAAAGGTCTAAGCGTTTTTGCAATTATCTCGGCTTCCTTATCATCAATAAGACCACATGTCGATTTGCCTAACAAATACAACTCATCCTGAAATTTCTTTGAAAGCGTTCTTACAAATTTACAGTAATCAACATTATTTGTATTTTGACATAATCGCCATGGTTCATCTTCGATCATAGTTTGTACGGGAAAATTTTCCTCGTCTGTAAATATAACACCATAGCCGTATAATAGATGCAGACGATCGTATGATTTCCCTAATTTTCCAGAAATAATGCCTTCCATTTCAAACATTGCTTCCCTAGCTTGTTGAAACGGACCTCTCTTTTTTCGAGTAATCTCTCTATTTCGGTTTATGAACAACCAGTCAGAGCCATCGAAACCCACACCACCGGATTTAATTTCCAATATAAAGATGCCATAACCTGGAGCAACTATTACAAAATCTGCCTCTCCGAATACAACATATTTGTGTTTCGGCAAGCGGAAAGAGTGAAATACATACCAATTGCTTGGAGCGTTCAATTTTAAAAATTCGAATACTTTTTTTTCTCCGGAACTAAGGTTGTCCGATGGAAATGTTTTCGGAAACATATGTGCCATTAATACAATGCCTCCACTTTATTAATTTTACCACGAAGAATATAATTTTTCTCAAGTACTTCTTCTATCGTATATATAGACACATCGCCTATACCTTCGATTATGTTCTCTTTACCGTCACTTATTATAGATTTTATGGCATCAGCCTTATTTTTAAGTTCGCGGCTCAGCCATATACCTGCTTTTTGGTGATAGGATTGCACACGCTGTCCGGCGATGTATACTTCATTTATGCTTTGTGCCAAACGATTATCCTCCGCAATAATCGCAATGCATGTTATTATATCTTTATCATGGGGGCAAATTGTTTCTCCGGACAACCAATAGCGAACCTGTTGGTACGTGCAGTCTCCGCCTGCATCGATTATCGCATTACCAACTTCGGTAACGGTTTTGTTTTGCGCTAAAGACTTAAGTGTATCGCTCCATTTGGCGGAGATCTCCCGCAATTCGGTTGCTCCATCTGCTTTCATCAATTCATCCGCTTTTTCTTTGATAATATCCTTGCCGCTATGGCGAACGAGAATTTTATCTCCTTTGCGGAGTCTTGATGCTTCCTTTTTTATAGGATGATTGTAATCTCCGTTGACCAATGCCGTAATATCTATTACATCATGCGTCGGATAAAAATAAGCTATATTATCACCTGATAACAAAACCGGGATACATTCTACCGAATCTGATGAATCCGAGGTGATATTTTCTCCTTTAACGGTGGAACGGATTATATTTTTTGATGTTTCGTAGTCATCGATATCCTTATATTCAACATCCTCTATTGAGATAGCAACAGGCGCATCAATAGGATTTTCCGCAAAATCTTCGGAAATATTTACAATTGCCGCATTTTGCTTTACCGACTCATGAGGCAAACATCTATCGAATCGAGAAATAAAATTATCTCTCCATCTGTTTTCAAAATCGTATAATAAATAAACTAAATTATCATAACAATAGGTCTGCTTAATGCGGATATATTCGTCCTTTTCGAACCAAGTGACAATTAGGTAATCGATTGAATCATAAGGATTTTGCGTCGCCAAAAACATCGAAACTCGTTTTAAAACGACATGATTCGTTGTATGTATATTAAAAATTGTTTGTTTTGTTTCATCGAAAAAAGTATATCTGTCGGGAACGAGAACGACAATTTTTTTACCGCAAATAGAAGTATCGCATAAAAATTGTTTTAATGCTTGATATTTTTCACAAATACCAGTATCTACTAATGACGAAAAAGTATTAATAATAAAATCGACAGACGTGGTTATTTGTTGTCCGGCGTAAGCGATTTTTTGTCGTTGCCAATCTATTCGAATTGCCGATAATTCTTGCTCCAATTGTTCATTTATTACAGTGGTAGGAGTGCATAAGACAGAAGTTAAACGCATTTGAAACGCCCAAAGATGTCGTACCAGTTGACGCCATGCGCTATCAGCATCGAATATTGATTGCGATAAAGATCTTATCATTTTGATGTTTATCTTCAATTTGTCGTTTTTACATTGTTTTACTTCAAATCCGGCGAGTGCGGCATTATCTACTTTTGCCGAAAAATTGCCAAAAATACTATTATTTCTTGTAGGATAATCACCTATCAGATAAGCTTCACTTTGCATAGTCGAAGGTTTCCAGTGCCACATTTTAAAGCCCAATTCAGAAAGCACGGGGTAATCCTCGAAAGCCGATTCAGGGACAAAAACAACAAATGGTGTATCTTTTTTTAAACATTTTTTCAGAGTATCGGTATTTGCAACTATCTCGTCAAATTTGTCAACTGTCGAAAATATGGCAAACACTTTTTCGAGGATAGAAGGCACTTTCAGTGCATAGTATATTTCTTCAAGTTTTGCAGTGATGGATAAGGCAGGCAAACAATCGAGTCTTCCCGGATTATATAGGTTAAAACCGACTTGATTGTTTATATCTATATCGCCATATGACATAATATTCGAAAAATCATTATCATTGATTTTTAGTTTTTCGGTATATTCTTTAAAGTCGTTTTTAGCGGTCAACAACAATATGGTTTTGTTTAAAACCGTACGTTTCATTTTTACGGTGTTTATAATATCATTGCTTTCATTTTGAATTGCTTTTTCGGCTTCTTTTTCCGCGGCATAAAAAGTTTTATATGATGATAATGCGCCATCGCATTTTTCAAAGTGATAATGCAAAGCGGAAATCGGGCAAGATACATACATAGGGTTCGCACGTTCGACCATAAATGAAATGCGGTTTTTATCTTTATCTATTCCCTTAAATTCTATTATGGCCTTACCGAGGCGAAGTCGTTGACCGATTTTAATATCGTCAAGAATACTGCCGGAATAACAAGGGTCATACAAAACATTTGAAAAATATTTAGTCAAAATCATCGGAATTATATTACAATCATTATCTGGTAAAACGATAGCAATTCGTTTCTCGCCTTTTGCAATAAACGAATCAATGATATATTGAGTAATAATCAAAAGCGGATGCAGATGTTCGATTTTGTTTTTGCAATCATATGAAAAGCCAACCTTCTCGTATATGGGATATTTTTTCACATATTCGTATAATATTTGACTTACTTGCATTTCAATATCCCTCTTCTCACATTAATTTTTAGATTTATCGAATCTCTTTACTATAAGAAAAAAATTCAGCTATTTGCATCACGCATTCATTTATATTTTGTTTAATGTCTTTTCCCCAAAATCGGATAACCGTCCATCCGTCCGATTCAAGTTTTTCTGTTACTTTCTTATCTCGTTCCATATTTCTCTCTATTTTCGCATACCAAAATTCTCGATGCACCTTAAAGTCGTTTTTTCTATTATCCCAATCATATCCATGCCAGAATTCGCTATCGCAAAATATTGCTATTTTCTTTCCGATAAAAGCTATATCGGGATGTCCATATACCGATTTAACATTTTTCCTATACCTATAACCTTTATTCCATAAAGCCTTTCTCAAGGCCAATTCTAATTGAGAATCCTTATTTTTAATTTTCTGCATATTAAAATGTATTTGTTCTGCAGTTTTAAACATTTGATTCCTCGAAAATTATTCCATTCTGATTGCAAAAATTCCGAAACGCTTTTTTCGCTTTGATATTCGGTTCGCTTTTCCCCGTTTCCCAACGGCAAACGGTAACGGAATTTACGCCGAGCATATTTGCCAATTCATATTGCGTAAGAAGAAGTTTTTCCCGTGTACGTTTGATCTTTTCGGAATATTCCATCTAAAATTCTCCATTTAACAACAAACTAACATTATTTTAGCATTTTCTGTTAATATTGTCAATACTCCATTATGTTTATCGGCAAGGATTTTTTACTTGCTTAACATCTTAATGAATTTACAAAAAATAAAACTACAAACGCCGTTTGAGTCTTAGACGAGTGCTTGTCTTGATACAAGTGGCGGCGCCTGACGGCGCCGCCAGACAAGCACTCGTCAAGATAGAATTAACCTGACAGACCGATGAATTCGGTCTGTTTTTTTGTTGTCAAAAAACCAAAATGCTTTGCACAAAAACGGCAGATTAATGAAAACAATCCGAAGCCGCGGCGGAAAGGGCGTTCGCGCTGAACCGCTTGCGAATCGCCCCTTTCTCCGTCCGGCGGTATTTTCGGATCTTGAACTTTCATTTTCAATTTCCGTTATTTTTTGTTTTCAAAACAACGTTTCACGGTACATATTATAAATTTTTAAACTTTTTTTAATTTATACCCTGTACTTTTGCCGTTTTCGCGGCTATTAAGTGAGGGGGATAAAAATTCGTCGCAATTTTTAATCTTTCTAATTGACTGAATTTATGCATAAATAAATAGTGCCTGAAAATCAAAACTATGTACCGACTGACTATGTGTTAAGTTTGGGAAAAGTATATGTAATATCAAGGTTTATACAAGTAAATATTGCTTTTGCTAAGGGTAAAGTCTATTACATTTGGCAAAGAAATGTGCTATTTTACAAGTTGAAAAAAGCGTATGGCAAATTCACGGCGCGAAAAAGCCGGAATTAAGGGCGTAATACGGGTTCTGTCAAGAATCGTATTGCGCTCTTTTTATATACAAAAATTTTATAAGGAGGTAGCGAAAATGAAGCAACGGAAAATCGAAGTCGCAATAGACGGCAAAATCGACGTTAACGGTTTTAACGACGTGTTTTTCAAAACGCTGTTGAACCGCATCTTGGAACTGCGCCGAAACAAAATTGCTCAAACAGAAAAAGAAAATTAAACGATAATCGAAATTAAAGACCGCGAATAAAAAGCGGCGCAGTTGAATAACCGGTTTTCGGGCAACTGTAATATAGATAACTCCGAAATATCAGGCGTAAAGGGTTAGTTGTTACCCATTTAGGAAACGACAAACCGGTCTTTCTCGTCGGGGAGCGTAAACGGAAACACAATTGCCGTCAAGGGTGAAATGCATTGCTTCGCAACCCTTGACCGCAAAAAAACGAAACAAGCAATAAATAAATTATA
>Ga0172378_10004840_pt1 | contig 12593 bp, 17 predicted proteins | sample GrowelOW332metaG_FD_119755 | JGI IMG/M metagenome (GOLD analysis project Ga0172378, IMG submission 119755) | Groundwater microbial communities from an aquifer near a municipal landfill in Southern Ontario, Canada - Pumphouse #3_1 metaG | ecosystem: Environmental > Aquatic > Deep subsurface >...
CTTTATATTTTCTCCGGGGGTACTTTTTGGGATATTGCCTTCAATTTTAGTGGAAAAAAGTACCCATAAAGTACCCTAAATCTTATAGTAAAGGAGGCAAAACTATGGCTAATTTCCCTAAAACTAATTCAAAACAGGATAAAATGTTTCCACCACCTTCGACTCCTGAAGAAAGTATAAATCAAATGGCTTCTTTAGCATTGAAAGAAGCAGAAAAAAGATTACGGAATGGAACAGCCAGTGCTCAAGAAATTGTATTTTTTGCAAAAGAAGGAAGCCCTACTGCTAAAACTGAACGTGAGATTCTTGAAAAACAAAAAGAACTCATAACAGCTAAAACAGAAGCAATTCGCTCTGCCCAAAAAGTTGATGAACTTTATGCAGCAGCCATAGCGGCTATGAAAAGTTATAGCGGCGAGGATCCAGATCAAGATACTCATGAGAATTAGAACATATTCTGAACTTATGACCTTACGAACTTTTGAAGAACGGTTTGATTACTTAGCCCTTCGCGGTTCAATTGGTATTGTTACATTTGGGTTTGATCGTTTTCTCAATCAAGATTTCTATAATTCCAATCTTTGGCGCTCCATTCGCAATAAGATTATTGTACGAGACAATGCATGTGATCTTGCAATTCCTGAACGTGAGATTCTTGATGCAATTCGGATTCACCATATGAATCCAATGCTCATTAAAGATGTTGAGGATGGAAATCCTGCAATTCTTGATCCAGAGTTTTTAATCTGTACTTCTCTAAATACACATAATGCAATTCATTTCGGAACTTCAAAAAATTTAACACCTTTATATGTTGAAAGAAGAAAGGGGGACACAAAATTATGGTAGAAAGTATACTTGATACAATTAAACCAATGGTTAATGTGGAAGTTAATAACACAAGTTTTGATGCTGTTCTTATTCCATTTATTAACAGTGCATTAAGTGTTGTTACTCAACTCGGAGTTGGACCGGTTTCTGGATTTCGAATTACTGACAATACAAAAACCTGGACAGAACTTCTTGGTACTAGAACAGATTTGGATATTGTAGTGACAAACATATATTGTAGAGTTCGTCTTGGGTTTGATCCTCCAACAAATTCTTTTTTGGTTGCTGCACTTGAACATCAAAAAGTGGAAACTGATTGGCGGATTGAAGCATGGCATAAACCAAGTATGGCTCTCGCGGAAACATATGTTGATACTCCTGAACCCGAAGATGTGTAATACTATATCAATTATTAATTAGAGGTGCAAAATGCGTTTATCAAACACGGCCACTCCGCGGTACTATGGACAATTCCGGGATGCCGTGCTGAGAGGCGAAATATTTGTCAACGATAATGTTTCCATGCAAATGAATCGAATCGACGATAGAATTCGTAATCCAAAATATTATTATGATGAAAATGCCGTTGAAGGATTTATTCGTTTTTGTGAAAAAGAATTAACCTTAACCGATGGCTCCGATTTACATCTTTTAGATTCATTTAAGCTCTGGGCCGAAGATATCTTTGGTTGGTATTACTTTGTTGAACGATCAGTTTTTATTCCTGGCAAAAATGGTGATCTTGGTCACTATGAACGCCGAATGATTAAGAAACGTTTAACCAATAAGCAATATATAATTTTAGGTCGTGGCGGAGCTAAGTCAATGTATGCAAGTTGCATTCAAAACTTTTTTTTGAATATTGACTCTAGTACAACTCATCAAATTACTACTGCACCAACAATGAAGCAAGCCGATGAAGTTATGTCCCCAATTCGTACTGCTATTACAAGAGCTCGAGGACCAGTATTCCGATTCTTAACAGAAGGTTCCCTTCAAAATACTACTGGCTCCAGAGCAAATCGTCAAAAATTATCTTCAACCAAAAAAGGTATTGAAAATTTTCTGACAGGATCTTTATTAGAAGTTAGACCTATGACCATAGATAAACTTCAAGGGTTGAGACCTAAAATTTCAACAATTGATGAATGGCTTTCTGGTGACATTAGAGAAGATGTTGTCGGTGCAATTGAACAGGGTGCATCCAAAATGGATGACTACCTGATTATTGCAATTAGTTCAGAAGGTACCGTCCGAAATAGTTCTGGTGATACAATTAAAATGGAACTTATGAGTATTCTGCGCGGTGAGTATCAAGCAGATCATGTTTCTATTTGGTATTATCGTTTAGATAATATTGAGGAAGTAGCAAATCCTGAGATGTGGATAAAAGCAAATCCAAATCTTGGGAAGACTGTTTCATATGAAACTTATCAGCGTGAGGTTGAACGAGCAGAAAGTCAACCGGCTACAAGAAATGATACTTTGGCAAAACGTTTCGGTATTCCGATGGAAGGTTATACCTATTTCTTTACATATGAGGAAACTGAACTTCATCGTAGACAAACATTTTGGAAATGCACATGTGCTTTGGGTATTGACCTTTCTCAAGGTGATGATTTCTGTGCCTTTACATTTCTTTTTCCAGTTAGTCGTGGTGGTTTTGGTATTAAAACTCGTTGTTACATTTCGAGTTTAACATTATTAAAATTACCTGGTGCACTTCGTATCAAGTATGATGATTTTATTAATGAGGGTTCTCTCATGGTACTCGACGGAGCAGTACTTGATATGATGTTGGTTTATGACGACCTAGAAAAATATATTGCTGATAATAATTACGATGTTCGCAGTGTTGGTTTTGACCCCTATAATGCTCAGGAGTTCATTGCGCGTTGGCAAAAAGAAAATGGGCTAAACGCAGTTGAAAAAGTTATTCAAGGTGCTAAAACCGAATCTGTTCCTCTCGGTGAATTGAAGAAAATTTCTGAAGAACGTCTATTACTGTTTGACCAGGAGTTGTTTCGTTTTACAATGGGTAACTGTGTTACCATTGAGGACACTAATGGCAATCGAAAACTTCTTAAGAAACATCGCGAAGAAAAGATTGACTCAGTTTCTGCATTGCTCAATGCGTATATATCTTATAAGTTGAACAAGGAAGAATTTGAATAATTATTTCAAATTAATTATAAAGAAAGGAGGTAGTGTAAATGTCAAATAGAATTGTTAAACATACGGATATCACTCATTATTACGAATCTGACTATGCTTGCAATCCTACGCCATCTGTTTTGGCAGAGGTTAGCAAGGCTAAAGCTATTTCTGAACTTTCTAAAGATGAATTGAGGAGACTTATAGATCGTCTTCGAGATGAACGAGAAGCTGAAGATATTATTCGTTCTTTGCGCCGATCGGCTGGAGAAAAAGACTCATATGAAAATCCTGCCAAAATCGATACAAAAACGCCAGTCGATCAGTTGTATCATTACGGAATTTTGGGACAGAAATGGGGTTTTCGTAGATTCCAGAAAGAAGATGGCACCCGAACGCCTGCGGGAAAGAAACGTGAGGCTGAAGGAGAGGTTGTAAAATCCGAAGATCATATTAAAAGTCGTGAAAACAAAAGCAAATCCCCAGAAGGTCTTTCAAATGATGAACTTCGAAAATTAAATGAACGTCTTCAGCTCGAATCCACATACAAGGCATTAACTACAGAAAAGATTCAGAAGAGTGACTCTTTTGTCAAGAAGGCGCTTAAGGATGCTGGTGGGCAGGCTCTGACAGAGTTTAGTAAAAGTGTTTTTCTCGCCAGCGCCAAACTTCTTGTTAAACAAATTTCTCCGAAATTTGCGGAAACAGCTTTTAGTGGCAAAAAATAAAAATAAGAATAGGAGGATTTTAACATGAATCCTTTATCTGAAAAAGAACTACGTGTTTTAAATGGGATAACCAAAATACACGATGCCGACGTTAAACTCGGGGATATACTGGCCAATATTATCGGCGCTTCTTGCGAAAATGGTACTCCTGTTAACGCAAATGCAGCCAAAGCTATTTTCAATATTATGGGGGCATGCTCCGATGGTCAAGCTTTTACAATTGGTGAAGATACTTATGAACTTCTAGCCGATGCGGCTCAGACAAAAACGGTTGCCAGTAATATTCCCATAAACATTGAAAGTAACACAGTTAAGGCTTCCGGTGTATTAACCATGGATACCCAGCCAACTAGTGGAGATACGGTTTCAATTATGTGGAATACTTATATATTTGTTCCTGTTGGAACGGCAAATAGTCCTGGCGAAGTATCAATTGGGGCGAATTTAGCAGAGGCGCAAGCTGCACTTCTTGCTGCAATCAATGGGACAGATAATGTTAATAGTCCTCATCCGGGAGCTAAGGCAATTAGTTGGGTGACAAACGTATTGACAATTAATGCTCTTGTAGGTGGCGAAGGTGGCAATGGAATGCGCACAATTGAAACATTTACTGCCCCGACAAATATATTTGCGGCAGCAACTCTCGGTTCGGGAGTAGACTGCTCTGCTGCAGATGCAACCAGCACTATAATCAATGCAATCAACGGAAATACAAAAACAAAAGTAACTGCTTCTCTATTAGGAGAGGATACTATCTTACTCACCGCTAATCTTAAAGGGATCGCCGGCAATGAAATTGCTCTCACCGGTCATGGAATCAACGGCGGATTTTATAACGAAAGTGATATTGTTACTTTCTTTTTGACTGGCGGAGTTGATGGCACCGTCGCTCCCGGAATGAAATTTATGGCCGATTCAGAGTACATGTATTTTTGCCCTGCAGGAAATACAATTACCGGTCAAAATTGGCGTTATGTTCCACTTGGACTTGTCGGCGATTAATGTTAACAAAATCCATATAGGAGGGCTTTATTATGAATCAAACAGTCCTTCAACATCATGGAATTTCGGGACAGAAATGGGGTCTCCGCCGATTTCAAAATGAAGATGGATCTTTAACCGCTCGCGGGCAGGCTCGTCTTGATGCGAAGGACAACAAATGGGCCTCAACTAAAGGTGAGAAAGTCAAAAAAAAGATTCAAAAACTTGTTTCAAAAGACATGAACGAGTTTATACGTACTCAACTTGAAATGTCTTATACTTCAAAAGGAAAACTTTCATCGAGTACAATTCTTCAATACAATAATAAGCTCTCTCAACTTATGAATTCCCGAATTTCCGATGTTCAGGCACCTTCGGGGCGAGTTTTACGATTCGTCGCAAAACGAGGTGAAATTGGGGTTCATACTGCTGTAGCTGATGCCGGATATGATCTTAATCAACTTCAACGTGGAGTTTTTAAGACCGGTAAAGTTGCTTATAAGCAGGAAAATCTCATGAAAGGTGGTGGTTAATTTTGAATTCTATTGGGCAAAGGCTTGTTCATGCCTGGAATGCTTTTCAGGGACGTAATGATATTGAATCTGATTTTTATGTTCATCAAGATACGGGTTTCTTTAATTCAACGCAGAATCCTGCCCGTATTCGGTTTTCTTCGGGAAATGAACGATCTTTATTAACCACTGTCACAAGCCGAATTGCATTAGACGTGGCAAGTTTTAATATTGAACACGTCCGTGTTGATGAAAACAATCAGTATTTAGAGACAGTGAATGATCCTCTTAATTATTGTCTCCGTGTTGAAGCTAATAAAGATCAAACTGGTCGCGCACTTATTCAAGATATTGTTGTGAGCATGTTTGATGAGGGGTCAGTAGCTGTTGTTCCTGTTGAAACAAATATTGATCCGACATTGACTAGCTCATATGATATCTTTCAATTGCGGACCGCCAAGATTATAGATTGGTATCCGAATTTTGTTCGGGTTGAAGTTTATAATGATCGTACGGGGCAAAAAGAACGTATCATAATGCCTAAAAATCTGGTTGCAATTGTTGAAAATCCTCTCTACGCAGTAATGAACGAACCAAACTCAACGCTTAAAAGACTTATCCGAAAACTTAACCTTTTGGATACAGTTGACGAAGCATCGAGTTCAGGAAAACTCGATCTCATTATTCAACTTCCATACACTATTAGATCAGAAGCTCGACAGGTTCAAGCAGAAGATCGTTTGAAGTCCATAGAACACCAACTTAAGGGTGGCAAATATGGCGTAGCATATACTGACGCCACTGAACATATTACGCAGTTAAATAGACCTGTTGAAAATAATCTTCTCACTCAAATTCAGTATTTGACACAGCAATTTTATAATCAACTTGGCTTTACAGAAGATATTTTTAATGGTAAAGCAAGTGAACAGGTTTTACGCAATTATTATGATCGAACAATCGAACCTATAGCGACCGCCATTATTGAAGAGTTACTTCGAAAGTTCTTGACAAAAACAGCAAGAACTCAGGGGGAGACAATCATGGGCTTCCGCGATATATTCAGATTGATTCCGGCTAATGAAATTGCGAATATTGCGGATGTGTTTAGTCGAAATGAGATTTTGACTCCTAATGAACTTCGTCAGATTGTTGGCCGTAAACCTTCAGATGCTCCGCATGCCGATGAACTTCAAAATAGAAATATGCCAGGTTCAATTTCTCAAAAAACACAAAAGGGTTCATATAAGAATAATTCAGGAGGTAACGAAAATGGCAAAAAACAAGAAGAAGTATGATTTTAGTGGTTATGCCACTAAAGTCGGTTTAAAGTGTTCGGATGGTCGCACCATTCTTCAAAATGCATTCGAAGATATGGATGGAAAAACCGTTCCACTGGTTTATCAACATATGCACAATGATCCCAAGAACATTCTCGGCCATGCGATTCTTGAGAATCGTGCAGATGGTGTATATGCATACTGTTCGTTAAATGAAGATACCGAGTCTGGTAAGATAGCAAAAGCACTTGTCAAACACGGTGATATCACAGCGCTCAGCATATATGCTAATTCCTTGGTAGAGAAGGCTAAGAATGTTGTCCATGGTATTATCCGTGAGGTTTCCATCGTTATTGCTGGCGCAAATCCCGAAGCATACATAGATAATCTCGCTTTTGAACATGGTGATGGAACGGTGTCAACCGACGAAACTGAAGCCATTATCTGTTCAGGTGCTTTGTCACATGATGCTCTCGATTTGGACAGCGAGAATGAGGAGGACAGTGATGAAGGAACTATTTCTCACGCGGATAATAAAAATCCGGTGAAAGAAACGGTCGGCGATGTTTTTGATAGTTTTTCCGAAAAACAAAAGACTGTGGTGTATGCAATGATTGCGCATGCCCTTGCTTCTTCTGATGAGGAAGACGGCAAAGACGGCGAAGACGAAAAAGATGACACAGACACCAAAGGTGAAAAATCCGTTAAACATTCCAATAATGATAAAGGAGAATCCACAATGAAAAAAAATATTTTTGACAAGTCCCCCTCCGCCGCTAACAGCGATACGGTAACGCATGAGGCTCTGACTCGCGATGAACTTCGTATTATTTTCAACGAAGCTCGTCAGTCTCAGTCGACCTTAAAGAACGCTTTTCTTGCGCATGGGTATGAGAGCATTGCTGATGCATTGACTGTATATGAACATCGCGAGAATGTTCTGATGCATGCGGCTACATATGGTATTGACAATATCGGCTATCTTTTCCCCGATGCGAAGGCCACAACCAATGCTCCGGCATTTATCAAACGTGATACCGAGTGGGTGGCTAAAGTTTTCGGTGCGGCAAAGCATGTTCCTTTTAGCCGTATTAAAACCAATTTGGCTGATATTACAGCCGATGAAGCTCGCGCCAGAGGTTACATCAAAGGCAATGAAAAGGCGGACGAGGTTATTACACTTATAAAGCGTACTACCGATCCGCAGACTGTTTATAAGAAACAGAGACTTGATCGTGATGATGTTATTGACATCACAGATTTTGACGTCGTAATATGGCTTCGCTCTGAGATGCGCATGATGCTCGAGGAAGAAATTGCTCGTGCAGCGCTCATCAGTGATGGTCGTTCGTCTGCTTCTGAAGACAAAATCAAGGAAGATAAGATTCGTCCGATTGCTACCGATGCTGCGGTGTACACCGTCGAAATTCAGATTCCGGAGGCGTATACCGTATCCCAGATAGTTGATCAAATTATTCTTGGCCGTAAACAGTATCGCGGTTCTGGTATTCCTTCTTTCTTCACTACCCCTGATATCAACGGCGACATGCTCCTTCTGAAGGATAGCACCGGCCGTAGACTGTATAATACCGAAGCCGATTTGGCTGCCGGCATTCGTGCACGTGAAATTGTCGAAGTTCCTGTAATGGAAAACAAGGTTGTTGTGATCACTCCAGCTGCCGCAGGTGTTGCTGGCTCTCAGAAACGTCTTATCGGTGTTTCTGTCAATATGAACGATTACACTATCGGCGCAGATAAAGGTGGAGATGTCAATATGTTTGATGATTTTGACATCGATTTCAACCAGTATAAATACCTGATTGAGACGCGCTGCTCTGGCGCCCTGACAATGCCTCATTCAGCTATTGCATATTGGAAACTTGAGACAATTCCAGCTCTTTAAACTTACCGGCAATAATCAAAATGGAAGGGAGGTAGTCTATAATGGCTAAATTTTCAGGAATAATAGGCTACGTTTTTCCAATTGAAACGGCGCCTGGTGTCTGGGATGATCAAATAACTGAGATCAATTATCTAGGGGATGTTACTCTTAATCAACAGAGATGGCAGTCAACGGAAAAAGTTAATGATAACCTTACTTTAGATAATTCGATCTCAATCATTGCAAATGAATATGCCTACACAAATTTCGGATACATAAAATACGTGATTTGGAAAGGGCAAAAGTGGAAAGTTACATCTCTTGTCATTAGTAGACCTCGAATTGTTTTACAGATTGGGGGTCTCTATAATGGCGGGTAATAGATTAACCTTACACAATATTTTCATCGGTATCCTCGGTACAAGTGGTCGAGACGTATCGCGTGTATATTTTCAACCTCCATCCACGATCAAGATGGAATATCCTTGCATTATCTATAAGCGTTCCAATCGAAAAGATTTCTTCTCGAACGATCGCATATATATAGGTATGAATCAATATTTAGTTACGATCGTGGATAAAAATCCAGATTCCTTAATCCCCGAAAAAGTTGGGGAACTTCCCTATTGCGCTTTTTCTGCGAATTTCGTTGCAGATGGGCTTAACCATGATGTTTTTACACTTTATTATTAAAAAGGAGAATTTAAACAATGAGTAAACTTGTTTGGGATGAGATCGGCAAAAAAATTGCCGAAACTGGTGTTAGCAACGGTGTCCTTTACCCAATGGTGGCTGGCGCCTACCCTACCGGAGTGGCCTGGAGTGGTCTGACCTCACTTAATGAGGCTCCCACTGGTTCAGAAGCCAGTCCTTTCTATGCCGATAATCATAAATACCTGGAAATTATGTCCGAAGAGGAATTTGCAGGTAGCATCGGCTGCTATACATACCCGGATGAATTCAAACCCTGCATTGGTGAAAAAGAACTTCATACCGGGGTTACTGTTGGTCAGCAAAGACATGTTTCATGCGGCCTTTGCTATCGCACCGAAATCGTAAATGATACTGACGGCATGGCATATGGTTTCAAACTTCATCTCGTATACAACGTTTTGGTCGGCGTTTCGGCTCGAGATCATACCACAGTTAATGAATCTCCGGAACTGGAAGAGATGAGTTTTGATTTCTCCTCTACCAAGGTTCCTGTCACCGGTGCCAAACCGACCGCCCATCTGATCATCGACAGCACAAAGATTCCGCTTGAAGATGCTGCCAAATTGCAGACATTGATGGACACCCTTTACGGAAAAGACGCAGTCGTAGAACCTGCGTCTCCGGCAATTGTTCCGTCTCTTCCGCTTCCCGATGCAGTTGCGGCTATTTTCGCGACCGTTTAATTAACCGCCCTTTTTAAGGGCTTATGTATAGGTATATGGCCGGGGTGCATTAGTAATCCCGGCCAATTTTAATTTTAAAAAGGAGAATGCACGTTATGTTTAAAAAAGTTATAAACTATACGAATGATGATAACCAGCCGGCAACTCAGATTTGTTATTTTAATTTGAATAAGTTTGAGTGGCTTGAACTCGAGGCATACACGAAGGGTGGACTTATTGCAAATTTAGAAAATTCGCTCGAGACACATAATCTTAAGAAGACCATTGATCTTCTTAAAAAGATTATACTTCGTTCATACGGCGAGAAAAATCCTGAAACTGGCATCTTCGAAAAAGATGAGGATCGGGCAATTTATTTCAGTAAGACTGCGGCATTCAGTGCACTATTTTTTGAACTGGCTTATGATGATGCAAAATCTAAGGAATTTTTCTTAAACCTCATTCCTCCGGAAGCTCGTGCGGAAGCAGAAGCTAAGCTGGAAGAGGCCAAAAGTACTCCTTTTCCGGCAACACTTCTGTAAAGAATACAACATGAAATAAGGAGGTTTCTGAATGCTTGAGATAACTGTTCCAGCAAGTGAAATATATGATTCTAAGAAAAATAAGTTTTATGATGTTCCATCATGTATACTAACTCTTGAGCATTCTTTAATTTCGGTTGCTAAATGGGAAGCTAAGTGGCATACACCATATTTGAATGCAAAAAAAAGAAGTAATGCGCAAACGTTGGACTACATACGATGCATGACTATTGGGCCTATTAAAGATGATCATGTTTTTTCCGTTCTTACATCAGAGAATATAACTCAAATTCAAGCATATATGGAAGATTCAATGACAGCAACAACTTTTCCAAAGAGGCCGCATTCGCCTCCTCGGGAATTAGTGACAGCAGAAACTCTTTATTACCGAATGTTTGCCAGTAATATTCCTATGGAATGTCAAAAGTGGCATCTGAATCGTTTACTTACTTTAATACGAGTTTGCGAAGCCAAAAATGGTCCTCAATCAAAAATGAGTGCAAGCCAAACGGCAACCCACTATGCCGAACAAAATGCGCTTCGCAGAACCAAATACAAATCAAGGGGATGACATTATGAAATGTGTAATTTGTAAGTTTAATATCTGTGATCAGTGTGAAAAAACACATGACAAACTTACCAATAGAAAGGGAGAAGATTAATATGATCTTTACAAATTCTTCTTTGGTGGTTCACACCAATCTTTCCCCGAACAATAGTAGAACCCGAACGGCAAAAATTGATACATTTACGCCGCATGTTACGGATGGGCATATATCGTTGAAAAATTTGGGTAACTGGTTTGCTAAATCTTCAACACAGGCTAGTTCCAATTATGGCATCGATGATGAAGGACAAATTGGTCTATTTGTCGAAGAAAAAAATAGATCGTGGTGTACTTCTTCTAGAGCTAATGATCAACGGGCCATTACCGTTGAACTTTCCTCTGACCCAAAACCTCCTTACGCCATTAAAAATGGCACTATGGATGGTTTGATTAAACTCGGAGCGGATGTTTGCAAAAGGAACGGTATCCCAAAACTGCTCTGGAAAGCAAATAAAAATCTCATCGGCAAAATAAATCAACAAAACATTACTTGCCATCGGTGGTTTGCCGATACAGATTGCCCCGGAGAATATCTCTATGGTCGCCTTGACGAAGTGGCAGCGGAAGTTAATAAACTTTTGATTCCAACCCCGACTTCGGCATCTTCTGGTCTTTCTTACCAGATAAGAGTAAATACTGAACTTCTTCATTATCGGAGTGGTCCTGGTACTAATAATCTGGTTCTTGGAAAAATTCGAAAAGGCGAAGTTTATACGATTGTTGAAGAAGCATTTGGTCTTGGATCATCAAAATGGGGGCGACTTGAAAATGGCGCCGGCTGGATTGCTCTGGACTATTGCACGAAAGTACGGTGACAATTATGGAATCATGGACCCAAATGATAATAACATTTGTCTGTTCTGTAATAGCATCGTCTGGTTTTTGGACACTTCTGCAAAAAAAACTTGATAAAAAAGATGTTACAAGAGAAATGCTTCTTGGCTTAGCACATGATCGAATTATGTCGCTTGGAATGTTTTATATTCAACGTGGAGATTGGATTACTAAAGACGAGTATGAAAATCTCAATGAGTATTTATATAAACCATATCTAAAAATGGGCGGCAATGGCACAGCTAAGCGAATTATAGAAGGCGTCGATAAATTACGGATTGTACCGTCAAATTATAAACCTAATTAAAGGGAGAAACAAAGGCATGATTAAAATGACTAACCGTGGGTCTTTTAAAAATGCCGAACGATTCTTCGATAACAGCAAAGATCTCAGTCGTAGGCTTAGAACCGCGTTCGAGAGATATGGCGCTCAAGGAGTCGAAGCGCTTCGATCGGCGACCCCAAAAGATAGTGGCTTAACTGCCGAGAGTTGGTCCTATGTTATTGAGGACTGGGGTATTGGGTTCACTAATACAAATATTCAGAATGGTTATTCTGTAGCCCTTTTGATTCAATATGGACATGCGACCGGGACTGGCGGATATGTTGAAGGAATTGATTTTATAAATCCTGCACTTCGCCCAATATTTGAAAAGATTGCTAATGAATGTTGGAAAGAGGTGCAGAATTTATGAAAAAAGATAAAATTGATCAAAGAATTGTAGAAATGTCTTTTGAAAATCAAAAGTTTGAAAAAGGTATTGCACAATCTGAGAACAGTTTAAAAGAGTTTTCTAATGCTCTCAAAAAATCTGGAGTAGGAGATAACTTCTCTGGTCTTGAAAAGTCTGTAACTTCTCTATCTA
>Ga0172378_10004841_pt1 | contig 12588 bp, 7 predicted proteins | sample GrowelOW332metaG_FD_119755 | JGI IMG/M metagenome (GOLD analysis project Ga0172378, IMG submission 119755) | Groundwater microbial communities from an aquifer near a municipal landfill in Southern Ontario, Canada - Pumphouse #3_1 metaG | ecosystem: Environmental > Aquatic > Deep subsurface >...
AGGTTTGTTTTTCATCGTGTTATAATTATAAAGTTATATTTATTGTCTATATGTTTACTACTTGGTCGTACCTCGTACGATTAGGTTCGTTCGTACAATATGATTTCTCATTCGAGGCGGATTTTCATCACTATTGATTCGATGTAAAAGCAACTCAAAAGCGGCTTTGCCTACCTCTTCTCCATTCTGTCCGACTGTAGTCAATTTAGGATCGGTACTCATGGCAACCTCGCCATCGGTAAATCCACAAATAGAAATTTCGTCAGGTACATTGATATTCATCTGTTTACAAACACGCAAAATACCAGAAGCCGTCTCATCATTGACCGCAAAAAAAGCATCGGGACGTAGCGAGGCATTCTCTATGATATTGGGAGTCATAGCTAAGGCTTGTTCTCGAGTATCACAGATTTGGACCATATCGTCTTCTACGGAGATATTATAGCGCTTCATGGCATCTAGATAACCATTACGACGATTCTTTGAGATTTCTAACTTCGGATCGGAACTGTAAAAATAGATGTGTTTGCATCCCGTTTGTATCAAATATTCTACTGCTGTAAAAGAACCAGCATAGTCATCTACGACCACACGTTCTGTGCTAACTTCGGGACAAATCCGATCATAAAAGACCAACGGAATATCATTAGAAATCAATTCTTTATAATGGTCATAAACCTTTGTGTTTTTGGCTAAACTGGTAATCACACCACATACCTGTGCAGCTTCAAAAGTTTGTATGATGCGCTTCTCATCCTCATACTTTTCATTGCTTTGCGAAACCAGCAAAATATAACCTTCCTCTTTGGCCGCTTTCTCTATTCCAGAAAGTACACAGGAGAAGAAATGGTGAACAAATTGAGGAATGATGACCCCCACGGTTTTACTATGACTAGTACGTAGATTCATAGCCAAAGCATTAGGCTTGTAATGATGCGCTTGGGCATAATCTTGGACCATCTTCCTAGTCTTGAGACTGATCTCGGGATTGTCCCTCAATGCTCGCGACACGGTAGATATAGAGACACCTAGCTCGCGAGCGATGTCTTTGATGGTCATTTTAGATTTTGATGCCATAGTATATTACGGTTAATACACAAAAATAGTTTATATAAATAAAACAATTGAGCAATCGTTTGCAACAATTCCATTTAGCGGAACACAAACGATTGCATAAATATAATGAATCTAAAGAAAACAGCCCTATAATGAGTTCATTATATCACTAGTCTCTAAAAAAAAATTCAAAAAAGAACAGTTGTAACTTGAAAATAAACAGAAAAGAGATACCTTTGTCCCGCATTTTTAACAAAATATTAATTACATGATTACAGAAACTAAGCACAACAAGTGCCATCAGACTGCTCGCTGGAGTCAGTTTGATAACACTCCTTATGCAGCGTTTTGTAGTTTGAAACGACAAGTCACTATCGGTGTACTATCGTTTGCTATGTTGACTTTAGGATTCGCGAATTGTGCTACAGCACAAGAGAATCTGACAGCTGAACAACTACAACCATACGCTCTTGAGGAAGTGGAAGTGACTGCTTCACGTTTGCCATTAGGTGAATTGGAAGCTGCGCGCCCAGTTACTGTATTGTCGAGACAAGATATCCAAGGCTCGGCGATACACAGTATTAACGACCTTTTAAAGTATGCCGTAGGTGTCGATGTCAGACAGCGCGGCGGATTTGGAGTTCAAACAGATATCTCCGTACGAGGAGGTACCTTTGACCAAATCACTGTCTTACTCAATGGGGTAAATATCACCAACCCCTCAACAGGCCACTTCTCGGCCGACTTCCCTGTAGCCATATCGGATATTGAACGTATCGAGATTATCGAAGGACCTGCATCACGGGTCTTCGGAACTTCATCTTTTGCCGGGGCCATTAATATTGTCACTAAAGCGGCTCAACATAGTGGAGCAGACATCCGCTTGATGAGTGGACAGTATGGTCAGTTCCAAGGGGGAGCATCAGTCAACCTATCAGGAAAGAAAGTTCAACAGCAACTTTCAAGCAATTGGGGCCGAAGTGATGGCGCTGTGGACAACAGCGATTTCATTCAGCGCAAAGGTTTCTATCAGGGGCAACTTCAAGACCAGGCTATCGATATGCAATGGCAATTCGGTGTCAGTAGTCAGGATTTTGGGGCCAACACTTTTTACTCTGCAAAATATGCTGACCAGTATGAAAAGACGCGGAAGTATATGGGAAGTATTAAGGGGAAAACCAAAGGAAAAATAGTGCAGATAGAACCAGTCGTGTATTGGAACAGAACCAAAGACCATTATATCTTGATGCGCGACAACCCTGCGGCCTATCAAAATTATCATAAGATTGATGTCTATGGCCATGCACTCAACGCGTATTTCAATACGGCACTTGGGCGGACAGCCATCGGAACTGAGGTACGCTGGGAAAGCATCCTGAGTACGTCGTTGGGCAAGCCAGTCCCGGAAGAGCATCAGAAACCGGTCCATGAGAATGGTCTGAAATATGGTAAAAGTGATAGGCGTACGAATTATAGTTTCTATGCCGAACACAATATTTTATTGGAGAAGTGGACCTTCTCAATGGGTGTGATGGCTAATAAGAATACGTATCTAGGAAGTGGAGTGAACTTCTATCCTGGTATAGATATCAGCTATCGCCCCGATTCAAACTGGAAAGTGTTCGCTTCATGGAACAAAGGGATGCGTCTCCCTACCTTTACAGACCTCTACTATAAGAGTCCAACTACAGCGGGGAACTTGGATTTGAAAGCTGAGAAAACCCAAGCATGGAGTACTGGGATATCCTACCGTTCGCCTGCATGGGAGATGCGTCTAGAAGGATTTTATCACAAAGGAACGGATATGATTGACTGGGTGATGTATGATTTAAATGATATTTACCATGCAACTAACTTTGCATTGGATAACATGGGTGTGGAGGTTAATAGTACCTTACGACTCAATACCTTATTTCCACAGCAACGGTTCCTGAAAAATATTCATCTGGGATACAATTACATTCATCAGGAAAGACATGATGATCAGGTATTCTACAAGAGTAGTTATGCGATGCAATACCTGCGTCATAAGATTGTGGCAGACCTAAACATGCAATTCTCACCACGACTCACAGCCAAAGTGAGTTACCGTTTCCAAGAGCGTATGGGGGATTATATAGCCTATGATGATGCTCACCAATCTACGGGGGAACTGATTGCATACAAACCGTATGGAGTTGTCGATGCGAAAGTAACCTATCAAGCTGGTACCCTTCAATTATATGCCGAAGCTAACAATCTCTTTGATGCTCAGGTCATTGATTTGGGAAATATCCCACAACCTGGACTATGGGCTAGAGGGGGTTTAGTTTATCACATAAATTGGTAAAAATAAAAATCTATAGCATGAGCCTAGTATCCTACTAGGCTCATTTTTTTTGCATCAAATGGAAGGTTAAGTTCCTTCTATTTTTGTCTTAATTTAATTCTTAGTCTTCTCACTTTAACAATAGTGAAAAAAAACGCTTCAAAATGAGCTAAAGGAATCATTCCGCCTAAGAGAATGGTATCTCAAACCATTTAACGGCCTAGAAAGTACCTTAAAATGCGTCATTTTATTTTTGAACACACAAAATGAAGACCTCAAATGGGTCCAAAAGTAAACTCATGTGTTCAACTTTTTGAACACACGAGTTCAAAAAGTTGAACAGGCGGGGTTACCATGGTAAACTCGCCTTGTTACTAATGACTTTTTTGGGTTGAACTGTTAACCGGTAACATTTCAAAGTTCAAAGGGGGAAAACCTTACCCTACTCAGAAAGTGCTATTAGAGAAAAGAGTTAATTTGGTGAAGGAATAGCCGTTAAATTGCTAAAGAATGACTCATCTTGTTCATCTGAAGACATCCTATTGCAAAAAAAATACGAATCCATTAAATGGATTCGTATTTTATATAGAGTTGTCTTAACTACACGTTACATTACTTGATCAGCAAGTTCGATTACTTTATTGACAGCAGCAAGTAGGCCACTAGCCTCTTTACCACCAGCAGTAGCGAAATGAGGTTGACCACCTCCACCACCTTTGATCAAGCGAGCTGCTTCTTTAACTATCTTACCAGCATGTACGCCAGATGCCACTAAATCATCCGTAGCAAGCACTGTAAGCATAGGTTTACCAAATGCTTCAGTTCCAGCAACAAAGAGTAGATTAGTTAATCCATCACCCTTGAGTTGAAAAGCGATATCTTTAATCATCTCTGCAGGAAAATCGCCTACACATTTAATCAGTGTATATCCGTTATGCTCTTCTTTCTTATCGAGCAATGATTGCTTCAATTGTACGGCTTTTTCTTTCATGAAATCATCAATTTGCGCTTTTAATACCGCATTTTCATCGAGTGATTTCTTGATTGATTGTTCCAATTTAGGGGTATTATTGAATAATCCTCTGAGGGTATCCATCTTGTCTTGCATATCATAAAGCATCTCTTCCACTGCAGCACCTGTTATCGCTTCGATACGACGTATTCCCGCAGCAACTGAACTTTCAGAGCGTATCTTAAACATGCCTATCTGTCCTGTTGATTGTACATGAATACCGCCACAGAACTCAATGGAATCACCGAACTGAATCACACGTACTTCATCACCATATTTCTCGCCAAAAAGAGCAATAGCACCTAGTTCACGAGCCTCATCAATAGGTATATTACGATGCTCTTGAAGGGATATATTCTTACGTATATTGGCATTGACGATACGTTCTACTTGTCTAATTTCTTCGTCTGTCACTTTTTGGAAGTGCGAAAAATCAAAACGAAGTGAGTTAGCATTGACCAACGAACCTTTCTGTTCTACATGACTACCCAATACTTCACGAAGTGCAGCATCGAGAAGATGTGTAGCCGAGTGATTGGATGCTGAAGCATCACGTTTCTCTGTATCTACACAAGCCATCATAGGCAATTGCATCTGCTGAGGTAACTTGGTTGTCAGATGAACAGTCAAGTTATTTTCACTCTTAGTATCGATAATATCAATGCTTTCCGCATCACTTACTAATACACCAGTATCGCCCACTTGACCACCACTTTCGGCATAGAAAGGAGTTTCACTGAGAACTAACTGATACAAAGTCTTTTTATTCTGCGTAATTTTACGATAACGAAGGATACTGGTCTCATATTCAGTATAGTCATATCCGACGAAAGTAGAATTGCCTTCTTCTAAGGTAACCCAATCACCGGTATCAATATGTGCTGCATTGCGAGCACGGTCTTTTTGAACTTTCATTGCTGCATCAAATGCTGCTTGATCTACTGTCATGCCTTGTTCACGAAGGATCAATTCTGTCAAGTCAAATGGAAATCCGTAAGTATCGTATAAGGTAAAAGCAATATTCCCGTCTAGAACGGTGGTATGAGCTGCTTTAGTTTCTTCGATTTGTACATCAAGCATCTTGATTCCTACATCTAGTGTACGCAAGAAAGATTCTTCTTCTTCTTTGATGACTTTACCGATAAGGGTTTGTTGAGCCTTAAGTTCAGGATAAGCTCCGCCCATCTCTTTAACAAGAACAGAGATCAACTTATATAGAAAAGCTTGTTGTTGTCCTAAGAATGTATATCCGTAACGAACGGCACGACGAAGGATACGTCGGATGACATACCCTGCTTTGGCATTGCTTGGAAGTTGTCCATCAGTAATAGAAAAGGCAATGGTTCTGATATGATCAGCAATCACACGCATAGCGATATCTGTTTTTTCTGCATGACCATAAGCCACCCCAGACATCTTTGCTATAAATTGAAGCATCGGTTGGAACACGTCTGTATCATAATTTGAAGTCTTGCCTTGGAGAGCCATACATAGACGTTCAAATCCCATACCAGTATCGATTACTCGTGCTGGAAGGTTTTCAAGATGGCCATCAGCCATACGTTCGTACTGCATAAAGACAAGATTCCATACCTCAATCACTTGAGGATGGTCGTGATTGACAAGCGTAGCTCCAGGGATTTTAGCGCGGTCTTCTGCACTTCGCAAATCCATATGGATTTCAGAGCAAGGGCCACAAGGACCTGTCTCACCCATCTCCCAGAAATTATCTTTTTTATTTCCGTTGATAATCTTTTCTTTTGGCAAGAATTGTTCCCAGATAGCGAACGCTTCATTGTCTTTGTCAAGACCATCTTCTGCTGCACCTTCAAATACAGTTACATAGAATATGTCCGGAGACAATTTGAGTTCCTTGGTCAAATATTCCCAAGCCCACTCTATGGCTTCTTTCTTGAAATAATCACCAAAGGACCAGTTGCCCAACATTTCGAACATGGTATGATGATAGGTATCATGTCCCACTTCCTCGAGGTCGTTGTGCTTACCACTCACGCGGAGACATTTTTGACTATCAGATACACGAGTATATTTGGCGACTTGATTACCTAGAATGATATCTTTAAATTGGTTCATTCCTGCATTTGTAAACATCAATGTAGGATCATCTTTGATTACCATCGGTGCAGATGGTACGATTTGGTGCCCTTTTTCCTGGAAAAAGCGGATAAAAGAGTCACGAATCTCATTAGCAGTCATCATTTTATCTTTCTGAAGTTAATATCTTAAAAAATTACTGCAAAGATAATGGGTTTTTACTATTTTTGTTGCTAAACAAGAGATAAATGTGATTATATGAGCAAACTTTATTATAAATACGACCGTAAGAAACAAAGGTATCGTCGTATGTCTCCTACCCCAGGTCAACGATTTTGGTTTTTCACCAGTCGTGCCATATTGGGTATCGGTTCAGGAATAGCCACATTCGTTCTATTGTCGTTCTTGCTTACTTCTCCTAAAGAGATGGAATTGTCTCAGGAAAATAGTAAGATGAAATCACAATTGATGGTTCTTTCGCGTCAGAACAACAATAATCAGGGGATGATTGATATTCTGAAACAGCGAGATGTATTTATATACAGAGCGCTTCTACGTATGGATCCAGATACCACTGACTTGTATAAATTAGATAATATATTTGCTGAAAAGTATGAGCAATTGGCTGAGAGGCCAAGTAATCGATTATTGGTCAATACGACAAAACAGTTAGATAACTTGCAGAAGGATATTTATCTCCAGTCTGTCTCGTTTGATTCTATCGTTGTGGCACTCAAAAATCAAGATAAACGTATCGCTTGTGTGCCTGCTATACAACCGGTATCGAACAAAGATCTAAAATATACAGCATCGGGTTATGGATGGAGGATTGATCCTATTTATGGTACACGTAAGTTCCATGAAGGGATGGATTTTGCTGCCAAAACGGGAACTCCGGTCCATGCTACTGGCGATGGACGTGTGATCAAGACTCAACGAGTTAGGGGTTACGGGAACTGTGTAGTCATCAATCATGGATTTGATTACGAGACACTTTACGCTCATCTCAATAGTATCGACGTACGTGCGGGACAACAGGTCAAACGAGGACAGAAAATAGGTGAAGTAGGTAGTACAGGAAAGAGTACGGGTTCTCACTTGCACTATGAAGTACATTATAAGGGACGAGTACACAACCCAATCAATTATTATTTTATGGATCTTGATGAAGATCAATATGATAAGATTCTAGAATTAGCAGAATCTCACAGAGAAACAATGGATTAATTCTCTCAAAAGAGATAGGCAAAATCAAAACCAATGGTAAAAAAATTATATTATAGTGCTAGTGAAGTGGCTAAGATGTTTGATGTACCGATTTCGACCATCACACATTGGGAAAAGGAAATTCCACAAATGAAGGCTGAACGAACCAATACCAATCGTCTTCGATTTAGGGGAAGTGATCTCCCCAAAATCAAGTTGGTTCGTTATCTTACTAAGGAAAAGAAATTGACTCTGCAAGGAGTTAGGGAATATATGGCCACAAATAAAGGGAATGATATTGTCTATAAGAGAGCCGATATCATAAAGAAATTGACCGCTGTCAAAGAGCAGCTTCAAGCATTGAGAGATGCCTTGAATTACTGAAAATTCTCTACACGAGATACCTTTTTGATTCCATTAATTTTTTGCAATTCAATGATGATACGTTGAACTTCTTTTACTTCATGTACGAGTAACTGCACACGTCCCTCAAAGATACCGTTATCACTAGAGAAATGTAGCTCTTTCATATTGACGTGCAACTCACTAGAGAGTACTCCAGTTACTTCATTAAGTAGCCCCAATCGGTCGATTCCTCTGATTGATACGATAACGTTAAATACTAAGCTAGCGTCAGGACTCCATAAGGCAGCAATGATTCGATGCCCATAACTACTCTTGAGTTTGACCGCTACTGGGCATTGACGTTTGTGAATGGTCACGTGATTATTTTCATCAATATATCCCAATATATTATCCCCCGGAATCGGTTTACAACATTCAGCTACTTGATAGACAGTATTGATTCCTTTTGCATTGATATTTAGAATTTTCTTCGTATCGATGTCATCACTTACAGCAATTAAAGGATCTTTTTCAGTACTTATCTCTTTCAATTTAGGAGTACTCGTTCCACTCCCTATCCTGAAGAATCGTCTCCAAGGACTGGTATTTCCTTTGAGTAAAATACGTTCTGTTTCTCCAAGAACAATATCTCCATGTCCTATTGCTTCGTATAAATCTTCGTGCTTCTTCATGTCATGTAAGTGACAGAGCTTATCTAAGAGAGAAATAGAATCAATAGGCAATTGTTCATCTTTAAGGAATTGAAGCAAAAGCGCTTGTCCTTCTACTTGGTCTTTCTTTGATTGTCTACGAAGTACGGTTTGAATCTTAGTCCTAGCTCGTACAGTAGTGACCATAGACTCCCACTCCTTCTTTACGCGTTCAATGCGGGAAGTCAATATTTCTACTTGATCACCACTCTTGAGTTTGTAATCTTCTCCCACGAGAACTCTATTGACTTTGGCCCCAATATAATGAGTTCCAATATCGGTATGTAACGAAAAGGCAAAGTCAAGGACTGTACTTGACTGAGGCATGGTCTTGATTTCCCCTTTAGGAGTAAACACATAGATTTCAGAAGAGAATAAATTCAACTTAATCGTATCTAAGAAATCCATCGCATCGGGTTGTGGATCAGCTAGAATCTCTTTAATCGTGAGTAACCATTTATTCAATTCAGCCTCATCTTCACCGCCATTTCCTTCTTTATACTTCCAATGAGCAGCTAGACCTTGTTCTGCAATATCATTCATTCGTTCGCTACGAATTTGAACTTCTATCCATTCTCCACGATGAGTCCCTTTAGACATCAATGTCACATGAAGCGCTTGGTAGCCATTCTCTTTGGGATTGTTCAACCAGTCACGAGTGCGATCTGGATGAGCCACATATAATTTGGTCAATGCTACATAGATACCGTAACATTCGGTCAATTCATTATTAATATCTTTGGGATGGAAAACGATACGTACAGCTAAGATGTCAAACACATCCTCAAATGGAATCTCTTTGACCTGCATCTTGTGCCATATCGAATAAATAGATTTTACGCGAGCTTTGATGGTATAATTAAATCCCATTTCATCAAGCACTTTACGGATGGGTGCAGTAAATTCTTGAAAGAGTTCATCACGGATGCTTGCTGTATTTTCTAATTGCTCTTTTATTTTAGCATAGGCATCGGGATGCTCATACATGAAACTAAGATTTTCCAATTCAACTTTTATACGGTTGAGTCCTAAACGATTGGCTAGTGGAGCATAGATATAGGTCGTTTCCCCTGCAATCTTGTACTGCTTACTGGGAAGCATTGACCCAAGCGTACGCATATTATGAAGACGATCAGCAATCTTAACGAATATCACGCGGATATCGTTGCTCATCGTCAAAAGAAGTTTTTTATAATTCTCTACTTGTATAGAATTAGCATCATTAAAATAACTGCCAGATATTTTAGTTAATCCATCTACAATATCAGCGATTTTAGGGCCAAAAATATTAGATAAGTCTTCGACAGTATAATCAGTGTCTTCCACCACATCATGCAGCAAAGCAGCACAGATAGAAGTCGAGCCTAAACCAATCTCATTACATACGAGACTAGCTACTGATAAGGGATGCATTATATAGGGCTCACCTGATCTGCGCTTAACTCCCTTGTGGGCTTGTTGAGCAAATCGGAAAGCACGAGTAATAATTTCAGTTCGCTTGCGATGTTTAGTAGAGAGATAATCTTTGATGAGCTGCTGAAATGTATCTTCCACCAACTGCTCATAATCCACTGTTTTATTTATATTTTTATCCATCAAAATGTATCTTAGCAGTCAAAAGAATTAATATAAGAGAAAGTCGCTAGATTGCCATAAAACAAGCTAGTGTAGCTTAGCACAAATATATGCAAAAAGACGTTTAAAGACAAGCAATACATTAAAAATGTATGGAGTTTGTTCTCAAACGTCTAAAGGATTTATTTATATATTTTCAAGTGCTTACCTGCACGAATATTTGAACTTCGCATATTGTTCCAGCGTTTTAAACTAGAGACTCCTACACCGTACTTATGAGCAATAGTCGATAGACTATCCCCTGAGCGAATTTTATAATAGATATAATGCCCACTAGTTGTTCCAGAGGCATAACCACTTGGTTTAACGGTAGCTCGTTTGGTGAAATATTTATCATAATTATAAGCCATGATAGAATCTTTGTTCGAGATAAAGTCACTGACAACCATATCGGGTAATCTCAAAACATAAGATTTAGAATTGCCTGGAATAATATCTTTAATAAATTCAGGATTCAAGGAACGCAACTCTTCAACTGATAAGTCACAATTATCAGCTATTTGCTGCAAGTGAAGCAACTTATGGATATGTATAGTATCTGTGGGTTGAGGCATGGCCGTATTTAAAGGACAAATATTATGCTCACAGTAGTAGTTCATCACATAATTAGCTGCTATGAATGCAGGGACATAACCTCGGGTTTCGCGAGGTAAATAAGGGTATATTTTCCAAAAATCTGTACTGCCTCCAGCACGACGAATGGCTTTATTTACATTGCCTGGTCCACAGTTATAAGATGCAATCACTAAATTCCATTCATGGTAAATCTCATACATATCATGAAGATATTGTGCTGCAGCCCAGCTCGATTTTATCGGGTCACAGCGTTCATCGACCAAAGAGTTGACTTGTAAGCCATAAATCTTAGCTGTGGGCAACATAAACTGCCACAGACCAGTTGCTCCGACTCTAGAACGAGCTTTTGTTTTCAGTGCTGATTCTATAATGGGGAGGTATTTCAATTCTAGTGGAAGACTATAAGCATCGAGTGCTTGTTCGAATATCGGTCCATAAAAATTAAAAGAAGCAAGCATGTAAGAGACTTGTTGACGTAGGGAACCAGTATATCGATTGATATAGGTTGAGACAATATCATTGAAAGGTAATTCGATGATAGTTGGTAAACGCTGCAATCGGTCTATTATGACTGAATCGGGGAACTCAGGATTTGATGCTGAGGTTTGACAATCAATCCCTTCACTCAGATATTGTCTTGATTTCCAATCATGTACTAAACTATCCAGAGGGTATTGCATACCTAAAGGTAAATCTTGATTCTCTATTTGAATCAGACGAGCATTTGAAACTGTATCTTTTACAATCGTTTCACTTGGTATTTCTTTGTTTGTTTTCTCTACGGTAACAACGTGATTATCAGCAGAAGCGTGGATTGCAAAACTATAAAACGAAGCACAAGAAAAGAGAGCCACTAATGACGTTAAAAAGCGTCTATTCATCATAAGAGTAAATTATTTTTGGTTATCAGAAAGTAAGCCTACAACTAATCCCTACTGTTTTTTCACCTGATAAATTAGGTGAATTGAGTACTGCAGGTTCAATATGCATGCTTAGATCTGGACTTATATCAAAATCAGATAATTCAGCATCAACATAGGCATCTACTACGGAAAGAAAGTACACGCCTATATAAGCAAAAATACTCATATCTCTCCACCGACGAAATTTATCTTTCCGATTTTTCAGTATGGTTTCGAGTTGTGATTGATCATAACTGTAATTCGCAGGGAGTAAATCAAGATAGCTAGTCGTACTTTCATTATCATCCATCAAATCCATATAAGCATTTTGATAGTCATGATACATACGAGTATTCCAGACCAAAGCATAGGTACAAGCAGCAAACCCTCCATAAAATATAGGGAGTTTCCAATACTTTCTATTATATATTTGTCCACCACCAGGGATTAATAAAGCTAACCAAACTGAGCGGCTAGAATTGGGAATCCACGTGGGTTCTTGATATTGCTGTACAGCTAAAGTATCTTTGGCTGTTAATAGAGATAAGGAATCTAACACTGCCAGATTCACTATAGAATCGGTAGATAGGGTATCAGTCTCTAGGGACATGATCGTATGGGTCAGGCTATCAGTTACGATTGTTTCTATCTTTTTAAGACTATCTACAACGGCGGAATCGGGCTTCATTTGCCCCAGACTATCCGTAAGAATCTTTCCTATTTTTCCAAGACTATCTGTTACGATTGGATTCCATAATGGATTGGTCTCTTTGATAATCCCAT
>Ga0172378_10004842_pt1 | contig 12588 bp, 9 predicted proteins | sample GrowelOW332metaG_FD_119755 | JGI IMG/M metagenome (GOLD analysis project Ga0172378, IMG submission 119755) | Groundwater microbial communities from an aquifer near a municipal landfill in Southern Ontario, Canada - Pumphouse #3_1 metaG | ecosystem: Environmental > Aquatic > Deep subsurface >...
AGAGCTCGTTAAACAATAAATTTGAGGCTCGCACACCGAGACCTCCCACGCCATAAAGATAGGGGTGGTCTTGACTTTTTCTTATCGCACTGGCATATAAATCGTGATTTATATCTAAATTTGCAAAAAAATATCAAGATTCTATTTTTCACTACAAAAATAAAACGATGTTATCGGAGAAGTTAAGAATATTACGCGAACAAACAGGACTGCCGCAACGCAAGGTTGCAGCCGCCCTCGACATTGACACTGCCACCTACTGCAAAATCGAAAACGGCAACTATCTTCCCCGAAAAGCACTGATTCTTATGCTCTCCGATATTCTCAAAGCCGACCAAGAAGAACTGCTCAAACTATGGTTAGTCGATAGGTTTATGGCTGTCGCCGATAGCGAAAAAGAACTTGCGCCCGAAGCCTTCAAAATTGCCCAACAACAAATAGAAAAACAATGAATAACACGCCAATCATACAAGAATTTGAGCAGGTGCAAGGCATTATAAACCTGCACCGTTCACGGGCATTGCAAGCCGTGAACAACGAAAACCTGCTTACGGCGTGGGAAGTGGGTGCGTATGTGTCGGCACGGCTCAAAGCCGCCACTTGGGGCAGTAAAACCGTAACGCAACTTTCCGAGTATCTGCGAAAGCAAGACCCTACGCTTAAAGGATATAGCCGAAGAAACCTATACAACATGGTGCAATTCTTTGACACATATTCTAATTCAAGTTTCTCGGACATATTTTCAAAACTAAAACTATCCAAACAATTAGTTCAATCTCAAACAGGACAAATTGTGCAGACACCGTCTGCACAATTGCAGGAAAAATCCGACAACGGAATTGTCCCGACACAGTCTGGACAATTGGAAATGCAGATGCCCGCCATTCTCAACAGCATTTGTTGGAGTTCGCATTGCGACCTGCTTTCACTTTGCAGTTACAACGAACAACGCATTTTCTATATGCTCTACGCCAATCGCGAGCGGCTTGATGTGCGCGAATTGCGGCGGGCTGTCAAAACCGATGCCTACACTCATTTACTCAAAGGCAAAGAGTTTCAGTCTATTGGCATGAAACAGCAATATCCGCAAGCCGGATATATGTTTAAAGATGTGGCATTTCTCGATTTTCTCGGTTTGCCGCAACGTCATTCCGAGCATAAACTCCAACAAGGATTGGTAACGCATATTAAAGATTTTATACTCGAACTTGGCAAAGATTTCTTCTTTGTCGGCAACGAATATCCCATAAATGTTGGTGGCGAAACGTTTAAAATAGATCTGCTCTTTTTCAACCGAGCCTTGCAGTGCTTTGTGGCAGTAGAACTGAAAACCACCAAGTTTAAGCCTGCCGATATGGGGCAACTCGAATTTTACCTCGAAGCCCTCGACCAAGACGTGAAACGCAGCAACGAAAACCCCAGCATTGGCATTCTGCTTTGCAAAGAGAGCAACCAAAATGTTGTAAAATACGCCCTCAACCGCAGCATGAGTCCAACCATGGTTGCCAAATACGAAAAGGAACTTATTCGGCAAGATGTTTTGCAACACTGCCTCAACGAATTTTGCCAATTTTTGGAAGATGAAAATGAGGCAATTAGTTCAAAAAAGCACAAATGACAATGCTAACATATAAAAAATATTCAAAATTTGGTTCAACGAGTGCTTTTTATAACTCATTGAATACCAGCATTTTACCCCCACCCCCACATATATGCCTATAATTTTCTAACACACAGAGAGTTAGCAAGGTTTTTTACTTTCATTTATCGGTTCAATTACCTGCACTGCCCCAAAGCGGTGTGGGATAGGTGCGTTTACGCACGCCAACTATCGAGCAAACTTTTGTTCGATGGCTTTGGTGTGTCCGTACCTCACGCAATGGGTGTGGCATTTTATAACAATGAAATATCAATAAGAATACAAGATGGAACAAGATAAAATCAAATACACTTTCTCTGGTCACGAATCCTTTCAGTGCAAATCGCTTTGGCTGAAAAAAGGGTATGACTTTATGTGCCAGAACAAAGATTTCAACGCTTCTGATGCTGTTGTCGATTTGGGCGTGGGCAAAAATATGGTTTCGTCCATTCGCTTCTGGATGAAAGCATTTGGGCTGCGCGAAGAAAATACCATTACTCAAATAGCAAATTATATTTTTGACAGCGAAACGGGCAAAGACCCTTTTGCAGAAGACATTGCCACTTTGTGGCTCTTGCATTATTTGTTAGTTAGCACCAACACAGCAAGTCTGTATAAATTATTCTTTGTCGATTTCCACTCCGAAAAAAATGAATTTTCAAAAGAGCAGGTGCAAAATTTCGTAAAACGCAAATGTGCGGAAACCGCAAACCCGAATATGTACAACGAAAACACAATCAACAAAGACATTGATGTGCTGTTCAAAAACTATCTTGCACCCATTGCCAACAAACCGAATGAAGATTTGCTTTCGTTGATGACGGTTTTGAACTTAATACGCCAAACAGACCGGCACGAGGACAATCAGGGACGCAAAATCACCTATTACAATTTTAACACAATTGGCAAACAGAAGATTATACCCGAAGTATTTTTGTATGCCATTATTGACGTTAAAGGCAGCGATAAAGCCGTTTCGTATGATGTGCTTTATTCTCTGTCCTTGCTGTTTTGCCTCTCCTCTTCCGAATTGATAGATACCATTTCGTATATAGAAAAAGAATATTCCGACACATTGAAATTTACCGATGACGGCGGCATTAAGCAACTGCTTTTTATCAAAGAATTGGATAAACAAAAAGTGTTGGACAACTACTATAAAAATTAGATATGGGCTTTACACTCTCAACAAATATAAAAAACAGTCCGACAAAGGATTTCCAATACATTGTTACGGCAAACGCCCGCCGTGTATTGGGCAGCCTGATTGCCGATTACAGTTCTGGCATTCACAGTTTTACCATGATTGGAACGTATGGCACAGGCAAATCAAGTTTCATAATGGCATTGGAAAGAGATTTACTTTTCTCGACAGATGTTTTGTGCAAAAATAGCGGACAATTCAATCATTATACCAAATTCCGTTGCATAAACATTGTTGGCGACTACACAACGTTGTCAAATCTGCTGTGCGAAGAATTGAATGTTGATAAAGGCATTGGCACAAAAGAAATATTCAGCCGTTTAGATAGCACAATTGAAGCTTGCAAAAAGAAGAAAGAGTTTGTGCTGATTGTTGTTGACGAGTTTGGCAAAGTGCTCGAACACGCCACAAACAACAATCCTGAAAAAGAACTGTATTTTCTTCAACAATTTGCCGAATATATCAACCGTCCAAACCACGATAATGTATTGTTCCTGTCCACGTTGCACCAAAATTTTGGCGCGTATGCACGTAAACTAACAGAGCAGCAATTCAACGAATGGATTAAGGTAAAAGGACGATTTAAAGAACTTGTTTTCAGCGAGCCGGTAGAGCAACTTTTGCATTTGGCGGCGGAACACATATCAAACATAAAGCAAACTGTTCAGTCCAAAGGCGCGTTTGACAGGCTTTTTGCGCTGGCAAAATCCACCAAATTCATTGGCATTGATTTTCCCGAAGAAGTCGCAAAAAAGTTATATCCCTTGGATATGTTTGCGGCAGTGGCATTAACGCAAGCCATACAGCGATACGGGCAAAACGAGCGTTCTCTGTTTTCATTCCTAATGTCGCAAGGCGATAATTCAATACAGAACTTTAAGGCTACGGCAACAAAAACATACAGCCTTGCCAACGTCTATGATTATATTGTTTATAATTTCAATTCTTATCTTTCGGAAGTGAATGCCGATTCCGCCAATTGGACGGCAATGCGGGTTGCGTTGGAAAGAACAGAGAGCGTTTTTGACATTGAAGAAATAAACGATGCCTGTAAACTTGTGAAGGCTATCGGATTATGCAATTTATTTGGCGCGTCTGTCAAAATCATTCATTCGTCTCTGTGCCAATACGCCTCAATAGCAATGGATATTTCAAATCCGCAACCGCTTATTGATAAACTTGAAGCCCTCAAAATAATACGCTATGCCAAATACAAATCGCAATACGTATTGTTTGATGGAACAGACATAAACATTGAGGATGAATTGCAAAAGGCAACAGGGCAAATACCCAAACCTGTCGATATTTTAGACGACCTGAATGCTTGTTTTGATTTTAGGGTTATTTCGGCAAATGCTTCTTATTACAAAACGGGCACGCCTCGTTTCTTTGCGTTCCACATATCAAACGAGGCCCAACAACTGCCGTTGCCCGAAGATCTTGACGGATATATCAATTTGGTATTTCCGGCTTCTCCGATAGAATATAAGCCTCAACTTGTTGAAATTTCCAAGCAATGCAACAATGCAGTGATTTATGTACTCTACAAAAACGTGGGCGACATTGTTAATCACGTTTACGAAATTCAGAAATTGAACTATGTCCGCACGCAAGTTCTTGTTGATGATTCCGACAAAGTGGCTATTCGGGAAGTAAACAATTTAATAGCATTTGAAAAAGAATTGTTGAACAACGCTATCAACCAAAGTCTGACCTCTTTTTCAGAAAATATTGAATGGTACTATGCCGGTAAGCCTGTTAAAATATCGTCACTTACCGATTTCAATAAACTTCTTTCTCGCGTGTGCGACAATGTCTATTTTTCTACGCCAATTATTAAAAACGAATTGTTTAATCGTCAGAAAATCAACAGTGCAATATCGCTTGCCCGTGTCAATTTGTTAAACGCATTGATTGATGATAACCGCGTGTCGAAAGATGATTTGGACTTTTCTGCCGATAATTTTCCACCAGAAAAGACGATATATTACACATTGTTGAAGCAAACAGGCATACACGTTTTTACAAACGGCATTTATACATTGCAAGCACCCAAAAGCGAAGCCATTATGGCACTTTGGAATGTTTGCGAAGACTTTTTAAACAGTTCAACCGAGAAGCAACGCAAGATTGGCGAATTGATAAAGATATTGAAAGAGGCACCATTCAAGTTAAAGCAAGGCTTTCTCGATTTTTGGATTCCCATATATCTTATTATAAAGAGGCAAGATTACTCGCTCTACAACGGCGATGGCGTTTATATTCCCAATATAAATCGTGAAGTGCTCGATTTGCTTCAAAAAGCCCCCGATAATTTTAAAGTCAAAACATTTGCGGTGGACGGAATCAAATTGGAATTTTTCAATCAATACCGCAACTTTATAAATCTGAACGACAGAGAGTTGATTACAAAAGACAGTTTTATCGAAACGATAAAACCTTTCTTGATTTTTTATCGCAATCTGAATGATTACGCCAAAACGACAACAAAATTCGACAAACCGCATACGGCAAAGTTTAGAGAGGTTTTGGCAAAGGCAAAAGACCCCGAAAAAACTTTTTTTGAAGATTTGCCGATTACATTGGGCTTTAAAAATGAATCGTTGGCACACAACGAAGAATTTATGTCGCAATACCAAAATCTGATAAAAGATGCCATTCGGGAATTACGCTCATGTTACCATAATTTAATTGAGCGAATAGAAGAAAATGTGATTGAAACATTAGGTTTACAATCCACTTCTTTTAATGAATATAAGTCTGAAATAGACAAACGTTTCAAATCAATAAAGCCCTATTTGCTTTCAACCAAACAACGCAATTTTCTAAACCGTGTATCGTTTCCGATAACGGACAAAACGGCGTGGTACGAATCGATTTGCTTTGTTGTTTTGGACAAACCTCTTGCCTCTCTAAAAGATAGCGAAGAAGCATTGTTGATGGATTCTCTGCGCTACTTATTTAATGCACTTACCAAATTTATCAGTATTTCCACAGTGGCAAAAGGCAATAAACAAGATGAGGTATATAATGTAGAATTGGTATCAACGCAAGGTTCGTTTAAGCCGCAATCATTTGTTTTGCCGAAAAGTCAAAAAGAAAAAACAACAGATTTGGAGCAGAAGATTGAAAAACTATTGTCCGGCAACGACAACTTGGATATTTGCACCTTGTTACGGATACTCAATAAAAAGATTGGCAAATGAAAGTAAGACACGTATTAGGCATATCGGGAGGAAAAGACAGTGCTGCATTGTCCATATACTTGAAAGGAAAATATCCCGATTTAGATATAGATTACTACAATTCGGACACAGGCTGCGAATTAGAAGAAACGGAACTGCTTATTTCCCGATTGGAATCCGTACTCGGCCCTATCACAAAATTAAGAGCCGCACAAGGCAGTCCAGAGCCTACACCATTCCACCATTTTTTAAAAGCAAGCGGAGGTTATTTGCCCTCACCACAAGCACGTTGGTGTACGCAAAAAATGAAACTTGCCGAATTTGAAAAATATGTTGGCGACGAACCAACTATTTCATACGTTGGCATTCGTGGCGATGAAGACCGCGAAGGATATGTTTCCACAAAACCGAATATTCAAGCCATTTTTCCGTTTCGCAAAAATATTTGGAGTTTGGATGTTATAAACAAAGTCCTGCAAAATCAAGTAATAGCAGACATTGCTGAACTTTACAAAAAAATATGCCCTTCGGCAATGCTTGCGGAAGCATTGCAAATTGTTGAACGCCCCATTTCCAAAGAGTTTTACTATGGCAAAAAAATGAACGCATTGCTTGATTTAGATGTAAAAACGTTCAATAAAGTAGTTTTCAACTTCCTAAAAACGACCGATTATCCGGTTGGAAAGTTAGACTATTTCCCATTAGTTGAAAACGAAGACATATTGGGCATTAAAGATATTTACGATATTCTGGAAAACAGCGGCGTTGGCGTTCCAGCATACTACAAGCCCATTCCGTTTGAAGTCGATGGTAAGCAAGGCACGTATTGCCGCAGTCGTTCAGGTTGTTATTTCTGTTTCTTTCAACAAAAAATCGAATGGATATGGCTTTACGAACAACACCCCGATTTATTTCAAAAATCAATGGAATTTGAAAAGGGTGGTTACACATGGATTCAAGGAGAAAGCCTGTCTGACTTGATAAAACCCGAACGTATCAGACAAATAAAATTGGATGCCATTAAAAAGCAGGAAGCAAAGGCGAAAAAAGAAAGGAGTTCTTTGCTTGTCGATATACTTGGCGATGATGATAATGATGCTTTTTGTGCTAATTGTTTTATATAAATAATATGCTAAAAGAGGTAGTATTTCCAAATCACAGACGCTACAAATCGCGTACAGAGTGGGAACCCATTGGTTTCTTCTCCGAATGTTTGTGCAATGCCACACAATTTGATTTAATGCTGGGCTTTTTCTCTTCGTCGGCCATTAGCGTGTTGTCAGCCGGTTTTGCTGTATTTTTGTACAACGGCGGGCGTATGAGGTTGATTATTAACGATGTGCTTACCGAACAAGACCTCAATGCTATTTCCAAAGGCGAAACAGGCGACAGTATTCCATTCTTTGATTTGTCAGATATTGAAAACCTTAAAAGCACCTTGTCTGAGCGAGATGCCCATTTCTTCGACTGCTTAGCGTGGCTTATCCGAAATAATCGTTTGGATATAAAAATTATTGCCCCCAAAGACAGCATTGGCATTTCGCATACAAAATCAGGCATTTTTAGCGATGGTATTAACATTGTAGGCTTCGACGGCTCGTGCAACTTTTCGCGCACGGCATTGGTCGATAATATCGAAAGCCTCACGGTTTCCTGCAACTGGGACGGCAATATCGAAAACGCCAAAATAAAAGCCATGTCAGACGATTTTGAAACTGTATTTAACGGCAAAGACGAAAATGTGGTTTATGTGGCTGCCGAAAACGTCAAGACTAAATTTACCGATGTTTTTAATGATAAATCATTGAAAAACCTTTTGGAAGATGAAGCCAAATTTTTACAGCAAGATATGCAAAACAATGGCTTGCCCAAATCGGTGTTAAAAACATTGGATAAAGCACAGAATCGTGTAGAAATTATCGTAGAGAAAATAAAAGAGCAAAACGAAGTCATTGCCACTCCTGCCAATGTTGAACCCTCTTTTCCTTACGACAAACCGCGAGAATATCAAATACGCGCTTTTGAAAATTGGAAAGCCAACAAACAAAAAGGATTGTTTGCCATGGCAACAGGTACAGGCAAAACTATCACGTCTCTAAATTGTCTGCTCGAAATATATAAACGTTGCGGTTACTATAAGGCTCTTATTTTAGTGCCTACTATTACGTTGGTTGAGCAGTGGGAAACAGAATGTAAGAAATTTAATTTCAACAACATTATTAAGGTCTGTTCAAAAGTCAAAGACTGGAAAAACGCAGTTGCCAATATTCGTATGCTCGAAATTACAAATGCAGACAATAATTTGTCTTATGTCATTATTTCAACCTATGCTTCATTTGTGCGTTCCAATGTATTTTCAGAGCTGAACAAGTTTCCCAAAAGCAAACTGCTGCTTATTGCCGATGAAGCCCACAATATGGGCAGCGGACAGATGCTCGGCAGGTTGGGCGAAATTAGTTACCTGCGCCGTATAGGTCTGTCGGCAACGCCCAAACGCCCGTATGATGAAGATGTCAATCAGAAACTAATGCAATTTTTCGGTTGTGCCGATGCCTACACATTTGAATATTCTATGAGCGAGGCTATTGAAAATGGGGCGTTGTGCCGCTATTATTACTATCCGCACGTGGTAAAACTTACCGATGCTGAAATGACAGAATACGTGGAACTTTCAAAAAAGATAGTCAAGATAATGGGATTTAAGGATGCTGACAGTCAAGAAATGCTGAAACGGCTTTTGTTGAAGCGCAAGCGCATAATTCATAAAGCGGAAAACAAAAAAGCAGCATTCCTGCAAATCGTGCAGCAACGAATGAACGAGCAAGGCAATTTGAAATATACGTTAGTCTATGTACCCGAAGGCAACGAGCCCGATGACAACAATGCCGATATGTTCGACACGGCAGATACTATGCAAACCGATGACGACACTGCCCATTTGATAGACGAATATACCTGCATTGTCCGCGATATAAACAAGCACATTACTGTTCGTCAGTTCACTTCCGATTCAAAAGACCGCGAGCCAATGCTGAAAGATTTTGCGAATGGCAATATAGATGTGCTGACCTCAATGAAGTGTTTGGATGAAGGTGTTGATGTTCCACGTGCCGAATTGGCAATTTTCTGTGCCAGCACAGGAAATCCGAGACAATTCATTCAACGCCGTGGACGTGTTTTGCGAACGCACAAAGATAAGCACATTGCCACCATTCACGATTTAATTGTCGTTCCCGACAATTGCTTCGATAGCGATTGTTACGAATTGGAACGCAGCCTTGTAAAGAGCGAACTGATGCGTGTCCGCGATTTCGCTACACTTTCCGAAAACCTCAACGATACCGACAATGAATTAGAAGACGTACTTAACCATTATAATTTATCACTTTTTAATTAAAAACGAATATGGCAAGATATTTAACAAATAGCGACAAAGTGCTGCAAGCCGTTCTTTCGGACGAAAGGCTTATGGCTCATGCTCAATACAATCCGATGGATTATGAGACTATTGCCGAAGCTCTCGATTCCGATAACGCCGTGGTTTGTGCCGTGGCAAAAATCATTGATGGAAAAGGGAACAACGCAACGGACAAGGAAATATATAACGAAGTTACAAACTACCTAAAAAGCAATTTGATATGATACTCAAAAGCATAAAAATCAAAAATTTTCGTAGTTATTACGGTGAAAGTATATTTGAGTTGTCGGAAGGCTTAACGCTGATTATAGGCGGCAACGGCGATGGCAAAACTACATTTTTTGAAGCACTCGAATGGCTGTTCAATACCAGCACCGAGGACATTAAGGAATCGAACATTTCAGCAAAACGAAAAGCCGAATTGGAAATTTGCGAAAGCGACGAAGTTGCCGTTTCTATAGTTTTTGAACACGACGGCGAAAAAGAATTGGAAAAAAGTTTCACTTTTGAGCGTATAAGTAAAGACAATGTACGTTGCAAAGACTTTAAGTTTTTCGGTTACGAAAATTCAGGTTCGGAACGCTATTCAGTTAAAGGCAGCAATTTGTTAGAACAAAGTTTCGATGCCGTCATTCGCAAATATTGTCTTTTCAAAGGCGAAAGCACGCTGAACGTTTTCGACAATACCACCGCACTGAAAACGTTGGTCGAAACATTTTCTGGAATCAAACGCTTTGACGATTTGGTGGAACTTTCCACAGATTTTGAAGCAAAATCGCAAAACGCCGTGAACAAAGAGATGCTTAACGACAAAAAGTGCAGACAAAAGGCAAACGACCTGAATTTCAGATTGACAAAAGTTAAAGACGAAATTCAGACCTTAAAAAGTGATATTAAACAGCAAGATGAGGCAATAAACAGTTATGCCGCAAAACTCGAAATTCTCGAACACAATCAAGAAGCAAGCGAGCAATACCAAGATATAAAAAACAGAATCAAGGGATTGTCAGATAAACGGGCAAAAATGCGCAATTATACGTTAGTGGATTACAATGCAATGCTGCTGGATGAATCGTGGATTTTACGTTCATTCCCGAAAGTATTGCAGGAGTATCAGAAAAAGGCTTCGGCATTGAGTAAGCAAAAGCGGAAATTAAAGACGCAGGAAGATGAACGCAGAGGAGAAGAAAGAGGCAAGCAAATAGCGATAGAACATATACAAAAACTCGCTAACGGCGCAGTGGAATTGCCATGGAATCTTCCCGACCAAGAAACAATGCAAGAGATGCTTGACGACCATATTTGCAAAGTATGCGGGCGCGAAGCCCTCGAAGGTTCGGAGGCTTACGAGTTTATGAAAAATAAACTCAACGAATATTTGCGGCACATTCAAGAAACGACAAAGAAAGATGAACAGAAAGACGAGAAGCCGCTCTTTACAAATTCATATATTGATGAACTGCACACGCGCCAAATACGAATGAGCGGAGAAGACGAACAACGCATTGCCGGTATTGCAACCGAAGTTTCCCACCGATTGAAGTTTATACAGGACAGAAAAATTGATTTGGATAAGATTGAAAAAGAATTGCAGGAGGCGGAAGACGAAAAAAGCCGTTTGCTCATTCAGTCGTCAGACCTTACCGAAGAAATGTTGGAAAAAGATTTCAACGATATAAAAGGCTATTTTGATCAAAAAGGAAGAGCCGAAATCCGAGTTGCAGAACTGACATTGCAATTGAAACGAAAAGAAGACGAGAAGCGGGAACTTGACGAAGAATTTGCCGGGCTTGAACCGGAAAACACTTCCGTCAAAATGTATCAGCGCGTTCATACGGCTCTTCGAGAAATAATGAAAGCCTTTACCAATGCCAAAGAGAGAAATGTTACCGAGTTTCTGACTTCGCTTGAAAAAAAGGCTAATACGTACTTGGGCAAATTGAATGAGAACGATTTTCATGGCGTTATCTATTTGAGAAGAACCGCCGAAGGCTCTGCCCGCATTGAGTTGTGCAGTGAGGACGGAACGATTATTCCCAATCCGTCCGATTCGCAAAAAACCACTATGTATATGTCCGTCTTGTTTGCCATTTCCGAAATCACAACGCTGAAACGCGAACAAGATTATCCGCTTATATTCGATGCGCCAACTTCAAACATGGGCGGATTCAAGGAAAACAGTTTTTACAACGTCATAGACAAGATAAACAAACAGTGTATCATTGTAACAAAAGATTTGCTTATCGAAGACAAAACAACGGGCGAAAGTTCACTGGACAACAAGCAAATTAACCAACTTACCTGCTCAGTCTATCGCATTAGCAAAGCGGCAGATTACAGCCAAACAGGATTATCAACCATTCAAACCACCACAACAAAAATCAAATAATCATGGCAACTGAAAGTTTATACGAAATTTGGGCAAAACGCAATCCTGAATGGGAAATACGTTATGAAAACAATATTATTAAAACCTTTTGCGATTATAACAGAGGTGCAACAAGTATGCGCGAAGACCGAGCCAAAATTCTTGGCGCCGGTTACGAAATATTTATCGTTGCGTTTTTCATTGGGCTATACTACAACCAGAAAAAGCCGCTTACAACCGAAAATCGGAAACGCAAATCGTTTGGGTGGGCAATCCAAAATTGGGGAAATATTGAAAGTAGGGGAGGCAGAAGACCATACCCCAAACTCCGCGAATACATTTTTGCCGCCCTCGTTGCCCGCACCGACGTTGATTTTATCGCCCTCGACAAAGGCGAAATCACAGCCCGCAAAGCCGTTGATATGCTTATGCAAACCATGGAAGAATATGCCAATTTCGGTTTCCATTTCATGGAAGACAAACTAATTGACAACCCCGGATATTTCTACGCCAGCAATGCTTTCTTGGAGGTGTTTCTTTCGTTTGATGCCAGCGTTAGCAAGTCGGAAGATGACGAAGAACCCGAAGCGTTAGACTGAAGTAAAATTTGCAACGCTACAAATATATTGAAATCATAGAATCAAATCATTAAAAATTTTGATGTGGCAATAACTACCTAAAGTGAAGTAAAATTGTTATTTTTGCAAAAAAAAGAGACGATGGACTTGATAGAATTCACAAAGAAGTTTCCGGACGAGGAGTCCTGCAAAACAC
>Ga0172378_10004843_pt1 | contig 12588 bp, 13 predicted proteins | sample GrowelOW332metaG_FD_119755 | JGI IMG/M metagenome (GOLD analysis project Ga0172378, IMG submission 119755) | Groundwater microbial communities from an aquifer near a municipal landfill in Southern Ontario, Canada - Pumphouse #3_1 metaG | ecosystem: Environmental > Aquatic > Deep subsurface >...
GCTCGGCATGCACCTGAGGTTTTGCTACCCACGTCGAAGCCATGTCACCCCCAAGAGATTTCATTTTAGCAAATCGCTAAAATAATTGTCAGTAATATGGGTTTGAAATCAATTATTTCAAGAACCCCATTTCCCGCTCGCCTAAGCCAATCCGTCCTAGCGTTAAGTTGCTTTAGGTGATAGCTCGCGGCCTCTTGCGCTCAACACTGATCTACCCGCATTTTTATAAGTTGTCCCAGCCCATGCTATCCGCTATAAATCAACGAAAAACATAGCGCTCGGCCCTCGTCACTTCGCCAATAGGAGCAACTGCGTGCAATATAAAGATTATTACCAGATTCTCGGCGTCAATCGCGAGGCGGTGCTGGCGGACATCAAAAAAGCCTACCGCAAGTTGGCGCGCAAATATCATCCGGATATTTCCAAGGAACCGGATGCAGAGGCCCGCATGAAGGAGCTTAACGAAGCCTATGCGGTACTGTCCGACACGGAAAAACGCGCGGCTTACGATCAATTGGGACGCGGCTACCGGCCAGGACAGGAGTTTCATCCGCCGCCAAATTGGGATGCCGGCTTCGAATTTTCCAGCACCGATACGGCCGATTTTGGCGATTTTTTCAGCCAGTTATTCGGGAAGATGGGCGCCGGCCGAGCGCGCGGCGGGCCGTTCGAAAGCCAAGCCGGCTTTCAAGCCCAAGGCGAGGATCATCACGCCAAAGTGCTGCTGGATATAGCCGACGCCTTTAACGGCGCCGCCCGGCAAATCAGCTTGCGGGTGCCGCGCATGGATGCTGGCGGCCATGTCGGTTTGGATACCCGCACCTTGAACGTAAAAATTCCCAAGGGCGTGTACGAGGGCCAGATCATCCGTCTGGCCGGCCAGGGTGCGCCAGGCCTGGGCAAGGGCAAACCCGGCGACTTGTTGCTGGAAGTGCATTTCAATCCGCATCCGCGTTTGCGAGTAGACGGCAGCAATCTGCATATGAGCCTGCCGGTAACGCCTTGGGAAGCGGCGCTGGGGGCGATGGTACCGGTGAACTTATTCGATACCGGGTTGAAGGTGCGGATTCCGGAAGGCACGCAAAGCGGTCAACAACTTAGGCTGCGCGGCAAGGGCATCCCCAGCGCGACGCCCGGCGATTTGCTGCTGGATATTCAAGTGGTATTGCCGCCGGCCAATTCGCAAAGAGCTAAAGAATTGTACGAAACCATGGCGCGCGAGCTGGCTTTCGACCCACGCGCGAACCAAAGGAGTTAACGCATGCAAACACCAGAGAACTTGATCGACGCGGTTCTTGAGGACAGTGGCCTGACTTTGCAGCAATTGGCGACGCTCTGTGCGGTGGAACCGGAATGGATCGCCCGGCATGTCGAGGAAGGCTTGCTCGACCCGCTACCGCAACAGCATACCGAGTGGCGTTTTTCCAGCGCGCATCTGGTGCGGGTACGACGCATCGTCAGTTTGGAACGCAATTTCGAAGCGGTGCCGGAGCTGGCCGCGTTGGTCGCGGACATGCAGGAAGAGATCGACGAATTGCGCCGCCGCCTGCGTCGGGCCGGCCTGGAGTAACCAAGAATGCAAGTCGCCGAATGGCATCGCCATCGCTGGCTTAACCGGCTGCAAACCATGCTGCTGATGCTGGCTATATTGGCGATCTGCACCTTGGCCGGCAGCCTGCTATTCGGCGAACAAGGCATCTGGCTCGCCTTGGCGACCGGCGTGTTTGCACTGCTCTTCGAACCGGCTACAGCCTGGCGCTTGACGCTGCGTCTTTACCAAGCGCGGCCGATCTATCCGCAGGAAGCCCCGGCGCTCTGGCAAATCTTGCAAGTGTTAGCCGAGCGCGCTGAGCTACCGAGCATCCCGACGCCGTATTATATTCCCAGCCCGCTAATCAATGCGTTTGCAGTCGGCAGCCGCCAACAATCGGCCATCGCCCTGACTGATGGTTTATTCAAGCAACTTAACTCACGGGAACTGGCCGGGGTACTGGCGCACGAAATGGCGCATATCGCCAATAACGATTTGCGGGTGATGGGCTTGGCCGACGCGGTGAGCCGGATTACCGCGCTGTTCGCGGCCACGGGGCAGATGTTTCTTATACTGGCTATCCCCTTGCTGCTGTTCGGCGGGGTCAACTTTCAAATCAATTGGCCGGGCTTGTTGCTGCTTTTATTTTCGCCGCATTTGGCCTTGTTGATGCAATTAGGCTTATCCCGCATCCGCGAATACGATGCCGATCTGAATGCGGCGGCGCTGACCGGCGATCCATTAGGTTTAGCAACGGCCTTGGCGCACATCGAGCAAGTCAGCGGCAGCTGGTTGTCGATATTGCTGCCGGGCTGGGGCAACCCGGCACCCTCCTGGTTACGCACTCACCCACCGACCGCCGAACGCATCCGCCGCCTGCAAGCCCTTAGTCCCAGCAGCCGCCCCGGATTTAGCTGGCTTGAATCCGACGCAACCAGCTACGACAGCCGCGTCGTTCTGCGACCGCCGCGTTGGCGCATGGGCGGTTTGTGGCGATAATCGGTTATTCCTTGGGCGAATAAATTCGCCCCTACAATCCCATTCTCAAGCGCCGAGATTAATTTTATGAGCGAATCCTTACATTTAGTCTGCCCGCATTGCCAAGCAGTCAACCGGTTACCGGCTAACCGCCTGTCGCAAAGCCCAAAATGCGGGCAATGTCACCAAACATTGTTCAACGGCCATCCTTTGGCGTTGACTGCGAAAAGCTTTGAGATACATCTGGCCCGCAACGATATTCCGCTGCTGGTGGATTTTTGGGCGGATTGGTGCGGTCCGTGCAAAATGATGGCGCCGGCTTTTGCCCAGGCCACGCAACTGCTGGAACCGCGTGTTCGATTCGGCAAGATCGACACGGAAGCCGAGCAACAAATCAGCGCACGTTTCAACATTCGCAGCATTCCGACGCTGATTCTGTTCAAGGGCGGCCGAGAACTGGCTAGACAATCCGGCGCACTGAGCGCACAAGACATCGTGCGCTGGGTCAATAGCCAGTTATAACAAGGGCTCGGTTTGGCCTATCGCGGTGGGCAGATCGCCGGCAGCATGCCGCTGCCACATGGTTTTATACAAAGCTTCCAAATGCCGGGTATAGGCCTTGATATCGAACAACGGCGTACTCAGGCGATTGTCGGCAAGCTTTTGTTTGAGCTCGCTTAAACGCGCCGGACTGGTTGCCAATTCCAGGGCTATGTCGTAATAGCTTTCCAAATCGGCGGCGATCAATTCCGGCAAGCCGATGGCATGCAATAAACTACCAGCCACCCGCGAGGCAAAGGTATCGCCCGCGCAAGTTACCAGCGGCACGCCAACCCATAAGGCATCGCTGGCGGTGGTATGGGCATTGTAGGGCTGGGTATCCAGCACCAGATCAGCCAGGGCCAATCGGCCCAAATGCTCGATCTGCGGCAGATCGTCGGCAAATATCAATCGATCCGGCGCGATGCCGCGTTGATAAGCCTCATTTCTGAGCCGGCCCTTGGCTTGCGAATTTTTCAGCAACCACAATACGCTGCCAGGCACGCTATACAGCAAGCGGCACCAAATATCGAATACTTCCGGCGTAATTTTGTAAGCCTGATTGAAACAGCAAAACACGAAACTGTGTGCGTCCAAGCCATGCTGTGCGCGTTTAGTAAGCTTGCCAATCTCAGCATGCCGGCCATGAGGTTGATAACTATCGGGCAGGTAAGCGAATGCCTCGCTGTAATCGGCCGCGCAGGCCGCCGGCGTCAGATACGGGTCGGTAATGATGTAATCGCAGAAGTCGCCGCCTAATGTGCCCGGATAACCCAGGTAATTGACCTGAATCGGCGCCGGCCGATAGCTCAATATTTCGGTGCGGGTGCCGCGGGTATAACCTTTTAAATCCACCAGAATGTCGACGCCGTCGTCATGGATAGCTTGAGCTGCCTCCGATAAAGACAGCGCTTGCAGGTCGACGAAGCGGTCAAAACTGCGGCAAAGCCGCTGGCGCATGTCCTTGCCGTCGTCCGCGCCGTAGGAATAGGCAAACACTTCGAAAAACTGCCGGTCGTGGGCTTCGAACAGCTCCGCCAGCAGAAAAGACGTGGCGTGATCATGAAAATCGCAAGACAAATACCCCAAGCGAATTTTGGGTTTGCTGACGGCGTCGTAGCGAAACCTCAGATCGGCTCGCTCACCGGCGCTGGCATCTATACGATCTTTCAACCAAAGGTCGGCGCTGAGCCGTTGTTCCGCCGCGCTCACGCCCGGTATCGACAACAAATGAAAAGGCGAAATAGTGTTGCTTTCCTCGGCCGCCAGGCTATCGCGCATTTTCTCGCGCCACTCCGCCAAACGCTCCCATTCGCAAAGGCTACGACTGCGATCATAGTGTTTCATCTCTTACCGCTCCGTCGCCATCCTGCCCCAATATGCCCGCCAACATGCACGGGACCTGAGTCTCATGGTACTCCATATCCACCGACCAGCCCGATTTATCGGGCGCAACGACGAATCGCTACATCATCTGCAACAAAGGCTTCACTGGAATGGCAAATTTTTGCCGGGCGATGTCGCCGACCACGCCGGTGTAACTGCGCTGCAAATACAAATCCACACCGCACACCCGGGCGATCATCGAGCAGCGGCCGCTGATCGCAAACTGTTCGCCTTGCAGCCGATACGTTAACGGCACGCAATCGGCGCGCAGTATTGGTCCGGCGACAATCAAATCGACGCGTTGATCGAACATTTCGTATGTCAGGCTGTCCGGCAACAGATCCAGTTCCGCCAACAACACTCGCTCATCGTCGCCGATACAGCCGTAAATACTGCAATGGCAATGGCGTAAATCAGCCAATAGCAGCTCCGCCAGTTTTTGAGCATTGAGCAGTCCCGGCTGTTGCCGCCGCAATTTTTCCAGTCCGTGCATCTGTCTCATAAGCTTTGCCGATAGCGTCGAGGGGGGTTTGCCTTTAAAATGGCACGCTTACACTTGTTTGCAAACATGGCCGTGCGCCCCGGATATTTGATGACCGATTATAAATTAACCCATCTGAAACAGCTCGAAGCAGAAAGCATCCATATCATTCGCGAAGTGGCGGCGGAATTCGAAAAGCCGGTAATGCTGTATTCCATCGGCAAGGACTCGGCGGTGATGCTGCATCTGACCATGAAGGCATTTTTCCCCGGCAAACCGCCGTTTCCCCTGCTGCATGTCGACACTAACTGGAAATTCCGGGAGATGATCGAGTTCCGCGACCAGATGGTCAAAAAACTGGGGCTAGACTTACTGGTACACATCAATCCGGAGGGTCTGGAACAAGGCATAGGCCCGTTTACGCACGGCAGTAAAAAGCATACCGACGTGATGAAAACTGACGGGCTGAAACAAGCCCTGAACAAATATCAGTTCGACGCAGCTTTCGGCGGCGCCCGCCGCGACGAGGAAAAATCCCGCGCCAAGGAACGCGTCTATTCTTTCCGCGACAAGAACCACCGCTGGGACCCGAAAAACCAGCGTCCTGAATTGTGGAACGTCTTTAACGGCAAGATCGACAAGGGCGAGTCTATCCGCGTCTTCCCCTTGTCCAACTGGACTGAACTGGACATCTGGCAATACATTCACCTGGAAAACATTCCCATCGTACCGTTGTACTTCGCCAAGGAACGCCCGGTGGTCAACAAAGACGGCATGCTGATCATGGTCGACGACGATCGGATGCCGATCGGCCCCGACGACAAAATCGAAATGAAAATGGTGCGTTTCCGCACGCTGGGCTGTTATCCACTGACCGGCGCAGTCGAATCCACCGCCACGACGCTCCCGGAAATCATCCAGGAAATGCTGCTGACCACCACCTCCGAACGCCAAGGCCGTTTGATCGACCACGACCAGGCAGGTTCTATGGAGCAGAAGAAACGCGAAGGTTACTTTTAAAGTTACTACCGAGACCGCAGATGATTAACAGCGTCCAGCTAAAAAACTTTGGCCCTCTCATCGAACTTGATTGGCAAAACTTAGGGCCGATCAATTTGGTGATCGGCAATAATGGCTGCGGGAAATCGTTTTTGTTGAAGGCGATATATAGCGCCGTGCGGACTTTGGAGGATTATAAGCGTGGGGATAATCCTGATAGACCGGATCATATTTTATTAAACAAGCTTTTCTGGACATTTCAGGCTGAAGGTGTTGGTAATTTAATTTCATATGCTAGCGATACTGATTTGTCGTTTAGCCTTACTCTGAATGATAGTAAATTCAGTTATAGACTGACTAAGCCTTTCAGAAATGCTATTGATGGCTGGATAAATGACGTCACCCCCCGAAAAGACAATTCCATTTTTTTGCCGGCAAAAGAAATACTGTCGTTTTACCGAATTATTTTAAAATCTCGACAACAAGATCAGTTATTTGGCTTTGATGATACTTATTTAGACTTAGCACGTGCTTTGCAAATATTGCCCGGAAAGGATCATATGGATGCCGCAGTACGTGATTTTTTTACAAATGAAGAAGTACCAACAAAAGGGTGTGGTTCTTGGGATTTCCATTCAGCAACCGCTCGTTTAAATGAAGCTATTGACGGAGAAATCAAATTTGATGAGACCACAAACCAATGGTATTTTGAAAGACTGGATCTCCACAAAAAAGACCGCGAACGATATGCTATTGGTGCAACCGCTGAGGGGATAAAAAAAATCGCTGTTTTGGATGTGTTACTGAAAAACGGGTATTTAAATGAAAATTCAATAATATTTATTGATGAACCGGAATCAACCTTGCATCCCGAATTAATTTCCAAGTTTATGGATATTATTGCCATACTTGCCAAACACGGCATTCAATTTTTCCTCGCCAGCCATTCTTACTTTGTTATCAAAAAATTATTCCTGATTGCGCAAGAGCAGAAGATTTCCATCCCGGTCCTTTCAAAAGAAGGCGATAGATGGCAGCAATCCGATTTGTTGCATGACATGCCGGATAACCCAATTATCGATGAATCAATTCGATTATACAAAGAAGAAGTCAATTTGCCATCCTAATGACAACTTTGACAATTATTGAATCCGATATGTCGTTTGGTCCTTTTTCTGAGGGACATTGTTTTTATATTGAAAAAAGCCAGACACTTAAAGAAGTTAATAAGCATGCCAGGCAAGGCGAAGGAATCCAGATAGCAGAATTCTTATTACTTAAAACAGAGAATAATAAAACTATTATTTCTATTATTGAAGCAAAAACAAGCTCGCCAAAACCTCAGAGTCGAGATAATTATGAAGCCTATATTGATGAAATAAAAGAAAAGTTAGCCAATAGCTTGACATTATTTGTGTCATTTTATTTACATCGCCATCCTACCGGAAATTCAGAATTACCTGAGAAATTCACACAACTTGAACTTGCTACCATACATTTTGAATTGATTTTGGTTGTAAAAAATAGCAAAGAAGATTGGTTAATACCTATCAACGACGATCTTAAAAAAGCACTCCGGCCATTCGCTAATCTTTGGAAATTATCGCCAACCTCCATCAAGGTTTTCAATGAAGATAATGCTAAGGCACGAAATTTAGTTAGTTAATATTCAACGGCAATATCAGCAAGTCCGCCATATTTTTAGGAACACCCATGTCCCACCAATCCGACTTAATCAGTACCGACATCAACGCCTATCTGGCTCAACACGAACGCAAGGAATTACTGCGATTTTTAACCTGCGGCAACGTCGACGACGGCAAGAGCACCTTGATCGGACGCTTGCTGCACGACTCCAAGATGATTTACGAGGACCAATTGGCGGCGGTGCAAGCCGACAGCGTCAAATCCGGCACCACCGGCGCCGGCAAGATCGATTTGGCTTTGCTGGTGGACGGCTTGCAAGCCGAGCGCGAACAAGGCATCACCATCGATGTGGCTTACCGCTATTTCTCGACCTCGACCCGCAAATTCATCATCGCCGACACGCCGGGCCACGAACAATACACCCGCAACATGGCGACCGGCGCCTCGACCTGCGACTTGGCGGTGATTTTGATCGACGCCCGCTACGGCGTGCAAACCCAGACCAAGCGCCACAGTTTCATTGCATCCTTGCTGGGCCTGAAACACATCATCGTCGCCATCAATAAAATGGATTTGGTAGGTTATAGCGAAGAAACTTACCGCAAAATTCAGGACGATTATCTGGCCTTCGTGAAAACCTTGGAGTTGCACGACGTGCATTTCATCCCGATGTCGGCCTTGGACGGCGATAACGTGGTCAATCCCAGCGCCAATATGCCCTGGTTTACCGGCATGCCGATGATGGAATTGCTGAACAGCATCGAAATCGCCAGCGACCACAACTTCGACGACGCCCGCTTCCCGGTGCAATACGTCAACCGCCCCAACCTGGATTTCCGCGGTTTCTGCGGCACGGTGGCGTCCGGCGTGTTCCACAAGGGCGATGCAATCACCGCGCTGCCGTCAGGCAAAACCAGCAAAATCAAGTCCATCGTTACCTTCGACGGCGAGCTGGAGCAAGCTTTTGCCTCAATGGCGATCACCTTGACGCTGGAAGACGAAATCGACATCAGCCGCGGCGACATCATCCTCGGTCAGCAGCAAGCTGCGCCCAGCATTGCCGACAAATTCAAAGCCACTATCGTCTGGATGACCGAGCAAGCCATGGTGCCCGGCCGCCAATATACGATCAAGCTGGCGACGCGTAGCGTGTCCGGCTCGGTATCGATGATTCATCACCGCATCGACGTCAACACGCTGGAACATCACGACGCCGACGAATTGAAACTCAACGAAATTGGCTCCTGCACCGTGGCGGTCAACGCGCCGGTGGTGTTCGACCCGTACAAACGCAACAAAACCACCGGCTCGTTTATCGTCATCGACCGACTGACCAATGTCACGGTCGGCGCCGGCATGATCACCGGCGACGCCAGCGCCGAAGACTGGTCGCCGGTGTCTGCGGCCGAGCGGGCGATACGCTTTAGCCAAACCGCCAGCATCATTGCCTTGAGCGGCGCCAATGCCCAGCAAGTGGCTTATCAGCTGGAACGTAAACTGTTCGATACCGGCCATGCCACCACGGTATTGGAACAAGCGAACGATGCGCTGGCTAACGCGATCAAAAACGCCGGCTTGTTGTGTTTATGTCTCGATGAAAAACCGGCTGCCGCCGATCTGAGTTTCGATTGCGATCAATACAACGTCGATGAGATTTACGTTGCGTTGAAAAATCGGGAAGTGATTCATTAAATGGGGCTTACCGTCAGCTTGACGGTAAGCGGTATGAGGATTTTAGCGATTAAATGTGCGGAAACCTCGAATGCAGAGGTTTCCGCGTCAAGCTACAGTTGTTATTTCAATAGATCCAGCGCTTTCTCTGCGGCTTTTTCTTTAGCCTTGCCTTTTACTACTCCGACCGCTTCGCCGGTTGATTTAGGCGCCGCATCGACTTTGCCTTTCAGATCCGTCGCCGCTTCCTTGCCGGCTTTCAAGGTTTCCAAGCCTTGCTTGGCTTCCGCCGGCACCGCCTGCTCCACTTTTTGCTGCGCGGCGTCTTTCACCGCATCCTGCGCCTGATCCTTAACCACGCCAGGCGCTGCTTGTACAGCCTTTTTTGCCGCGCCCGCGGATTCGACAGCCTGGACTGCCGTTGCCGCACCCGGCACCGCAGTCGGCACTGCCACAGTTGCGGCGTTGGTCGCGGCTTGCTTGGCAATACCGCCTAAAACAGGGCTTTCGGCGAAAGCGGAGCCAGAAATTAACAACAGTGAAGCCAAAAATACATTTTTGTGTTGCATGGTGAAACTCCTTAGTAATAGTTATTAACGCAGGGACAGAATACCCCAGCCAAACTTAACGGCTGATTAACACTGTTATTGACGTACCATACAAACACTCAATGCCCGGCAATCCGTTTTAGCGTGGAACTAACCAGTGATTCAGCGCGCGCCATGTCGTCGGCTTCGGCATAACAACGCAGTTCCGGCGCATTGCCGGAGGGGCGCAGATGGACGATTTCGCCGTTATCGAAAGTCAACCGCAAACCGTCGGTCAAATCTCGCCCAATCACCGTCCCCAGTTCGGTACTCCATAGGCTTCGATAAGCGCTGTCATCGCCTTGCAATCTATCCAATAGCGCCCGGCTGTTGGCGACCGGAAAATCCTGCAAGCGGTCGCTGGCTGTATAGCGTTTCGGCAAATCGCTTAATAAAGCCGACACCCTGCCGCCTTGCTGCCTTGCCATCGCCAATATCGCCAGAGCCGGCAATACCGAGTCGCGGGTCGGCAACGCCGTCAAAACTTTACCGTTTACCGCCAAACCATTGCCGGCCAGAAAGCCGCCATTGGCTTCGAAGCCGGCTACGCCACCGCTTGAAACTTGCTCCATGCCGGCAATCACATACGGCGAACCGATGCGGGTGCGAACCACCTGCTTGAACAATCCGGAAGCTTCGATAGCGGTGTTGCAACTGACCGGCGTCACCACGGTATCGGCACCCAGAAATTTAGCGCACAGCAAACCGACGATGTCGCCGCGCAGCCATTCGCCGGTTTCGTCGCCGATCAAGGGCCGGTCGCCGTCGCCGTCGGTGGAGATGATCGCATCCAGTTTATGTTCACGGGCCCAGGCTTGGCCGCGTTGACGATCGGCGTCGCTGACCGCTTCGGTATCGATAGGCACGAAGGTATCGGTGCGCTCCAAACCGATCACTTCCGCGCCCAGTTCGGACAAGATGTCTTTCAACACGTCACGAGCAGCGCTGGAATGTTCGTAAACGCCAACTCGCCAGCCCTTCAGTAAATCGTCGGCAAACAAATCGGTATAGCGCTGTTGAAATTCCCGTAAAGCCTTGCCGTTAACGGCCGGCAAAGATTCGTCATCGGCAAGCGCTTGCACATCCACCTCCGCGCCAGTCATCGCTACTTCATCGGCCTTGCTGATCTCGCCTTCGGCCCGATAAAACTTGATGCCGTTGCGGTCAAACGGAATATGGCTGCCGGTGACCATGATGGCCGGTAAGCCATGCACCAAACCATACAGCGCCAATGCCGGCGTCGGCAACACCCCGCAAAACTCCACTTCGCAACCGGCCTGACGAATGCCTGCCCCGCAAGCCCGAGCGATCGCCGGACTGGACGGCCGTAAATCCATGCCCAGCGCAATTTTTTGACCGGGTCGCGCCAAAGCCAGCCCTTGCAGAAACGCCAAGGTGTAGGCGGCGCATACTTGATCGCTCATCTGGCCGACCAGGCCACGCGCACCGCTGGTGCCGAACGCCACGCCGCTATTGGCCATCATTTGTTGGATATTGATTGTTGTCATGGGGATTTTCAGTTCCGAAGTTGAGAAATGGGGTGGCTGGCTGCCGTTTACGGCCGCTGGACTCGCTATGAGCCTATCGCAAAAATACAGTCCATCGCGTCAGGCCGACATGATAAATAAAAATACATGATCGAAATCAGGATTTTTCGGTGTCCGTCGCGTCTTAAATGCGCACATTAATGGCTGCCAGTCATTTGCCTGACAAAATCCTGCAAACTGCGGCCTTCGCCATCTTCAAAAAATTCCGTTTCCACCAGAATGCCCAGAATACGGTCCAGCCGGAAATTGCGAAAATCGTCGCGCAACTCACACCAGCCAACCAAAGACCAGACATTGCCCCAAAAATATAATCCCAGCGGCCGTATCCGCCGTTGACTTTGCTCGCCGTCGGCGCGTCGATAAGTCAAGCGTAGCACGCGCTTGTCGTCGATGGCTTTGCGGCAAATATCCAGGGTAATATCGATGTCTTCACGCGCGCCGAAACGCAGGGCAAACAGTTTGCTGCGCTCGATGTTATCTCGCAATTCTGCCGGGATCACTGCCGCAATCTTGTCCAACACCGATTGCGCCGAATGGCCCAGCTCGGTGCCGGCCCAGGTTTTTGCCATCCGCGCCCCGATCACCAATGCTTCCAGTTCGGCGGCGCTGAACATGATCGGCGGTATGTCTAGCGAATGGCGCAGCATGTAACCGACGCCGGCTTCGCCTTCGATAGGAATTCCCGATAGGCTTAAAACCTGGATGTCCCGATAGATGGTGCGTTCGGAAACTTCCAAACGCTCTGCCAAGGCCTTGGCCGTTACCAGCCGCTTGTTACGGAGGATTTGGACGATTTGAAACAGACGATCTGCTCGACGCATGGGCTGAGAATGGGCGGCCAAGCGCTTGGCCGCCGTCCTGGAAGGGATTAAGCTTGAGAATAGACGCCGACTCGATTGCCTTCGCTATCGAGAAACATCGCGAAATAGCCGCATTCGCCATCGTGAATCGGCGTTTTCGGCATCAACACGCTACCGCCGCTTGGCTCGACTTTGGCCAGCGCTTCGCTCAAATCGGCCCCGCCGTTGAAGTACACCACTGCGCCGGTCGCGTTGGGCTGGTAATGTTCGCCTAGCACTAGCATACCGCTGACCGCGCCTTCCTCGGCTTCGAAGATTGCCAATTGATAAACGCCCATTTCCTCTTCCTTGAATGAGGCGTTGAAGACACTACGGTAAAAGTCCTGGGCGCGCGGCATATCGGTCACCGGCAATTCAAACC
>Ga0172378_10004844_pt1 | contig 12588 bp, 11 predicted proteins | sample GrowelOW332metaG_FD_119755 | JGI IMG/M metagenome (GOLD analysis project Ga0172378, IMG submission 119755) | Groundwater microbial communities from an aquifer near a municipal landfill in Southern Ontario, Canada - Pumphouse #3_1 metaG | ecosystem: Environmental > Aquatic > Deep subsurface >...
ATTCAGGAAGATAGTTACAATTGGCAGGTCAGTGATTATAAGATAGCCGACAAGAAAGATTTGGTAATTTATGAAATGCTATTGCGTGATTTTACTTCGTCCGGTGATGTGGAGGGTGCTTTGGCGAAGCTTGATTACCTTAAAAATCTTGGAGTTAATGCTATTGAACTGATGCCGGTGCAAGAATTTGACGGTAACGACAGTTGGGGTTATAATCCTTGTTTCTATTTTGCACTAGACAAGGCATACGGGACCTCTCGAATGTATAAACAGTTTATTGATAAGTGTCATCAGGATAATATAGCTGTTATTTTTGATGTGGTTTTTAATCATGCTACGACCAATTGTCCACTGGTTAAACTTTATTGGGATAAAACGAACAACAAACCTGCTGGTAATAACCCGTGGATGAATGTTGATGCTCCGCATCCCTACAGTGTTTTTTGCGATTTCAATCATACTTCGACACTTGTGCGTAATTATTTCAAACGTAATTTGGAATATCTTATTGATGAATATCATGTAGATGGTTTTCGCTTTGATCTGGCTAAAGGTTTTACGCAGACAGCTTCTACAGAGGCTACAGCAAGTAATTATGATGCTTCCCGCATAGCGAATCTGGAATATTACGCAGATGCTATAAAGGCCAAGAACTCTAATGTGATGACTATATTGGAACTCTTTACCGATTCAAAAGAAGAAAATGCGCTAGCCAATGATGGTATTTATATGTGGCGTAATTTGAATACGGCTTATTGTCAGTCGGCCATGGGATATACTGAAAATAGTAATTTCTCAAATCTCTATGAATCAAAGGGTAATTGGGTAGGTTATATGGAGAGTCATGACGAAGAACGTATGGCATATAAACAAAAGACTTGGGGTAATTATGATTTCAAGACAAGCAATGCTGATCGTATGAAACAGCTTGAAGTAAATACCGCTTTCTTTCTTACCGTGCCCGGGCCAAAAATGATTTGGCAGTTTGGTGAGTTGGGTTATGATTATTCAACCAAGCAGTCGAATAATACGGATAATGACACTTCTAAAAAACCGGTAAAGTGGGATTATTATAGTGATGTGGATCGTAAAGCGTTATATGATACGTATGCTAGGTTGATGAAGCTTCGTAACGATAACGAAGATTTGTTTGACACAAGTTCTAATTTCACTTGGCAGGTTACAACAACTAATTGGGATAACGGACGTTTCTTGGTTTTGCAAAATACAACAAAGAAATTAGTTGTAGCCGGTAATTTTGCCAATGCGGATGCGACTATCAGTGTACCGTTTCCGTCTACAGGTATGTGGACTGACTATATTTCAAAAGGAGGTTTGTCTGTATCATCTGCTACACAAAGTATGGTTATACCGAAACATAGCTTTAAACTTTTTGTTAATTTCTGATAGAATGTTTTTGTATAAAAAAAGAATCCAATAAATTAATATTGGATTCTTTTTTTATATATAAAATATAAATTATATCTTTTTCTTACGATCACCATAACGGCTATGGAATTTATCTACACGACCTGCTGTATCTACCAATGTGGATTTACCAGTGTAGAACGGATGTGAAGTGCTTGAAATTTCGACTTTAACCATAGGATACTCTTGACCTTCAAACTCAACAGTTTCAGTTGTAGCGCAAGTAGAACGTGACAAGAACATATCGCCATTAGACATATCCTTGAATACTATCGGACGGTATGTCTTTGGATGAATATCTTTTTTCATTTTAGCTATTATTTTTTAATTATATTATTAATCCTATTTTCGGTAAAAAATAGTGTAATGGTCTATTTTTAGACTGCAAATTTAAAGCTTTTATTTGAATTGAAAAAGGAATTCAAGATTTTTTTATTAAAAGTATTTCTTTTGGTGTTATTTATTATAAAGTGGATGTTGCAAAATAACTACATAAACTTTTATTTAAGTGAATTTCTCAATATTTTCACTGGCAATCTTTTATTTTTAGGATCAGAATGATTACTTTTGCGTAGATTTTATTAAAAACTAACTATAAAACATTAAACAAAATGGTAAGTTACAAAAAGTTAGGCTTGGTAAACACTAAAGAAATGTTTGCCCGCGCAATTAAAGGTGGTTATGCTATTCCTGCATTCAACTTTAATAACATGGAGCAGTTACAAGCAATTGTAAAAGCTTCTGCAGAGACTAAATCTCCGGTTATTTTACAAGTTTCAAAAGGTGCCCGTAATTATGCAAATCAGACTTTGCTTCGTTATATGGCTGAAGGTGCTGTAGAGTATGCTAAGGAATTGGGCTGTGCTCATCCGGAATTGGTTCTTCATCTTGATCATGGAGATTCTTTTGAACTTTGCAAATCTTGCTGCGATATGGGATTTTCTTCTGTCATGATTGACGGTTCTCAACTTCCTTATGATGAGAATGTTGCTTTGACAAAGAAAGTTGTTGAATATGCTCATCAATTCGATGTAACAGTTGAAGGTGAACTTGGTGTTTTGGCAGGTGTTGAAGATGAGGTTAAGGCTGAACATCACACTTATACAAAACCTGAAGAGGTTGTTGACTTCGTATCAAAAACCGGTGTTGACAGTCTGGCTATTTCTATCGGTACTTCTCATGGGGCTTATAAATTCAAACCTGAGCAGTGCACACTTAATGCTAAAGGTCGTTTGGTTCCTCCTCCATTGGCATTTGATGTATTGGATGGTGTAATGAAAGAACTTCCGGGATTCCCAATCGTACTTCACGGATCTTCTTCTGTTCCTCAAGAATATATTGATACTATCAATAAATTTGGAGGCAAGATGGTTGCTGCTATCGGTATACCTGAAGATGAATTACGCAAGGCTGCCAAATCTGCTGTCTGCAAGATCAATATTGATTCGGATAGTCGTTTGGCCATGACTGCTGCTGTACGTAAGGTATTTGCAGAGAAGCCAGGTGAATTTGATCCTCGTAAGTATCTTGGACCGGCTCGTGATAGTATGGAAGCTTTGTACAAACATAAGATTATCAATGTATTGGGTTCTAATAATCATTTGGCTCAATAAAGAAAGTGTTGATTTTTCTTTTTGAAAAATAAAGAAGGCCGTTTGCAATTATTGCAAACGGCCTTCTATTTTTAATTTGGGAAATTAAAATTCGATAACAAGAGATTCTCTTGGTGTCATGTTCAATTCTTCTTTTAATTTAATGACATTGCCTGTCAATACATCTTTGCCTTCATCCTTGCCTTGTAGAATTTCATCATAATACTTCAATGGTAGTACTACTTCTTTATCCGTACCGTTGAGCATGACTAATGCTGTTTTCCCATTGTAGGTACGTGCGTATACATAGACACCATTTTGGGGTATGAATTGAATCATTTTTCCTTTGGATATAAGTTCATTACCCTTGCGCCAGTTCAGTAGTGTCCGGAAGAAGTTATAGCATTTGTTTTGTATCTCTGTCCGGCCATTGGCTGTAAATGCCGATTGTTTGTCGCTGATCCATCCACCGGGGAAGTCCTTGCGTACATTGCCGTCAGATATGGTTTTTATTCCATTCATCATTATTTCTGTACCATAATATAATTGTGGAATGCGATGTGTGGTGAGTAGGAGGGTTGCAGCTTGCTTGAGCAAATCAAAGCGCTGGGTATTACCTAAAAAACGATCTGTGTCGTGATTTTCTAAGAAAGCCAAAATAGATGATGGGTTCGGATAGAGATAGTCATATACGAAATTGTTATAGATACGATTGAGACCAGTGAAATAATTATCCGTTTCTTCATTTTTAGCTTTACTCATCTTGTCATAGAAGCTAAAGTCCATTACTGTTTTTAAGTTACTATTATATGGCGCTGAAAGTTTTGAATCTTTTTGCCACCAAGCAGTGTATGGAGGTTCCGTTACCCAAGTTTCACCTACAACGTTGAAGTTGGGATAGTCGTCGTTAATTTCTTTCATCCAATGGCTCATTGCGTCGTAGTCTGCATATGGATAAGTGTCCATGCGAATACCATCAATATCGGCGTATTCAATCCACCAGATACTTGTTTGCACCAGATATTGGTATACTTCAGGATTGCGTTGATTCAAATCCGGCATGGAGGATACAAACCAACCGTTGCCCATTTGATTATAATCATATTTTGAAGCGTATGGATCGACATCAGGAGTGAGTTTGAAAGATGTTTGTACGAAGTTCTTTTTATAATCGGAATTGTTGAACCAATCTTTTGACGGCATGTCTTTTATCCATTCATGATTCACACCACAGTGATTGAATATCATGTCCATTATGATTTTAAGATGGTGTTTGTGTGCCTCGTCAATCAAATTTTTGAATTCCTCATTAGTGCCGAAGCGCGGATCAATTTTATAATAATCGGTTGTTGCATAACCGTGATAGGAGCCTCCATCCATATTGTTTTCCAGTACGGGCGTAAACCACAATGCTGTAATACCCAAATCATTAAAATAGTTAAGATGTTGTTCTATACCGGCCAAATCGCCGCCATGGCGTGCATTCGGATCTTCGCGGTCAACTTTGTAAGGAGCCATGCCTTTGATATAATCATTGTCTGGGTTACCATTGGCAAAACGGTCAGGCATTAGGAGATATAAAGCATCGGACATGTCAAATCCCCTGTGCTCGCATCCTTTTTTAATACGTTTTTTTAATTCGTATTTTTGTTTGATGTTTTTTTCTCCTCCTTTAAAGGTTAAATTAATCATTCCCGGTTTGGCGCTTTTGTCGATATTGAGATAGACAATAAGATAATTCGGACTTTCCAGTTTGACAATATGGTTTAATGAAACTCCGGGATAATCGACGGAAACTGTAGTGTTACTGATGTTTTTACCATAAACCATTAGTTGCAATTTGGAATTATTCATTTCTGTAAACCAACAAGGGGGATCGATTTTATCGATTTTCATAGCTGCAAAAATGTTTAGTGATACTAATAAAGTACTTAGTAAAAAGAAAAATTTTCTCATAATATTAATGTTTTCGAATAAACTTAACTATACAAATATAATAGATTATATCTATTTATCAAGTCTTTATTTCTTCAAGTTCATGTTAATATTTATGCAAACGTTTTCGTTATGGTGTAGTTGTGTGATTGATAAAAAACGATGAGGCTGTTTCTGAAGTGACGATAAAATAAATGCTTGTATATAAAAAGCGTGTTCTTATCTTCTTTTGAAGATGGAACACGCTTTTTATATTTTATAATTATTGATATTGATTCGCTAATAAATATTTTAGCCGATAATAACGAGATCTATGCCTTCAAGTACGGAGTCGCCTTTATTTATCTTAATTTCTTTAATCGTTCCATCAACAGAAGCAGAAATATTGTTCTCCATCTTCATGGCTTCCAATATTAGAACAGTTTGGCCTTTCTTTACTACATCGCCTACTTTTACCTTTATGTCGATTATTATACCAGGTAGAGGTGATTGTACGCCTACGCCTTTGCCCGTGCCGGATATAGGGGTTTGTGTAGCGGCGGCCGGAGCTGTAGTCTGTTTAATCTGTGCTTTTGCAACAGTTTTGATGTCTTCTTTCGGTGTCTCAGCCTTAACAGGCTTTTCCAATTCTATTTTATAAGAATTCCCATTAACCTCAACTTCTGCTAAATTTTCGTCGACGTCCTTTATTGTGACATCATATTTCTTGCCGTTGATTTTATATTTATATTCTTTCATCTTAACTTTTATTTTCTGTTATTTGTTTAATGTAGGTATATGGCGTAGAGTCAGGACCTTCAAACCCCAAGGCGAATTGTCTTGAATCTTTTGATTTATAGTCAGTACATTGGTTTCTTTGTCGTGTACATCCTCCTGATATTCGTGAATGGCCATAGCGATAACAGCTATCACTTCTTCCGAAATTTTACGGGTAGCTGCTTTTGTAGTCTTAGCAACTTTCTTTTCTGAATTTTTTTTGCCCATTTTTAATAACGATTTATCATATATGTTTAAAAATAAAAGAAAAATTACAAAGGAATATTTCCATGTTTCTTATCCGGATTCCTTTGCTTTTTTGTTCTCAATTGACTTAAAGCTCTGATGACACGGAAACGAGTATTTCTCGGTTCTATAACGTCATCAATATAACCATATTGAGCGGCAACATATGGATTGGCAAACAATTCTGTGTATTCTTTCTCTTTTGCTGCTAAGAATGCTTTCGGATCTTCTTGTGCCTTTGCCTCTTTACCATTAAGAATACTTACAGCTCCAGCTCCACCCATTACTGCAATTTCGGCTGATGGCCATGCATAGTTGACATCGCCACGGAGTTGTTTGCAACTCATCACGATATGTGAACCACCGTATGATTTACGCAAGGTAACAGTAACTTTAGGCACGGTAGCTTCACCGTAAGCATAGAGCAATTTTGCTCCATGAAGTATGACGGCATTGTGTTCCTGTCCTGATCCGGGTAAGAATCCAGGAACATCAACGAGCGTGAAGAGGGGAATATTGAATGCATCGCAGAAACGTACGAAACGGGCTGCTTTACGCGAAGCGTTGCTATCAAGTACTCCTGCCAGATACTTAGGTTGATTGGCTACTACACCAACCGATTGTCCGTTCATGTGAGCGAAGCCTATAATAATGTTTTTTGCAAAGTTTTTCTGAATTTCGAAGAAATTTCCGTTATCCACAATACTATTGATTACCTTATACATATCATAGGGCTTATTGGGATTATCAGGAATGATATCATTGAGTAAGTCGTCTGTACGATCAATCGGATCTGTACATGCTATACGCGGAGCCTCCTCCAAGTTGTTTTGTGGAATAAAGCTGATCAATTTGCGAATGGTAGCTATGGCTTCTTCTTCTGTTGCAGCAGTGAAATGGGTAACTCCAGATTTGGAGGAATGTACACTTGCACCACCAAGTTCTTCAGCAGAAATATCTTCTCCAAGTACTGTTTTTACGACTTTCGGACCGGTAAGAAACATATTTGATGTGCCTTCGGTCATTAGGGTGAAGTCGGTCAGAGCGGGAGAGTATACTGCACCACCGGCACAAGGGCCGAAAATGCCTGAAATCTGTGGAATAACTCCAGAAGCCAGAATATTGCGTTCAAATATCTCACCATAACCTGCAAGGGCACAAATGCCTTCTTGAATGCGTGCGCCACCCGAATCATTGATGCCGATACAAGGAGTGCCCATTGACATCGCCAAATCCATGACTTTACATATCTTTTGAGCCATGGTTTCAGACAAAGAGCCACCAAAAACAGTGAAATCTTGTGCATAGACGTAAACGAGTCTTCCATCTATTGTACCACTACCGGTTACTACACCATCACCAAGAATATGTTTTTTCTCTTGTCCGAAGTTTGTGCATCTGTGCTTGACAAACATGTCCAATTCTTCAAAACTTCCTTTGTCGAGTAGCATTGCTAAACGTTCGCGAGCTGTGTACTTGCCTTTATTGTGTTGTTTGTCAATAGATGTTTCACCACCACCTAATCTTGCTTCAGAGCGAAGCTTGACTAATTCTTTTATTTTATCCAGTTGGTTACTCATAAAATATGATTTTATTAATTGTTATTACTTTGATTTTATTTTTCCAAATTAGCTGCAAAGAAAAACATTTCTTGGTAAAGAAAGAAATGTTTCTTCATTTAATTCACATAACCTCTAAACATAAGCTGCAATTAACAGCTTATTTAGCCACCTCCATCTAAACTTGAACCATCTGCGTGTACTGCTCAGTTTCCCCCCGAATAATGTTACGAAGTTGCGGTAACCATTTTTTTGAAAGGGTAATCCAACATCCATGAATTCAATGTGACGATAACCGCATCTGTGGGCATCTTTCATGGCTCCCCAAACTGCAAGCACTCCGGGATATTGATGAGCATAAGTGGTATGCATCCCCCCTGAATACCATAGACTGGCATTCTCGCCGGAATAGCTACAAACGGAGCCTCCGATAATTTTTTCTTTATATTTTACTATAAATATCTTTGCCCTGCCACTCTTAACCAATATCTCATTAATTTGTTGAAAAAAAATTTTGTTCGGGAATGTTTTGCGGATATGTGATGAGTAATTGCGTTTGAGCATTCGTGCAAAGCCCTGTATTTCTTCATAGGTTTCGGCTATTTTGACTGTAGCTCCGTTTTCCAGTCCTTTTTTTATCTGTCTGATTCGAGATGAACTGTAACGTTCTTCCACATTTTTTATACTATGCAAAGAGTTTCTTACCCTCATCCAATTGATAGGAAAATATCCGTTTTTTCGAAAGTACTTGTAACCGAAGAGAGAATTGCTGAGATTACGGAATTCGATAAAAAAACATTTACTACAGACTTCCCTGGTGAGGTGCTCAAGCATTTCGCCAAATACGGATTCGCTGTCGATTAGTCCCGTCTGATCTAAAAAATCGTTTGTACCATAAATAATACATTGATTACTGAGAAAAGCCGGTATCCATTTTTTTGTTTTATGGATGGTGCAAAACAATCTTGCAATGGGGTCCCCATTGTCTGTAGCAATAATGAGTATAGGTTTATAACCAGGAGTTGATTCATAAACAAGAAACATCTCCTTTGAGTGGAAAACATCTTTTTCAGGAAAGTCAGGAATGCATTTCCATTGATAATATGTCGTAAGTTTTAATCGCATACTTCGCAAACTTACAAATTTATTTTTGATTTTTTTCGTTTTCCGAAAGATTTTGTTTTTTTATCGTATAATATTTTATATATTAAATAACTTTTTGTTGATTATTTTAAACTCCTATTGTTTTAATTAGAGTTTCTGTATTTCTTTTACGATATAAAAAATAGATTGTTGTTAAAATGATTTTAATGACAATAAGAGAAAATACAGATGATAAATATTATATGAATTTGTTCGAGTTTAATTAGAAAAAAGGTATCTTTGCCAAAGGAAAATTAAGTATCATATTTTTTTGATTAAGTGCATTTATATTTTGGTATAAAGGGAAAAGATTATTTATGGGAAATTTCAATGACTTGTTAAAAAAACGTCGTAGCACACGTCGTTTTACAAGTGAGGAGTTGACACAAGATGAGGTGGTTACTTTGTTGAAAGCAGCTCTAATGTCTCCATCTTCGAAACGAAGTAACGGATGGCAGTTTATTGTGGTTGATGATAAAGAGAAATTGAGAATCTTGTCTTCTTGTAGACAACAGACCGCTTCTTTTTTGGCTGATGCCGCTTTAGCTATTGTCGTCTTAGCGGATCCAATGGCTAGTGACGTATGGTACGAAGATGCTTCTATAGCATCGATTATTATTCAATTTCAGGCTGAGGATCTTGGCTTGGGAAGTTGTTGGGTACAGGTGCATGAGCGAATGGCAGCAGATGGTAGGTCATCAAATGAATATGTGCACGACGTGTTGGATATTCCTTTACAATTACAAGTGCTTTCTATAGTAGCTATCGGACATAAGGGGATTGAACGTAAACCATTCAACGAGGATAATCTTCAATGGGAAAAAATACATATTAATAAATTCGGAGGAAAATGAAACGTAGTATCGAAGATACACAAATTGCCTTTATCGGGGCTGGTAATTTAGCTACAAATCTAGCGAAGGCTTTATACAGAAAGGGCTTTCGTATTGTACAAATTTATAGTCGTACCGAGCAGTCGGCAAGTACCTTAGCTCGTGCGGTGGAAGCCGAGTATACCACTGATTTGTCGCAAGTGACAGAGAAGGCAAAGCTTTATTTTGTTACATTAACAGATTCTACTTTTATCGAATTATTACCTCAAATTGTTGAAGGAAAGTCTGATGCGATGCTCGTACATACAGCAGGAAGCATACCTCTGAGTGTCTGGGAGGGAAAGGCAATACATTATGGAGTGTTCTATCCGATGCAGACTTTTTGTAAGTTGCGTGAGGTTAATTTTAAAGAAATTCCTATTTTCTTAGAGGCTGGGACTGTTGAGGATACTGATTACTTGAAACGAATTGCTTCTACGCTTTCTGATAAGATATATGAGACGAATTCCGATCAGCGTAAATGCTTGCATCTAGCTGCCATTTTTATTTCAAATTTCACGAATCATATGTATACCCTTGCAGAAGAACTGCTTGATAAGTATAAACTTCCCTTTGATGTGATGTTTCCTCTTATTGACGAGACGGCTCGCAAAGTGCATGAAATAGATCCTTATGATGCCCAGACCGGTCCTGCTGTTCGAAATGATGTCAATGTAATTAACAATCATCTGTCGATGTTGAAGGATTTTCCTGATTTGTATGAAATCTATAAACAAATTACTGCAAGTATCCATGAGCATCATTAATTATGATTTAAAGAAAATAAAAGCCTTGGCTTTTGATATTGATGGTGTGTTGAGCGCAAGCACTATACCCATGTCGCAGGACGGAGATCCTTTAAGGACAGTGAATATCAAGGATGGATATGCTATTCAATTGGCTGTGAAGAAAGGCTTTCGTGTCACTATTATAACAGGAGGAAGTTCTGAAGCTGTTCGAAGACGTTATGAAAAGCTTGGGGTAACAGATATGTATTTTGCTTCAGCTCTTAAAATTTATGATTATAAAAAATTCAGAGATAAATATCATTTGAAGGATGAAGAAATTCTTTTTATGGGTGATGATATTCCTGATATTGAAGTAATGCACGAATGTGGACTTTCTTGTTGCCCGAATGATGCTGTACAAGAAACAAAGGCGGTAGCAAAATATATTTCGTCGGTCAATGGCGGATATGGTTGTGCCCGTGATGTAATTGCGCAGGTGATGAAAGCCCAAGGCAAATGGATGTCTGACGAAGCTTTTGGTTGGTAATAAATATAGAATATGCTTGAGAATTTAAATAAATATCATATTGTCTTGGCTTCTAACTCTCCGCGTAGAAAAGAAATTTTGTCTCAGCTTGGTGTTGATTTTACAGTGAAGACTTTAAAAGGGGTGGATGAATCATATCCTGCATCTTTAAGAGGCGAGGAGATTTCTGATTTTATTTGCCGGAAGAAAGGTAATGCCTATAAAAGTATAATAAAGTCTTCTGAATTAGTAATTACAGCTGATACGATTGTTTGGCTGGATGGTCATGTTTACGGCAAACCAAAGAATCGTCAGGAGGCTGTAGAAATGCTTCGTTTGTTTTCCGGAAAGACTCATCAGGTGATTACCGGTGTATGTCTTACAACAGTTGATTGGCAGAAGCATTTTACTGCCGTGACAGATGTGGAGTTTGCCCAATTGGCCGAAGATGAGATATGCTATTATGTTGATCAGTTTCATCCGTTTGATAAGGCTGGTGCTTATGGCATACAAGAGTGGATCGGTCTTATCGGTGTCGAGCATATCTCCGGTAGTTATTTTAATGTTGTCGGGCTACCGGTGAAGAAACTTTATGATATATTGAAAAAACTATAATTACATGGTCATATCAAGCATTAAATAAATATCATCTTCTTTAATACCTTTTTTAATCAGAGTGTCTTTGTCTTTTAAAAAGACTTCTAAAAATTTATCCCTGTCTTTGATCATTGTTGCAGCTGTTCTGTAATTTTGTGTTGCATTTGCAATATCTTTTGTTACCCAAGCTACGTGTCCTTTGTTTATAAAATCAACAGGTAGTGGTTTTTCAGAAATAACTTTGTCGTAATAATTTGTTGCTTGCTGATATTTTTTGCACATAAATGAGCACCAGCCGATACCACGCATTGCCTTAACGCTTTTGCAATCAAGATAGTTGAGCTTGAAGAAATAGTTGAGCGCTTCCTTATATTTTTTTAATTCAACTAAGCAGGTACCAATATAGAAAATCACTTTAAGATCTTCCGGATTTGTAGCCTCTACTTTATGATAATAAATCAATGCATTATTGTAACTTTTTGTCTTTCGATAGCAGGTAGCAAGATGATGATTAGTCCAAACATTATCAGGCTTATACGAGTCAGCAGTAAGAAATTGTCTGATGGCTTCTTTTGGCATGTTGAATTTTTGAAGTACATAACCATATTTCTGATAAAAATCGGCTCTGCTTTCTTCTGGTATTTCTTTGACATTGATTTCTTCGAATAATTCCAGAACCCTGTTCCAATGCTCCCTTTTTATCATGAAATCAGCAACTGATCTTAAATCGGATTCTCTATGGAGTGTGTTTCTAAACAAGGGGATATTTTCTAAGTCAAGTTTGTCTTTAAAAAAATCGTGGAATTCATTCTTATGAATATTCAGTTTAAAGAAACGATATAAGTCTTGTAAATATAGGTTGCTAACAGTGGCAGCATCTTTTGTATACGAAATATTAGCACTAGGATTATCAGAGTCGTTCAGTATATCCATGTTTTCACTGATTTGACTAAACAATAAATCGCGTTGTTGTGTTGGTATACTATCTATTGTGGATATTAGTGAATATTGGTCGCTATCACAGAACATACCGCTTTTGAAAAGGAAATCAATAATTTTTCTATCGCTTTTTGTGCTTTTTAAATTATGAATATAATTAGAGTGTCTTTTATCGAAAGGGTAGAACCAGTTTTCTATTCTTAAAAAGAAGGGAAAATGCTTCATGGAGGCAAAGGATGTCATATTTACGTCAGCTCCTTCCATTTG
>Ga0172378_10004846_pt1 | contig 12586 bp, 13 predicted proteins | sample GrowelOW332metaG_FD_119755 | JGI IMG/M metagenome (GOLD analysis project Ga0172378, IMG submission 119755) | Groundwater microbial communities from an aquifer near a municipal landfill in Southern Ontario, Canada - Pumphouse #3_1 metaG | ecosystem: Environmental > Aquatic > Deep subsurface >...
AAGGAAGTCAAAGAAACAAAACCGGCAACAAAGAAATAGCTTTCAATTATTAAATCATCGAAGTTCGTATGTCCAACAGACATCTATGCAGGTCAATCGCGATGCAAAGTCTTTTTGAGTGGGATTTTGACAGTTCACTTATTGACGTTCCTTCGCAAGAAGCCAAAAAATTCGACAGAGAGAAATTGACCGAAATCCTCAGAGCCAATTTGGAGGAATACGCGGAAGGTTTGGAGGACTGCAGTTTTGCGGCGGACTTGGCGTTCGGAATCTTCGACAATATGAAAGAGATTGATGCCGTGATAGGCAAGCTGGCTCCCGAATGGCCCATCGAGCAGGTGACCATAATCAACAGGAACGTGCTCCGTATCGGGGTGTTTGAACTCAAATTCGGCAAGCGCGAGGACGTCCCACCCAAGGTGGCAATCAACGAAGCCATTGAACTTGCCAAGACATTCGGCGGGCAGTCGTCGGGAAAATTCATAAACGGCGTTTTGGGCAGTCTATACAAAGAGATTGAAGGAGGTGACGCGGTGGAAAACGTGGTCGAAAAAGCGGAATAATCGAGTTGCAGCTCGTTTATTTGTTTTAAATCTTTAATTTATAAAAATGACAAACGATATATCGAAATTGGAGGAGAAAATCGGTTTCGTCGCCAATGACAAAAAACTGCTGGCGCAGGCGATGGTGCATCGTTCTTACCTCAACGAGCATCGGGACTTTGATCTTGAGCACAATGAAAGACTGGAATTTTTGGGAGACGCGGTTTTGGAACTTGTGTCGACCGAATATCTTTACAACAATTTTTCTAACCCCGAAGGTGAACTAACTAATTTTAGGTCAGCTTTGGTGAACGGAAAAATGCTTGCGAAAGTTGCGGGGGAGGTGGGTCTGGAAGAACACTTAATGATGAGCCGCGGGGAAGAGAAGGACACCGGCAAGGCGAGGCAATATCTTCTGGCTAATTCGGTGGAAGCGGTAATCGGAGCGATTTATCTCGATCAAGGCTATGCCCCGGCGAAGAAATTCATTACGGAAAAGATACTTTCTCATATGGATGATGTTTTGGAAGAAAAGCTTTACGAAGATCCCAAGAGCAGATTCCAAGAGGAGGCGCAGGAGCAAATCGGAGTCACGCCGTCATATCACGTGGAAAAAGAATGGGGTCCGGATCACGACAAACATTTCATAATCGGGGCTTACATAGGAACGGAAAAAATCGCCGAGGGCGAAGGCACCAGCAAACAAGCGGCGCAGAGGCGCGCGGCGGAAAAAGGACTGGCAGCCAAAGGATGGAACAAGAAAGAAGAGTAAAAACTCTTCTTTTTTATGATTCCGAACGTGATATCTTTAGGACTTACGAGATTAATATTGTTTGTCATTGCGAGGAGCCGGTACTCCGGGCGGCGCGGCAATCCCGATACGCAATCCCGATACCGGAGCTTGACTAATTTTATTTGTCATCTCGAAGGAGTACTCGACTGAGAGATCTGGGAAATGCACGAAGACTTTACTGGTATTGTTTTTATAGTAAGATTATATTTGCATGGTATTATTCCCAGATTTCTCAATCGGAGTACCTCATTTCGAAATGACATATTGATTGTTTTTTATAACAGGAGGATCTTCTCACAACAAGCTAAACCCGTAATCTTTAAATTGAGGTTTTGTATATTTTAGTAAACAGTTTGAACTTTACTCGGGCAAACAAAGCCTTTTCTCCTGCGATAAAACCCACATTTTGTCATCCTCGTAAGGATCCCTTAAGCTGTCTGTTTACCTGAAAGAGTAAATATTATGATATTGCCAGAGGGACAAGGGATTCTTTCAAGAATGACAAAAAGGATGGACTTTATAGCGGGAAATATTATAAGGACTGCTTGAAATGATAAGTGGTAAGTTTATCAGAAGTCTATCTTTGTATTCGGATCACGTCAGAAATGGCGTGAACCACGCGGGACAAAACGTTTTTGCGCAATATTTCACACCATTTCTGGTGTGATCCGTAATTCAAGAGTATATCGATTTCTCGAAAAATGACACACAGTGGCAAGGTCGGCGGATTATTATAATTGACCTCAAAAAACATCTAACCTATAATTAAAGCGTTAAACATAACGTATAAAAAATATGTGTGGAATTGCCGGATATATAGGCGATGGGGTCGCCAAGGATTTTCTTATCAACGCGCTTAAAAGGCTGGAGTATCGCGGTTACGACTCGGCGGGGATTGCCGTTTTGGAAAAGGGCGGCGAGGTGCGGTGCGTTAAGAAAGCGGGTAAGATTAAAGAGCTGGATGAGTGCTTGAAAAATCAGGAGTGGAAAGAAAGCGTGGGAATTGCGCATACTCGCTGGGCGACGCACGGCGTTCCTTCCGAGGAGAATGCGCACCCTCATTGCGATTGCGCGGGGAATATTTATCTTGTGCACAATGGCATTATCGAAAATTACAAGGTTCTCAAAGAAAAGCTTGAACAGGAGGGGCACACTTTTCGTTCCAATACCGACACGGAAGTTCTGGCGCATCTTGTCGAGAAATACTTTGCCGGCAATTTGGAAGAGGCGGTTTTGAATGCGCTGGGGCAGGTGGAGGGCGCTTATGCTCTTGCCATCATCGCCAAGGAAGATCCGGATAAAGTTGTGGTGGCCAAAAAAAGCAGCCCGCTGGTTTTGGGTTTCGCGGAGGGAGAGACTTTTGTCGCCAGCGATCCTTCGGCGCTGGTGGGCTATACCGATAGCGTGATTTATATGGACGATGGCGAGTTGGGGGTCATTACCAAAGACGATTACAAAATTATTTCCATTGAAGACAATTCCGAGATTGAGAAGAAGCCGGGCATTATTGAATTGGATCTTACGGATATTCAAAAGAACGGTTTTGATTATTTCTTGCTCAAGGAAATTTTCGAGTGTCCGGAAGTGATTCGCAATTCCACTCGCGGCAGGATGATCGTTGAAGAGGGACTGGCAAAGCTCGGGGGGCTGGAGGTTTTGGATCAGGACAGATTGCGCAATATCGAGCGTCTGATTATCATCGCCTGCGGTAGTGCCAGCTATGCGGCGATGGTGGGGGAATATATGTTGGAAGAATATGCCGGCATTCCGGTGGAGGTGGAGCTGGGAAGCGAGTTCAGATATCGCAAGCCGATTCTCGATGAGAACACGGCGGTTTTGGTGGTGAGCCAGTCGGGGGAGACGGCGGATTCTCTGGCGTCGCTCTTGGAGGCGAAAAGAAAAGGCGCTCTCACTCTCGGCATCGTCAATGTGGTGGGCAGCACAATCGCGCGTTCGACGGATGCGGGCGTCTACAATCACGCCGGACCGGAGATTGCGGTGGCTTCGACCAAGGCGTTTATTTCGCAGATAGTGGTGTTCGCGCTCGTTACGGTTTATTTGGGAAGGATGCGGGATATGTCGGTTGTGACCGGCAAGCGCATTTTGGAAGAGCTGTCCAGACTGCCGGAACTGGTGGAGGAAATTTTGAAAGAGAGCGAAGACCTTCACGCTCTTGCGAAAAAATATGCCGCTTATGAAAATTTCTTGTATCTGGGAAGAAAATACAACAGTCCGATTGCCAATGAGGGCGCGCTCAAGCTCAAAGAAATTTCTTACATTCACGCCGAAGGTTATGCGGGAGGAGAAATGAAGCACGGTCCGATTGCGATGATTGATGAAAATTTCCCCTGCGTTTTTATCGCTCCCAAAGACAGCGTCTACGATAAGATGCGCAGCAATATGGAAGAAGTGAAAGCCCGCAACGGCAAAATCATCGCCATTACCACCAACGGCAATGACGATCTTAGCGATATCGTTTCCGACACTATTCACATTCCCAAGACGCTGGAAATGCTTACTCCCGTTCTTGCTTGCATTCCGCTTTATCTTTTTGCGGCGTACATCGGCATTGAGCGCGGACTGGACGTCGACAAACCGAGAAATCTCGCCAAGAGTGTGACGGTGGAATAGGGAAATGCGATAGGCAAAGGTGGTCTCTGCAAAGAGCTAATCCATGGCATATCCGGTGCATTTTGAATTACGGATCACACCAGAAATGGTGTGAAATGCTACGCAAAAACGTTCTGTCCCGCATGGTTCACACCATTTCTGGTGTGATCCGAATACAAATGCGTATAGCTCCCTAATCTTTTTCAGGCAAAAATTTTATGAACCAAACTCAGTTGCACGAAGAATTGGCTACCTACGGGCGGCTGGATACTTATGAAAAAGTCAAGCGGCTGATAAATTTTGAAACCGGCGATAAGCTTAAAATCTTGGATGTCGGATGCGGTCGGGGCATTCTGGATGAGTATTTGCGCAGGCTGGGACACGAAGTGACGGGTTTGGATATTCAACAGGACTTGCCGCTGTTGCCGCCAAATTTTATCAAATGCGATATTAACCAAACTTGGCCGGTACCCGACCGCGGTTTTGATTTGATTATCTGCACTGATGTGCCGGAACATATGTACGATCCCGCGCACGTGCTGCGGGAATCGGATCGCGTTCTGAAAGCGGAAGGCCGCCTGATTTTTGGCGTGCCGAATCATTTCGATTTGCGCCAGCGGCTGCGCATGCTTTTCGGCAAGGGAATAGTGCATTGGGACAGTTTGCAGTACGGTTTGGAAGCCTGGACTTTTCCGCACATTCGTTTTTTCACTTTAGCGGATCTGCACGAAAAATTTGCTAAGAATGGCTGGAAAATTTCAAGGCGGCAGTTTAATTTTATGGGCTGCGGTCTGGTTCCTTCTTTTTTTCGCCCCCTGAATGCTTTTTTGCTCAGGACTTGCCCCAAATTGTTTACCGGAAAGTTTGTGATCCTCGCACACAGAGCCGAAGAACGAAAAGATCAGCCGCCGGAAAAGGATATATACGTTTCTTATACTTTCCCGGGGATGTGAATACTAACCAAATTAAAAATTTGTCATTCCGGAATTTCGGTACTCCGAAATATCCGGAATCCCGTTACGATGCAAAACAAACTTTCGGTTATAACGCATTATAGAGCATTGCCGGCAGACATATGAAGGAGCTTTTTAATTAATGGAATCCTCCGTCAATTTGCTATGGGGTAGTTCATTTAGTAAGTCGTGTTGAAAATACATATTGAAAATATCAAAGGCAATATGGATAAAACCTATTATGTCTACATCATAACCAACGAAAGAAACACGGTCCTGTACATCGGTGTTACGAATAACCTTGTCAGAAGAATTTATGAACATCGAAACGGACTGGTTGAGGGGTTTTCAAAAAGATATAACGTTAAAAAGCTTGTCTATTACGAAGATACGGGCGATGTTAGGGCTGCTTTGGAAAGAGAAAAGGAACTCAAAAAGTGGAGGAGGCAATGGAAAATTGAATTGATAGAAAAAGACAATCCTGATTTTGCGGATTTATATGATTATATAATTTTTTAGCCGGAATCGCGGTACCGGAGAGAGATAAATTTAGCAAACGTTTGATGAAACTTTTTGCGGGATTCCGGATATTTCGGGGTACCGAAATTCCGGAATGACACAGTATAGTACGGAATAAAAAACAGAGCTTCGGGCTCTATTTCTTCATATTACAATTCTATATCTCCTCTCTCTTAATATCCGCTCCGAGGTTGCTCAGACGTTCTTCAATTCTTTCATATCCCCGATCGACCTGTTCGATGCCCGAGAGCGTGCTCTGTCCTTGGGCGAGTAAGGCGGCGATGATCATCGTGGCGCCGGCGCGCAAGTCGAAGCTGGTGATGTCCTTGCCGTAGAGCGGCGTGGGACCGGTGATGATGGCGCGGTGCGGGTCGCAGATGACGGCGTTGGCGCCCATTTTAGTAAGCTCGTTGACGTAGTTCATCCGACCTTCATAAAGAGTGTCGTGAATAAGAGTGTTGCCCGTAGTCTGGGTTGCCAGTACGGCGAAGGGCGCTTGCAAGTCGGTGGGCAGTCCGGGATAAGTGCGGGCTTCGACTTTGCCAAGCGTGCCTAGTTTGGAGGTCGGTTTTATGTGCAAATTTTTGCCGTTTTCGATATCAAAAATCACTCCGGCTTCTTTTAATTTTTCCAAAACCAGATCAAGGTCGTCAGGTATGACGTTTTTGATAAGCACGTCGCCGCGGGTCGCTCCGGCGGCAATGGCGAAAGTTCCCGCTTCAATCGGGTCCGGTTGAATGGAATGTTTGGCGCCGTGAAGTTTTTGGACTCCCCGGATTTCGATGGTATGAAATCCGCAGCCTCTGATGTCGGCGCCCATTTTGCGCAGGAATCTGCCGAGGTCTTGGACGTGCGGTTCAATGGCGGCGGTGCGGATGGTAGTGGTGCCCTCGGCGAGCGTGGCGGCCATCATCAAATTCTCCGTGGCGGTGACGGAAAATTCTTTGAGCACTATTCTTTTGCCCGTCAATTTGTCCGCATTGAAATAATAAAATTGATCGTCTTGAGTGATGGTGGCGCCCAAAGCTTCCAGCGCGTCAAAATGTGTGCCGATAGGGCGCGCGCCGATGATACATCCGCCCGGCTGTTTGATTTTGAATTTATGAAATCGCGCCAAAAGACTGCCCAAGAGCAGAATTGAAGAACGCATATGCCCGACAAGCGCGAAGTCCATCTTCTCGGGATCGACATTGTCGCCGGCCTTCACGCGCACGGTTCTTTCGCCGATGCGCTCGACTTCCACACCTATACTTTGCAATATCTTTATCATATTCATAACGTCGGTAATGCGCGGAACATTATCGATAATACATTCTTCTTTTGTGAGCAGACACGCGGAAAAAATCGGAGTCGTAGCGTTTTTCGAACCCATAACTTCAATTTCCCCTTTAAGCGGCTTGCCTCCGTTTATAATGAATTGTTCCATTTGCAGTTTTTACGGTTTACGGTTTAATGGTATAATATTAAGAAGGAATTGACAAGGACGGGATAACTGATAACTTATAATCTATAATTGATAACAAAAATATGAAATTGAAAAAAATCGTCTGTTTCGGCGGCGGCGGCGCGTTGCCTGAGGTGGTGCTGGCGTCGCTTCGGGAATATCCTTCGGAAATAACTTCCATAACTTCCATGACGGATGACGGCGGTTCGACGGGAGAGCTGCGCCGCGAGCCGGGGGTGCTTGCGCCGGGAGATATTCGCCGGCACATTCTGGCCTTTAGCGATGCTCCGGCATGGAAGAAAAAACTTTGGAATATGCGTTTCGGTTCGGAAGAATTCGAGGGCGGACACAAAGGGCACAACTTCGGCAATATTTTTCTTGCAGGGCTTTGCAAAAATTTGAAAAGCTATGACGAGGTGCTGCGGGAGTGTTGCGCTTTTATGGAGGTTGGAAAAAAATATAGACCGCTTCCCGCAACTTTGGGAAATGTCACTCTTTGTGCGGAACTTGAAAACGGGCAGATAATCGAGGGCGAAAGCGAAATCGACGTGCCCAAAATGCACGATGCGAATATTAAAATCAAGAGAATATTTTTGCAACCGCAAGCCAAGGCTTACGCACCGGCGCTCTCGTCCATCGCAAAGGCCGACGCGCTCATCTTCGGACCGGGCGATCTTTATTCTTCGACTTTGGCCTGCCTGTTGCCTACGGGCATGAAAAAAGCGGTGGCGAATTCGCGCGGCAAGAAAATTTTTGTCTGCAATTCCACGAACAAAAAAGGCGAGACGAACGGTTTTTCGGTGGAAGATTTCGCGGATGAGGCGGAAAAATATATCGGTACGGATTTGGACTTTGTTTTATACAATAAAAACCTTCCCGGCGAAAGGCTTATGGAGGAGGCGAGAAAAGAGGACGACAGCCTGCTTTCCCCGGTCGCTTTTGCCGGTGATTTGGATAGAAATAAATTTATCGGCGCGAATATTTTGAAAAAAAGAGTTGCCGAGCTTGATGCAAAAAAGACAGGCGCAGCGATTTGGAAGTTGATCGAGTGATTTTTGGTTTGGATTTTGAATTATGGATCACACCGGAAATGGTGTGAACCACGCGCACGAGAACGTTCTTGTGCAGCATTCCACACCATTTCCGGTGTGGTCCGGATGCAATAATGCATTTCTGGATTTCTGTTGCGGGATAAAATATTGTGAAATTTAATAAATCGTGAAGCGTTAAATTGTAAATATGAAAATACTTCTAACCGGCGGAGGCACAGGCGGTCATCTTATACCGCTGTTGTCAGTGATTGAGGAAATAAAGAAGCGGGATGCGAACGCCGAGTTTTTGTTCGTCGGGCCCAAGAGTGATTTTAACGACACTTTGCGCGACGCGGGCGTGGAGATAAGAGAAGTAAGTGCGGGAAAATTCCGCCGCTATTTTTCGCTGGAAAATTTTTCCGATATTTTCAAAGTGCTGATGGGAACCGACCAGGCGTTTTTTTACATTCTGAAATTCAAGCCGGATGTGATTTTCAGCAAGGGCGGATTTGCCAGCGTGCCGGCGGTGGTAGCCGCTTCTTACACGAGGATTCCGATTCTTACCCACGAGTCCGACACGGTGCCGGGACTTGCCAACAAGCTGATCGGCAGATTTGCGCGCAAGATATTCATCTCTTTTCCCCAGACGCGAAATTATTTTCCGGACAGCAAGATAATCGTCTCCGGCAACCCGATTCGCAAGGATATTTTGGCGGGAGACAAAAAGCGCGCGCAAAGATTTTTCGCTCTGCGGGAAAATCTGCCGGTCGTCCTCGTCTTTGGCGGCAGCCAGGGCGCGCAGAAAATCAACGAGACTTTGCTTGACGCGCTGCCGCAACTGCTTGAGAATTTTCAAATAATCCATATCTGCGGAACGAAAAATCTCGACGAGCTTGAAAAGAAAACAAACGAATTAAACTTGGTTCACAAAAACCGTTATAAAATTTATTCTTATCTCAACGAAGAAATGAAAGACGCCTTCGCGCTCTCGGACTTCGTAATCTCCCGCGCCGGCGCCAACTCTCTTGCAGAAATAATCGCGCTGGAAAAACCCGGCCTCATCGTTCCGCTCCTGTCGGCTGCCAATAATCACCAATATCACAACGCCAAATATTTTGCAGATCAGAATATGATTTTGCTGGCGGAAGAAAAAGATTTGAATGGTGATAAATTGTCGGAGAAATTAAACGAGCTGCGAAATAGGAAAGGCGAAATTGCAGAAAATTTGAAGAAATATAACGAATCATCAGGCGGCAAAAAACCGGTGGAGATTATCGCAGCGGAGATTTTGAAAATAAGGAAATAAGATTCTTTAAAACGGAAAGTATAATCAGAATAAATGCAAGAAAAATGAAATTATTATATGCAACTTCCAACGACGGAAAGGTCTATAATATGAAAAGGAGAGTTCGGGGCTTGCCGATTGAAGTAATAACTCCGAGAGACCTGGGAATCAAGCTCGAAATCAATGAAGACGGCAAAACTACGGTTGAAAATGCAACAAAGAAAGCGCAAGCATATTACGATTATACCAAAATGCCGACTATCGCAGGCGATTCCGCGATGTATATCGCTGCTTTGCCTGAAGAAAAACAACCGGGACTCTGTATCAGAAGAGTCGACAGCAAGGAACTGTCAGATGAAGATATGATAGAGCATTATTCAAAGCTGATTGAAAAATACGGAGGTAATTCCAAAGCTTGGTATTTAACGGGAATTGCTTTGATTGATGAAGGCGGATTGAATACCATTGAGATAGAGGAAAATAAGTTTATACTAACTTCAAAAAGAGATGTCTTGCATGCCTATAGAGGCAATCCATTGGATGTCATAAGGATCGACCTGACTTGCCATAAATATTATTCCGAAATGACAGATGATGAAATAAGAGATATGGGCTATAAATTTGACGTCGAGTTGGTTGATTTTTTGAAAAAATATCTGCTGATATGACAAGAATGATTCGGGTAACGGATAATAAGTCTATTCATCTATTGCAAAAGAAGATCATCAAAGCATTAAAAAGAATTATTTTATATTGAAATATCATTTAAAAGATTGGATTATCCGGTCTAGGGCCTAATTAATTTATAGTATTTATGAAAAAATTTGCTATTTATTCAAAAGTCAAATTAGTCAAATCTCCGAGTTGGTTTAATAAATTTCGAAAAGAATATCTTAATGAAGATTGGCATGTTACCTTAAAACAAACTTGCCGGATTGAAGACGGTCAGGTTTCCGATATAAAAAATAAACTCAAAGAATTGCACAAAGAACTTAATGTCAAAGGCGGTAAGATTGATATTAACTTTGATAAGCTGGTTATCGATAAAGAAGAGAAGGGCGGCGGTAAAACTATAATGATTCGGGCAATGGATAATAAGCCCATTCGTCTATTACAAAAGAAGATCGTCAAAGCATTGAAAGGTTATGATAATTATGATATTCAGGAAAGCGGCGTTTGGGAAAGAAATTTCAAACCGCATCTCACATTAGCCGGCAATCTGAAAGAAAAAGATTTCCTAAAAGCGGAATCGTATATAAAAGATTATGCTTGCGAAGGCGTTATCGATAGTATCACTTTTATTTATTTAGACAAAGACAATAATAGAACACGAATTAATTATAAATTTTTGTGAATATGAAAAAAATTATAGTCAATGTCGATGATTTTGGAATGAGCGAAGTTTTTAATGAGGTAATGTTGGGGTTATTGGAAAAAGACTTCATAAAATCTACATCTGTATTGGTCTTAAGGGGCATTGAAAAACAGATTGCTCAAATTGAAAAACTAAAAGATTTGGCGGAGCAAAAGGATATTTCAATAGGCCTTCATTTTGAGTTGGATGAAAAAGAGAATGATAGTGAAAAGGCGACAAGGAAAATAGAAAGGCAAAATGAACTTTTTATTAAATATTTTAGATTTAAGCCCAGTCATATTGATAAGCATAAAAATATATATTCCAATGAAGAAGCTCAAGCGATGATAAACTTTGCGATAAAAAACAATATTTATATTCGTGATTGTTTTTCTGGGTATATTTATAAAAATAGGGATAAAATAAAGACAAGCGATCGCGTTGTATTTTTAGCAGAAAAGAGTGTTAATGATATGGGAGAAATTATATTAAACATGCAGGATAACGAGGTTATGGAAATAATAGCCCATCCGGGAAAATTTGATCGAAACTGTCAATCTTCTCTTAATAAAGACAGGGAGAAAGATTACAATAAAATATTGGAATTAGTACATTTTTTGAAAGAAAATAATATTGCGATTATAGGTCAGAAAGATGTCTGTAGGCGTTAAGGATAAGGACTGTCCTTTTGATACTGTAAGGACAGTCCTTATTAATGTAGCATCTCTTTATTTTTTATCACTTTTCTATTATACTGTATCCATATAAAAACCTATTTATCAAATAAACAATCGCAATGAATTCAAAAGAACTTCGAGAGAGATACGTCAATTTTTTCATATCCAAAGGACATAAGCGAATTCCTTCCGCGTCGGTTATTCCGGAGAATGATCCGACGGTGCTTTTTACGACGGCGGGGATGCATCCGCTGGTGCCGTATCTTTTGGGCGAGACGCACCCGGAAGGCACGCGACTGGTGAATGTGCAGAAGTGCATTAGGACGGGGGATATCGAGGACGTGGGCGATAGCACGCACAATACTTTTTTCGAGATGCTGGGCAACTGGTCGCTCGGGGATTATTTCAAGGATGAATCAATCCGTTGGAGTTTTGAATTTTTGACGGACGAAAAATATTTGGGGATTGACCCTAAGCGTCTCAAAGTGACGGTGTTTGAGGGCGACGAGGACGCGCCGCGCGATGACGAGTCGATCAAAATTTGGCAGGAATGTTTTGCGACTGTAGGGATTGAGGCGAAAGTTTGGAACGGCAAGAATAACGAAGAGGCGAAAATATTTCCGCTGCCCAAAGACGACAATTGGTGGGGACCGGCAGGCATCACCGGGCCGTGCGGTCCGGATACGGAGATTTTTATCGACCTGGGAAAGTCTACGAATTATGAAAATTGTCCTGACGGAGAAAACTGCAAGCCGGGATGCCATTGCGGAAGATATGTGGAAATTTGGAATAATGTTTTTATGCAATATAACAAAAACACGGAAGGGAAATTCGAGCCGCTTTCTCAGCAAAATGTGGATACGGGGATGGGACTTGAAAGAACTCTCGCGATGCTCAACGGGTTCGACAATATTTACGAGAGCGATGTTTTGAAGCCGATTGTCGATAAAGTGAAAGAACTGTCGAAAGGCGATGCGTCGTCGGATTCCGTAGAGACGCGATTTATCGCGTCTATGCATGGAAATAATCAAATGCAAAATGCCCCCCTCACCCCGACGCTCTCCCTTGAGGGCGAGGGAGAAATACAAAATTCAGATAAGATAAAATCTGCAAGAATTGTCGCTGATCATATCCGAACCTCGGTCTTTATGATTTCCGATGGAGTTACGCCATCCAATTTGGAGCGGGGATATATTTTGCGCAGGCTTATCCGCCGTGCTATTCGCAGCGCGCGAACTTTGGAAATGAAAGAAAACTTTTTGCCGGAATTGGTGGAAGTGATTATGGGAATTTACGGCGAGGAATATCCGGAGCTTTTGCAAAATAAAAATAAGATTATTGAGGAACTTACCGGCGAGGAAGAAAAATTCGGCAAGAC
>Ga0172378_10004847_pt1 | contig 12584 bp, 9 predicted proteins | sample GrowelOW332metaG_FD_119755 | JGI IMG/M metagenome (GOLD analysis project Ga0172378, IMG submission 119755) | Groundwater microbial communities from an aquifer near a municipal landfill in Southern Ontario, Canada - Pumphouse #3_1 metaG | ecosystem: Environmental > Aquatic > Deep subsurface >...
ACCGAGAATTTTGTCACCGAGAAGTCCTGCAGCCTCAGCCTGCTTTATTGCATAGTTAAGGCGTTCCACCGCCATGGGATATTCAGCGCAAACATATACATATCCATCCTCAGCACCTGTCGCTACTCCAGCTATCATCACACCTTCAAGTACTCGATGCGGGTCACCCTCCATTATACTTTTATCCATAAAAGCACCAGGGTCACTCTCATTGCCGTTACATAGAATATATTTATGATCAGATTCAAGTGCTCTAACAATTTCCCATTTGATACCTGTGGGGAAACCAGCTCCACCTCTGCCACGGAGACCAGAATCCTTGATTATATTTACTATATCGTCCCCACTCATATTGAAGAGAGCTTTTTCAAAAGCCGTATAACCGCCTATTGCTATATATTCAAATATAGAATTTGCATCTATATGACCGCAATGCTCAAGCACAACTCTCGTCTGTTTTTTATAAAATGGTATCTCTTCCTCGCGTGGATATATCTCACCGTTTTTCTTATATACAAGACGTTCGATAAGCTCGCCACCAACAATAGTTTTTTCAATTATCTCTTCACAATCAGAGAGCTTAACCTTGGTATAAAGCCAACCTTTTGGTTCAATACGAATCAGTGGTCCCATTTCGCAAAACCCATGACATCCGCTCTTTTTAACGCCAACCGAATCCTCATGAGCTTCTTTTTTGAGCTCAACTGTACATGGGATATTTTTTTCCTTTAAAAGCTCTAAAAGTCGTTCATAAATGAAGAGAGATCCACCAGCAACACAGCCTGTCCCAGCGCAAACAAGTATTTTCTTTTTCTGCTTTTCAAAAGCAGCTTTTAACTCTACTCTAAAAGCTGCAAGTTCACTTCTATCCTTAAGCACAACCAGCTTCCTCCTTAAGTGTATTAAGCAATTCAACCGCTTTTTCTGGTGTCATTGAAGGATAAATCTTATCATTAACCTTAATAACGGGTGCCAGTCCACACGCTCCAAGACACGCTACCGTCTCAACAGTAAACAAAAGATCATCTGTTGTTTTCTTTTTTGCGGATAAGCCAAGCTCCGAGCGAAGTTTTTCAAGTATCGGTATAGAATGTCTAACATGACAAGCAGTACCATCACAAACTTTTATAACATATTTTCCTTTAGGTTCAATTGAAAAATTATCATAAAAAGTTGCAATGCTATATATTTTTGCCTCACTTATACCAAGCCTTTTACTAATGAGAGGAAATACCTCTCTCGGTATATAGTTATAATGTTCCTGTATTTCCTGTAATATAGGGATAATTTCTATCGGATTATTTCCATTGGCAGTGAGTATTGTGTCAACAGCCGAAAAATCAAATTTGTTGTTCATAATTCTTATACCTCACCATTAAAAATAATTGACTTTTATCTTTTTACCCATCTTTTTCAAGCATTCCACAAATTCCTCAACCAATTTCATCTTAATGTTAAAATTAATAGGGAGATTGGGGTTTTGATGTGCTGGGTTTACGGCTCTTCCCACAAAGAAATTTATATCAGTAGCTTCCTCAAAAAGCAATCTTGCTATCTTTGAAGCACCATCCTGCTTAAAGCTCCATTCCTGATATGAACTGTTGTCATCAAGATAATTCTTTGCATATTCAAGCACACGATTTACTGTTATTATGCCTTCCGTAACGAGATCCACTCCCTCAAGGTCTGCCGTCGGCGGTATCTCAGGGTCAATATAAAGCAGATTTGTTTTTATCGGTTTTCCTAAATACTCTGCCGCAATACTTGATGTTGTTCCTCCACAAACAATATGCTTGCCTTCCTTTGAGAAGAAAAGAGACATCATACGGTGATTATCATCTCTGTTATACGGCGGGCCTATCAACAGATTAACTTGGGTTCGCTCACGTATTTTTACTGTGCAAACAGTAGCATCATCCCCAGGTTTTCCTCCGTACAAACGGCTTGTTTCGTCAAGCAGAATATTTGACAAGGTTTTTGCTGTAAATTCAACTCCGGAAAAAGTAGAAATATAATTGATTATATTCTCACGTTGCCAACCAAAATTATATATTCCGCCTATCCCTGCATGCTCAACTCCGTCACTTATCATGATAAAAATATCGTCACGCTGAGGTATTACCTCCGAAAAGCTTATAGTTTTATCACCTATTGTGCGTATATTCGATACATATTCAACATTTTTTCCCGCTCTCAAAAGTATCACTCGAGGATTATCATACTGAATTATATATATATGCCCATTTTCCGACATATGAAAAATAGTGAAAGTTGAATATGCAACTCCACGCACCGAACACACGGGAAGTGTTTGGACTATCGTATCAACAGCATCTTCAAGTTTTAAGCCAGACGCCACCATTATAGAAATAATTTTTGATGTAAGTATTGAGAGTATGTTAGCTTTAACGCCACTTCCAAGTCCGTCGGCAAGAACAATAACCGTTGATTTCTCGTCCGATGTTTGGGAAACCTCAATATGGTCTCCGCAAAGCTGTTCACCATCATGATTCAAACTAAGGTATCCGATATCAGCGCAAAGATTATTTTCCTTCATCGTTAATCGTCTCCTTTAGCTTTGTTAAGGCTATCTTCGTGTCAGCCGCTGTCTCACCTAGAAGAGATGCTATCTCCTGTACTATTCTCATTTGTCTGTCAACAACTTGATCCGCAACCTCAATGGTCTTTTTACCGAGTTCCTCCTTTTTAAGCTTTGTTTGTTGAGCTTCTGTAACATCTCTTAGCAAAGCAATGATTATGTGCGATTTTTTATCGCAAACAATTGAAACTTCTAAATATTTATTATATTCAGGATAAAAATCAAGCTTGTCCTTTACTATTTTACCGTTATAAAGTGCATCCATAAACAATGTCGGATCAATAATTCTAACTATCTGCTCACCCTGAACATCGGACTCATTTTTGATATTAAGCATTTTCATTGCTGATGAATTTATCTGTTGAATTTCAAAATCATCATTTGTCACAATAATGCCATTAGGCGAATTATTGAGAATTGTATTTGAAAACCGTTCGTTCTTCTCCATCATAAACGGTAAACACATACTAATATCGGCTTTTCCACGAATTACGGCTATTGCTTTTTCACGACATGAATTATATCCACACGTTCCGCAATTAAGCTCGTCTTCAGGTTTTGTTTTACCCATTTTCTGCAATGTGTCTGTAATCTCTGCTTCCGATGGTGTATAAGTATTCATATCAATATACGTATACGCATGTTCAAACTCATTATCCTTTGCTTGTGCTAACTCAAAATCACTCTTGCCAGCATAATTAATAACAGACTGATAATGCATAACAGGTGCGTTTTTGTATTTTTCCATAACAGGGCCGCCAATACAACTACCTGCACATGAGGACATCTCGATAAAACATTTGTGCACATTTCCATTTTCTATATCACGGAGTGCTGACATACAGTTATCCGTTCCAGAAACAGAAAAATAAGTATAATCATTCTCGGTAATATCCATGGTTTTAAGAATTCCGCCTTCTGTTGGAAAAAGTCTTGCCTTGCTGTCTTTGCGTGAATCCATTATTTGCTCTGGAACTACGCCTGCTCTCTCAAACATCTGAGAAATTTCTTCAAATGTCAACACTGCGTCAACACTGCACTCCTCTGCCTCCGCTTTCTTTGAAAGACACGGGCCAATAAATACAGTCTTAGCTTCAGGATTACGCATTTTTATATCCTTACTGTGCGCCGCCATTGGTGATAGCACAGGTGAAAGATACGGGAGCAATTTAGGATAATATTTACGTATCAATAAATTGACCGACGGGCAGCAACTTGTTATAAGTACGTCATATTTATGGCTTTTCAGTTGCTTTTCATATTCACGTTTTACAAATGTAGCGCCAATAGCCGTTTCCTCAGCCGAACTGAAACCAAGCTTTTTCAGCGCCCTTGCAAAAGCTTCAAAGCCCACTCCCTCAAAATACGCGGCAAAAGACGGAGCTATACTTGCAATTACAGGTGCATCATCATTGAGCATTACCTGTACAATCTCCGTCTCATCTGCTATTTGTTTTGCATCCTGCGGACATACAACAACGCAATGTCCGCAGAGAATACATTCATCATTAATGATGTGAGCTTGACCGGCGGAAAAACGGATGGCTTTAACGGGACAGTGCCTAATGCACTTATAACAATTTTTGCAATTTGATTTCTTAAAAGTTAAATATTCTCTCATCCATGTTTCCTCCTAAAATTATTTTAATCTTGTTAAAACTTCCTTGCTAAAAAACTCTGTCACAGTTTCCGGTGATACTGAAAAGCTTTGCCCATCAATAGTAACGTTTACTCCTGTTTGACATTTACCCATGCAGAAAGTTCCTGCAAGTTCTATTTTATCTTTAAGACCGTGTTCACTCACAAGATATTGCAACTTTTCAACCACCTGACGTGAACCTTTAAGATGGCATGAACTACCAAGACAAATTGTTATTTTCATCATTTTACTCTCCATTCTCATCACTCGTAATCTACAACGTCAACCCAATGCTTGAGGAATTCCCTCTCCTCTGGTTTACCCTTGACTGACTGCGAAGCTGCAACTATCGGTATCCATTTCTGTACATACTGCTTAGCTGTATCGCTCAGATCGCAGAAAAGATTAATATATTTTTCAGCAAGGTCAATTTTTCCTTCAAGCCAAAACAGGAGATATGTGCGGGCAACATCAGCAGAAGCGTTTCCCTGCGTAACATGTGCCCAGTCGATAACATATGCTTTGTCATCTGGTGTGATTATTATATTTGACGGGTTAAAATCCCCGTGACAAACTTTTTTGTGTGCTTCCATACCGTCAATACGAGTGTGCAACTCATAGCGAGTTGTTGCATCAAAAGATGACTCACTTATTTTACGGTGCATTTTTTCGGTTAGACGATTGAGCATCGGACATCTCTTTGTGTGAACTTCCATTTGCAATTTTACAAAGCGTTCGAGATACTCGTCTTCATGTTCTGGATCCTCATCCATAATCTGCTGCAAAGTCTTACCTGGAATAAATTCCGAAACAATTGCCCAACTTTCGTTCCTTTTCATAATCTCAAGCAGCTTTGGAGTATTGAGATCTGTTTCCTCCACACGTGCCTGATTGAGCGCTTCGTTCAGAATATCGGCTTTAGAAAAGTCAGGGGCAAAAACTTTAATCACCTTTTCATCTTTACGATAAATGGTTTTATTAGTACGTACTGCAATAATTCTTTCTTCTTGTGCACTCATTTTTATCTCTCCTTACCATAATAAGCATTCAAATACATCTGTTTTATTTCACTCATAAGAGGATATCTTGGGTTGGCGCCTGTGCATTGGTCATCAAATGCCTGCTCAGTCATTGCGTCAAGACGTTTTAAGAAGTCTTGCTCATCAGGCACATAATCTCTGATAGTGGGTTTGATGCCAATATAAGTTTTGAGTTCACCAATTTTTGCAATTAATCCCTCAAGCTTTTCGTTATCGTCATTTCCCGAAACTCCAAGGCTTTCAGCAATTTCAGCGTAACGTCTGAGTGTGTGCGGATGGTCATACTGTGAGAAGGTTCCCATCTTAACAGGCGCTTCATCTGCGTTAAAGCGTAATACCTCTTCCATCATAAGGGCATTTGCTATACCGTGCGGTATATGATGGAAAGATCCGAGTTTATGTGCCATGGAATGCATTACACCGAGGAAAGCATTTGCAAATGCCATACCTGCCATTGTCGCCGCGTTTGCCATTTTTTCACGGGCTATCGGATCAGCGACACCTGTGGCAGCACTGTCATATGCGCGGGGCAAATATTCAAATATCATCTTCAAGCTGCGAAGTGCAAGCCCATCAGTATAATCTGTTGCTAAAACCGAAGCATATGCTTCAAGATTGTGTGAAACCGCATCGATACCCGAGGCACTTGTAAGGCCTCTTGGAGCGTTCATCATAAGGTCAGCATCGACTATTGCCATATCGGGCATAAGCTCGTAATCAGCAAGCGGATATTTTACTCCTGTTTTCTCGTCTGTAATTACAGCGAAAGGAGTTACCTCAGAGCCTGTTCCAGCAGAAGTTGGAACTGCAATGAAATATGCTTTATCTCCCATATGCGGGAATGTGTAAACACGCTTACGAATATCAATGAAACGCATTGCCATGTCAAAGAATTCTGCTTTTGGATGCTCATAAAGTACCCACATTATCTTTGCTGCATCCATTGCCGAGCCTCCGCCAACTGCTATTATCACGTCGGGGTTAAAAGCAGTCATTTGCTTAGCGCCTTCTTTTGCACAAGCGAGAGTTGGGTCAGGTTCAACATTTGAAAATGTTGTAAAGGTAATTCCCATTTCATCAAGTTTTTTCTCTATTGGTTTTGTGTAACCGTTTTTATAAAGAAAACTGTCTGTTACTATAAAAGCTTTCTTTTTGTTCATCACTGTGCCAAGCTCACCAAGAGCAATAGGCAAACAGCCTTTTTTGGTATAAATCTTTTCTGGAGCACGGAACCAAAGCATATTTTCTCTCCTTTCGGCAACTGTTTTAATATTAATCAAATGCTTAACTCCCACATTTTCAGAAACACTGTTTCCGCCCCAGCTTCCGCAGCCGAGTGTGAGTGAAGGAGCAAGCTTGAAGTTATACAGGTCACCGATACCGCCATGAGAAGATGGTGTATTAACCAGCACGCGACAAGTTTTCATACGTGCAGCAAACGTTGTTAATTTATCTTTTGCAGTAACCGTATTAAGATATATTGAAGATGTATGTCCATAGCCGCCATCAGCTATCAACTTCTCTGCTTTGTCAAGTGCGTCTTCAAAATCTTTTGCACGGTACATAGCAAGCACTGGAGAGAGCTTTTCGTGAGCAAACTCCTCCGAGAGTTCAACGCTCTCAACCTCACCAATAAGGATTTTAGCTGCCTCTGGAACCGTCACACCTGCAAGCATTGCTATTTTATATGCACTCTGACCAACTATTTTTGCATTGAGTGCACCATTTATAATAATTGTCTTACGAACTTTTTCTGTTTCCTCAGGATTAAGCAAATAACAACCTCTGTATTCAAATTCCGCCCTTGCACGATCATATACTCCGTCAAGTACTATGACAGACTGCTCAGATGCGCAAATCATTCCGTTGTCAAAGGTTTTAGAGTGTATTATCGAGTTCACCGCAAGAATAATATCCGCACTGTCATCGATAATTGCAGGAGTGTTGCCAGGTCCAACGCCAATAGCCGGCTTTCCGCTTGAATATGCAGCTCTTACCATGCCAGGGCCGCCTGTAGCAAGTATAATGTCCGCCTCTTTCATAAGATAGTTTGTCATCTCAAGACTAGGGACATCAATCCATGCAATTATTCCCTCGGGTGCGCCTGCCGCAACCGCTGCTTCAAGAATTAATCTTGCTGCCGCAATAGTGCAATTTTTTGCTCTCGGGTGAGGGCTTATAATAATACCGTTACGGGTTTTCAGTGAAATTAAAACTTTGAATATTGCTGTAGAAGTTGGATTGGTGGTTGGAATTACTGCGGCTATGATTCCGAGAGGTTCAGCAATCTTTTTTATGCCGTACGCTTCGTCTTCTTCTATAACACCGCAGGTCTTTGTATCCTTAAAAGCGTTGTAGATATGCTCTGCCGCATAGTTGTTTTTAATAACCTTATCTTCAACAACTCCCATTCCTGTTTCCTCAACTGCAAGTTTTGCAAGTGAGAGACGTGCGTGGTTTGCAGCAATAGCGGCAGCTTTGAAGATTTCGTCAACCTGTTTCTGTGTGTATGTGGCAAACTCACGTTGCGCCATGCGTACACGATTCAACGCTTTTTGGAGTGTTTCCACATTTTCAACTTTTAAATATTCTTTTTCCATAATCATATGTTCCTTTTCATTAATTATTTTCAATTTTATGATTGAATAACAGAGGTAGTGAACTTCCTATATGTTCGTCAAGCACCATTACTTTTTGGGGGACTTTTAATTTCACGGAAGTAAAATTCCATATCTCAACAACTCCAGCCCGAATTAACTTATCACATACTCCCTGCGCTTCATAACTTGGAACTGTGATAATTCCTATCCGTATATTCATGTGTTTGCACATATCCTCAAGCTTATCAGCTGAGAGTATATGTTTATTATTAACCGTTGCTCCAATATTATTTTCGCTTTTATCAAATGCTACTGAAATATTAAGCCCATATTGTCCAAAATCATCACAACTAAGCAATGCCTTACCAAGATTTCCCGCTCCTACAAGGGCGGCGTAACTTAAGTCTTTACAACCCATGCAATTCTCAATATCAAAGACAAGCTCCTCCGTAAGATAACCTATTTTTGGCCTTCCTCCCTTTCCAACAGCAGCAAGATCTTTCCTAACCTGCACTGCATTGAGTGACAGTGCCGCAGATATTGCCGTTGCCGATATATTAACGGTTCTGTCTTTCGGTAGTGTTTTGAGATATGAAAGATACAAAGGAAGTCTTTTCAGCGTTGCAGCTGATATGGAATTTGGACTTTTCATTTTCACATCTCCTTACATTTGTAATTTTGTTTTTAATTCTTTGCTCTAAATCAATTAGAAATATTTCTTATGTTTATATTGTACAGCAAATCCTTTTAAAAGTGAAATACGATTTTCGCATATCGATATATTTTTATCGATATGCGAAAATCGTATTTGTAAGTCATATATAACATTGTTAGGCTTTAATTGTGCTAATTGCACAATTAATATGTTAATAACAATATAAATAATATTATATTATTTATCAAACAGCATATATAGATATTGCGTTATCGATATATAAATATCTATATAATGCAAGTATGATTTCATAATATTTTTTGTATTAATTAAAAGCTACACGGTTTTTTGCCTGATAAACTCCGTCAATCAGCTTTTTTTCAAGATCTGTATACTCTTTTTCACGCATACTGATGATTATATCCTTGCATCGACAACAGCTTTTCCCGCTTAGCTGAACAAGCCCATATCGTGTGAGCATATGCTCAGGCGTAGGAGAATCCCACATATATGCAGTAGATATGCGAGAAAGCAGCTCAAACTGACTCCCTCTCTCATAAATATATATACGTTTTCCATATGCAGATGTTTTATCAACCGAATTCAGCTTTTCGGAATCAATATAAGGAACAGTGTTATCTCCATATAAAATCTCAGTGTATTCATTTAAATTATCGCTATCAATGGTATGTGACAAGGCAAGAGGATGATCCTTCGACACAATCAAAGTGTTATCAAACTCCCACAAAAGCTCACCTTGCAAACCTTTTCCCTTTAAATAATCCGCAAAATATTTCTCGTATTCGTTTTTGTACCTTATTATGCCGAAAGAATATTCCCCTTCAGCCACATCCCTTATAGTTTGCAAAGAATCAGTTTCACGGAAATTCAACTCAAATCCAGGTGAAAAATCAAAACCTGAAATAAAGTCTGTCAAGCCCTCTGCTATATAACTGCTTCTCGGTATCGATATACTAAGTGAGTTGGTATATTCTTTTTCGGGATTATTCAAAGCCTCGATCTCATCAAGCTGAGAAACAATATTTCGGGCATGCTCAATGAACACAAGTCCTTTTATTGTGGGTATTACTCCCTTTGATGTTCTTTTGAATACCTCAAAGCCCAAGGAGTTTTCAAGTTCCCGTATTGCCTTGCTGAGATTGGGCTGAGCGATAAAAAGATTGTCCGCCGCCTGAGTTATAGACTGCGTCCGCTCAACCTCAATAATGTATTTGAAATAAAGAGTGTTCATTTCTCTCTCCTTTTTATTTCTGTATTCTAACGAATCAGCTTAAAGCTAAAGCATAATTTTATAATACATAAATCAAAGCATTGTTATACAATTTCTGCCTTTATCCTTTGATTTATAAAGTGCCTTATCTGCCATAAGCATCATATTTTCAAATGTTTGACCATCTGTTTTCCTTGTAACGCCAATACTTACCGACAAATGAAATTTATTGTCATTATAATCGTATTCATGAGCGTTATTCTTCTCAAGAAAGCCATTAAGCTTTTTGTACATTTCATCATCGCTAAGTCCTAACTGTAAAACAGAAAACTCTTCTCCACCAATTCTTGCAACCAAAGCGTCAGTATCAAAATATTCCTTCAGCATAAAGCTAAAATCTCTGATTGTGAGGTCTCCAACAGGGTGACCGTATCTGTCATTAATATTCTTAAAGTAGTCAAAGTCCATCATAAACAAATGAATCGGTGTCGCCTCTGCCTCGGCTTTTAAAACCCATTGCGTTCCAATGTCAAAAAAAGCTCGTCTATTATACAGCGTACTAAGACAATCGGTTGTCGCCTGCTCCACGAGTTCTTCGTTAAGCTGATATATTTTAGTGACATCGTGAATTATTTTAACCCATCCATGTTCTGATGTGGTATTGTCAATACTTCTTGTAGTTATCTCATAGTACATATCTATCGAATCAATATTCAGCTTAACAACGGACTTCTCCGGTTTTTCAATTGCTTTAAGCAAATTGGGAATCTGAGAGAAAAGCTGTGATGTATAGCCATTATTCAAATTGATATTGATTCTTTGAAACAACTGCTTTGCTTCGATGTTGTAATCAAGAATTTTATTTTTATCATTAACCAGCAAAATAGCGTCACTCACACACTCAAAGACCTTTCTTCTACCTACCGCCTTAGATTCAAGAAAATCATAAAAAGCTATTGCAAAAATAACAAAAAGACTTGTAAGTGGAAGACACAAAGCCATATAATCAAATGTATAACTAGAGGGCTGTATCTGCAACAAAATCATTCCAATTAAAGCTGAAGTAGAGGCTGCTGCTATCAAAACGATTTTTCCCTTGCGCTCCTCTTTGTTATGCATAAAATCATTAACAAACAAGCTCATTGATACAATAATCATAAACGTTGAATGTATGCCCTGAACATGCATCAAAGGTCCCATTTCCTTAATCATTATCAAATTTCCAGATTTCTCAATAAAATTCACCGAAGAAAAATAAAGATGATGATAATCATTTGTCAAACGTGCAAAAAAAGAAACAATCGGTATAATATAAATAATTGCAAAAAGTGTTTTTCTGTAACGTGTAAAATGCCCCGTATATATCAGCGCCGTATTTAACCACAGAGCGGAAACAAAGGGTATACCTATGTATTCAATCTTGTTCCAGAATTCCATTTGCGTTACAGTTGCAGAATTCAACTCCATTATATAACCAAATATATAAAAGCACATAGCAATACACAAAACAAAAAATGGACGTGTATAATTGGAACCATTTAATGTCCTTATATAAGCAATCCAATAAATAGTTACCACCATAATGGTTATTAAATATATATTTATTATGTTGAATAAAACCATCTGATACAATAATCTCCTTATCAACAATTCTTTAATAAATAATATATAAATATATATTATTTGCACCATCAAAGTGAAAATTGGTGTTTTATATAGCGAATATAAAGATATTGGCTACAACACAGTATATATAATAATGATAATATCTCTAAGTCTATTATAACATCATTCGATATTAATGTCAAATGAATATTTAATGACACCATACAATTTTATTAAAATGCAAAAGGGACTGTCACACTAACAGTCCCTTGATAAATTTTATTTGAATTATATCAGTAAATCAACATGGCTTTTTATCATCAATAAACCATAATAACCGCCCCTTGATAAATATTATTTAAATCGTATCAATAAACTAACCTAACACAGCTTATTTGTCAATATTAAACATTGATTTATACTTATAAAATTCCTTGTGCCATCATTGCCTGAGCAACCTTTTCAAAGCCAGCGATATTGGCGCCAACCACATAGTTGCCTTTAGCATTATATCTCTTTGCCGCATCATCCATGTTATGGAAAATATTAACCATAATTTGTTTGAGCTTTGCATCAACTTCATCAAAAGTCCAGCTAAGTCTCATGCTATTTTGTGACATTTCGAGTGCTGAAGTTGCAACACCACCTGCATTAGCTGCTTTTCCTGGTGCAAACAAAACTTTATTTGCTTGTAAATACTCTGTTGCTTCCAAAGTAGTAGGCATATTTGCACCTTCTGCAACAGCTATACATCCGTTTGCAACAAGTGCCTTTGCGTCTTCAATAAGAAGCTCGTTCTGAGTAGCGCAAGGAAGTGCAACATCACATTTAACTGTCCAAACGCCTCTGCCTTCATGATATTCAGAGTTTGGTCTGAATTTCTTATATTCTGTCAGTCTTGCACGTTTAACTTCTTTTATTTCCTTCAAAGCGCTAACATCTATACCTTGGGGATCATATACCCATCCGTTTGAATCCGAACAAGTTACACATTTTGCGCCCAAAGCCTGTGCCTTTTGAATTGCATAAGTAGCAACATTGCCAGAACCTGATACGGTACAAATTTTTCCCTTAATATCGTATCCATTAGACTTCAACATTTCTTCAGTTAAATACAGTAAGCCGTAACCTGTAGCCTCTGTTCTTGCCAAAGAACCACCAAAGCTCAATCCTTTTCCAGTCAAAACGCCTTCATACAAGCCGGTTATTTTCTTA
>Ga0172378_10004848_pt1 | contig 12583 bp, 10 predicted proteins | sample GrowelOW332metaG_FD_119755 | JGI IMG/M metagenome (GOLD analysis project Ga0172378, IMG submission 119755) | Groundwater microbial communities from an aquifer near a municipal landfill in Southern Ontario, Canada - Pumphouse #3_1 metaG | ecosystem: Environmental > Aquatic > Deep subsurface >...
AAGGCTGAACTACAAACGTATATATCCGCCGGAAGCACCTGTCCCGAAATGACCGCAAGCGGCGGGAAGCGGGCTGAAGCCCGCTGGGGCTACGCAGCCTGAAGGCTGAACTACAAACGTATATATCCGCCGGAAGCGCCTGTCCCGAAATGACCGCAAGCGGCGGGAAGCGGGCTGAAGCCCGCTGGGGCTACGCAGCCTGAACTACAAACGACGTATCCGGCGTATTCATATGGAGTGCGGGAGCGCCAGCTCCCGCTTTGCAGACTTCGTCAAGCCGTCGCACTCCATAACGTTCACGGGGGCACGTAGCCTGAACTACAAACGTACGTATTCGGCGAAAGCACCTGTCCCGAAATGACCTCCTGGCGCAGGGTGAAATCTTTCGGGAACGGGAGCGGATCCGGAGCTGGAAGCTCCGGCCACATTCTGGGGAGAATCCGGGAACGGGAACGGGCTGAAGCCCGCTGGGGCTACGTAGCCTGAACTACAAACGACGTATTCGGCGAAAGCACCTGTCCCGAAATGGCCTCCTGGCGTAGGGTGGAATCTTTCGGGAATGGGAACGGATCCGGAGCTGGAAGGCTCCGGCCACATTCTGGGGAGAATTCGGGATGCAAACATATACTACAAATGCACACTTACCAATATTTTACATAAGTTTCTTAGAGTATTTCTTCCACAAAAAAAGGAACTGGCAAACATGTAGTAGTGTAATCCTGTTTTGAACCACGCCAGAGCTTGAGAATTCCTATGAGTTCGATCATCTTTTCCGGCCATGGTTAGCTTGCAGCCCGAGGAGGAGTGACCGATTACGTCTCGGATTCAAATACCGGCAGGAAAAACTCTCCGTTTTCCGGGCATTCCTGAATTCGGGTATTATGTTTTATTGTTTAACAGCACTTTTTGTTTTCCGTTCTTCAGGTTGTGGATAAATTTATGAAAGCGTTATATAAAGTCTCGGTTTCCGTTGGTTTAAGTTACGAATGCATTGCCGATTGCGCCCTTGATTTGCAAAAGGGCGATCAGGTTATTGTGCGTTGTGAAAGGTATTTGGACTTTGTTTCGGTGGAGCGACGTTGCCCGGGCGAAGAGTTGGAAGATGAAATCGCCTTTGAAAAACTTCGGACGCAAACGACCAAAGGGCGGCATATCGAAGGTCAGAAAATTCCGCTTGTTTTACGCAAAGCCACGCCTCAGGATCAGGAGAAAGCCAGTGAAAATGAGGAAAAAGCCAAAGCCGCACACTTCAAGGCCTTGGAACGCATCAAATTTCATGCCCTAGAGATGAAGCTGATCCAAACTCATTATGCTTTTGACCGGAAAATTCTGGTCTTCCAATTTTCAGCAGAAGGTCGCATTGATTTTCGCGAACTTCTGCGTGATTTATCCGGGCTTTTTCATGTTCGCGTGGAATTACGGCAGGTCGGTGTCCGTGATGAGACGGCCATTTTGGGCGGTATCGGCACCTGTGGGCGCCCGTTCTGTTGCGCCAGTTTTTTGCCCAGCTTCAACAGTATCAATGTCAAAATGGCGAAACAACAGGGACTTTCCCTCAACCCGCAAAATATTTCCGGGTGTTGTGGCCGTCTGAAATGCTGCTTGCAATATGAAGCGGAATTTTATCGGAACAACCCGATTATGCAAAAAAACTCATCTGCTCCGTCGGATAAGGATGCTGACCTAGCCAGCCTCCAACAACAGAATTCTGCCTCGTCCCCACGAAAAAAGAAAAAGATAGAGTCGGAGAGGCATTCCGAAGCCCCGGCGACTTTTTTTGAGGATTCTGCTGCTGACGAACTTCAGGAAGCCCAGGAAGGTTCTACGGAATTCACTGGGGAGGATAAAGTTGGAGAGGAACAAAAATGAATTTTTATGGTCAGGAACGCCAGGCTTTCAAAGCCAATCTGCATACGCATACCACGAATTCGGATGGGAAGTATTCCCCGGAGGAAATCATTCAGTTATATTCCTCTGCCGGCTATCAGGTACTGGCTTTTACGGATCATCGCGTCAGCAATCCAGTCTCGGTGTATGATGGCAAGGGGATGACACTGCTCTCCGGGATGGAAATCCATCCGATGGGACCCCGGGGGATTTTGTGGCATCTGCTGGCTTTGGGAACGCCGGAAGATTTTCGGAACAATCCCGATTGGAGCGGTACAGATGCCGCTGCTGCCATTCAAGCAGCAGGAGGTTTGTTCTTTACAGCGCATCCCTATTGGTGCGGTTTCACCTCAGCTGAAATCATGAGTTTACCAGGCTCACTGGGTATTGAAGTTTACAATACCTCGACGCGTTACATTGGCAAAGCCTACAATATGCAACTCTGGGATGAATGCCTCGATCACAATGCCCGATATTTTGCCCTCGCCGTGGATGATGTACACGGAACCAGAGACCTGTTCAAGGGCTTTACCATGATCTGTGCGGAAAATGCCTCCCCGCAAGCGTTGTTGAAAGCCTTGAAAGAGGGCAGTTTCTATGCCAGTCAGGGGCCCCAATTCCAGAGTATCAGCTTGGAAAATAAAAATTTTTCTGCGGAATTCGACCCCTGTGAGGAAGTTATCCTGCTGAGCAACAGCGCCAGCGGTGTTTTGGGTGCAACTATTGATGAGGAAGGTCCTGGTTCCGAGCCGAAAACTTGCCAACGTTTTCAATGTGACTTGAGTTCCTATCCAGCAGGTTCCTACGTTCGTTGTCAGATCAAGGACAGCGAGGGAAAATATGCTTGGAGCAACCCGTTTTTCCTCTAACCATACTTTGCCTTTTCTGTTCCGTCTGATGAAAAAAGTTTTGTCCACAACGCAATTCTCTCCTCTGGCAGTAAAAGCCTCTGTCAAAAAGCTTGTTGCTACCGTTTTGCGCTGGTATCTGTATGCATTTATCTTCCTGCTGCCATTTAAGTTTGGCACGTTTGCTGGTGGCGGGGAGCAGCCGGATTTTCCTCTCAGTCTGATGGAATGGGTGATTTTTACCTGCTGGCCCAGCTTTTTCCCAAGCATCCTGGCCGGCGTTGCTTTGTTGGGCGCCTGCTTGATCCATCCGCCGCCACGACTTTCTATCCATCTCAGCATTCCCATTTTAAGTTTATTGATGATTGTTGCCAGCCTGTTTGGCTTCATCCATACCACAGAATGGAATTATGCCCTGAAATGGTTCTGGCATTTCTGGGGGGCTTTCTGCTTGGCGATGGCGATCTATTGGGCGAAAGACGCCGATCAACGCCTTCTACCCGGACTGTTGAACTGCATTGCCGTTGCCAGCCTGATCTGTTGCCTGCATGGCTGGCGCCAGCATTTCGGAGGTTTGGAAGCCAATCGTCTGATGATGGTGCACAATGCAGAGGAAACCGGACAGCCGCTCAGCCCTCAGATTCAAGAAAAGCTGCAGCAGACTCGTTCTTATGGCACCTTTGTTGATCCCAATATCTATGCCGGGCATTTATTGTTGACTTGTCCGCTGATGTTGATTGCGCTGTGCAATTGGTCCCGGCGTTTTGAACCACAGCGTTTTTCAAAAGGACTCTTTCTTCTGGTAGGAAGCGTTCTCTTTATCGGCGCACTGCTATGGAGCGGCAGCCGAGGTGCTCTGGTAGGCTTTGCCGCCGGACTCTGCGTCTTGATTTGGCTTATTCCGTTGAAACTGCGCTGGCGCCTGCTTTTGCTGGCTTTGGGAGCCGCCCTGGGATTTGCTGTCGTCCTGGCAGTTACCTTTGCCTCAAAGCGAGATCTGCTTTCCGCCTCCGTACGTTTCCAGTATTACCAAAGCTCCGTCCAGATTTTTTTGCGCCATCCCCTAGCCGGTGCCGGTTTAGGGGAATTTTTCCCTTGGCACATGCGGCTCAAGCCTGCTTTCAGTGAAGAAGCCAGAGATCCCCATTCGCTGTTTTTTGCGATGCTGGGGCAATGCGGAAGCGTGGGACTGCTGGTGGCGCTTTGCAGAATTTTTTTTCCCTTTGCTCTTGTCTTGGGTCTATGGCGAAAAATTCAGCAGCCCGACCGCTGGTTTTTCGTGGCGGTCTGCGCAGGCTGGTGTGCTTGGCTGATTCACGCCCAGTTCCAATTCAATGATACCATCCCTGGTACGTACTATCTGGTCGCTTTTGCGGGTTTCTGGGTTTTTCGCAACCAGGCCGTCAGCGCGAAGCTGGCAAACCCCATACTTAAAAAGCGAGCCCTGTTTTGCCGCCTGACAGCCATCGTGGCAGCGTTGCTGTCGGTTTGGCCTCTGCATACTCTGCTGGCGGAAAAAGGATTGCAGGAGCTTGTTTCGGAAAGCTCTATTTCGACGGCAGAGATTTTTCAACGGCTGGAAAAAGTTGAAAAGAAGTTGCCTTTTTCTCCAGTCCCCTGCCGCATTCGAGGGGATTTTGCAGTCCACAATCGTGATTTTCAGCAAGCCCTAGCGGCCTATCAGGAGCTGGTACGGCGGACTCCGCACCGTTCTTCGTCGCATTGCCATTTGGCGAAAGTTCAAATTCTGACTGGGCGACTTCAGGAGGCCGAGGCTTCTCTGCATACAGCGACGACCTGGTATCCTTACAACCCCAGCCTTTTCCCTTTGCTGGGCATCCTGCATCTTCTGCAAATGCCGGAATTTCTTGCTTTACCCTTGCCGACACGTCTGAATAGCCTCGATCAGATTTTGAATTTTGATAGTACTCTACAAGGCAACTCGCAGCAGATTCTGGTACTGCTCCGTCCGGGAAAAACAACCGAGCCCGGCTTGGCTCCAGAACTGCTGCAATTGCTTAATCGGACAGGAATTCAAACCCTGAATCAGGAGCCTGTTCTTTTTACCGGCGGTTGATTTTTTCATATTCCCTCTCGGATAACTTGTTCATGAACATACCATTTCCAGCCATTGCCGTGATCTTTTCCGGCCCCAGCGGGGTCGGAAAAACGACAATTTGTCAACACCTTTTTGCCTTATCGGACAAGATTCATTTTTCCGTTTCCTGTACGACTCGTTCACCGCGTCCGGATGAAAAAGAAGGAGTGCACTATCATTTTCTCAGTCTGGAAGAATTTGCCCGCCGCAAAGAAGCCGGTGAATTTTTGGAACATGCTCAAATTCACCAGCACTACTATGGCACCCTCCGCAGTGAAGTGGCGCCATACCTGGAAGAACAGCGAAATGTAATTCTGGATATTGATGTTCAGGGAGCGCAGCAGATTCGTCAGAATCTCGAAGGACAGATGCTGGCCGCACGCTTTATTAGCGTTTTTCTACTGCCGCCATCCTTTGCCCAGCTTGAACAGCGTTTGCGGGGGCGAAAGACTGAAAGCGAGGCGGAAATCGAGCGCCGCCTTGAACATGCTCGAAGAGAGATTGGGCATTGGCGGGAATACGATTATGTTCTGATCAATCAGCAAGAAGAGGAAAAACAAACCGCCCGGCAGCTTTGGGAAATCATCCAGGCGGCACGCTGCCGCAGCTGCATTCAGGAAAAGGAGTTCTGGCAATGAGTGAAATCGAACAGCACGTTCTGGCTCTCGGAGTCAGCGGATCGATTGCTGCCTACAAAGCCGCGGATTTGACCAGCAAATTGAAGCAGGCCGGCATTCCGGTGCAGGTTTTGATGACGGCCAGTGCGCAGAAATTGGTCTGTGCACAGACTTTTTTCACGCTATCTCAGCTGCCGGTGATTACGGATCTCTGGGAGATTCCGGATTGGCGGCCTGGCCATATTGAATTATCGGATCGCTGCAAGGTACTGCTGATTGCGCCGGCCACAGCGAATATCCTGGCCAAGATAGCGCATGGCATTGCCGATGATGCCCTGTCGACGTTTTATTTATCGCATACCGGCCCGGTGCTGGTTGCCCCGGCAATGAATCCCCGCATGTGGAACCATCCCGCCACCCTGGAAAACTGCCGTATTTTGCGCGACCGTGGAGTCTTTTTCATTGGCCCGGTTTCCGGCAATGTCGCCTGTGGTCCGTCTGGCCAGGGGCGAATGTCTTCAGTGGAAGAAATTCTGGCGGCAATTCGACCTTATTTTGCCTGAGTCTTGTTTTTGCCCCTGTGCAAAGAGGAGCGTTACTGATGAAGAATACTGCTTGCCAGCCAGCCGCTTTTTTGGATCGCGATGGAACGTTGATTCGTGCGGTTGACTATTTACGCGATCCTTCCGAGGTCGTTGTTCCTGCGGAAGTCATCCAGGGCTTACGCCTGTTGCGGGATGCCGGTTTTCTCCTACTTTTGATCAGCAATCAATCCGGAATTTCGCGTGGATATTTTACGCAAGACGATTTAGCTGCGGTACATGCCCGGATGAGCCAGCTTCTGGCGCTGGAAAAGATTCATTTGGACGCTTATTATTACTGTCCGCATTCTGCTGTGCCGGGTGCCTGCCAATGCCGTAAACCATTAACCGGCATGCTCGAACAAGCCTGCCAGGAATTCAAGATTGACCGGGAGCATTCCTGTATGATCGGAGATGACGATTGTGATATGCAACTGGCGCAAAATTTTGCCATTCCCGGGTTACTGCTGAAAACCGAGCGCGTCTGTGACGAGTCGCTAGCCACCCTGGTTTGCGCAGATTTTCTGGAGGCTGCCCGACTGGCGGTCAACGAGCTCGAAGCCCATCCTTCCGTTCCCGAGCTATAATTTCCTGATACCATTCCAGCAACTGGTTTCCTTGTTCTTGCAGAAGATATTTGCCGCCCTGGGTAGCAGCTCCGGACGAGAGCCGGGCTTTTTCCTCTGCAGAAAGACGTAGAATCTGCAAAACTCGAGCTGCTAGGGCTTCCGCATTTTCCGGTGGAGCCAAAAAGCCGTTTTTCCCTGGCAGCACTTGTTCCGGTATGCCGCCGATATCACTTGCGGCGACCGGGGTACCGCAGGCCATCGCTTCAGTAATTGTCTTGCCAAAGGTTTCCGCTCTGGCAGTATGCACAAACACATCCGCGGCCCGGTAATAATCTGCCAGCAAAGTGGGCTGGCGCAAATAGGGTAGCGAACGCAAAGGCAAACGCCGCAATGCCGGCAGTGGCGCTTTGCTGCCAACACAGACAAACTGCACTGACGGCTCCTGTTCGGCGACTCGCTGCATGGTTTCAACCATCGTAGCGGGATCTTTGAAAATGCTGTTGCGGGCAGCGGCACAAAAGAGCACGATTGGCTGATCGAGTGGCAAGCCGAGCCTTGTCCTGGCCTGTTGGCGATTCCCTGGGCAGAAGATGGTGCAATCAATGCTGTTAGGAATCAGCCGGTACTCCACGGCGTGCAGCATGGATTGCTGTGCCTGATTGAGCAGCCAGCGGGAGGGGGCAGTAACATAGAAACGCGAACGGGCATAAATCTCCGCTTTTCGCTGCCAGTTTTCGCTTGTTTTGTCTTTGCGGCAAGCCGGATACGTATCCAGATGCGGGCAGTTTCCGCAACCCTGTTGCCAAGTTTGGCAGGCAAAAAAATAGCTGCAGTGTCCAGTCAATAGCCAGGCATCATGCAGATTCAATACCACAGGAACCTGTTGACTGAGTTTTGGCAGAAAGCCGAGATCAAAATAGTAGCCGTGTAGATTATGACAATGCACCAGATCGGGTGTGTGTGGACATAGTGCCAGCAAGTCCGAAGTTCCGGGATAGTGAAATTCCTCCAGACCCTGCCACCATTCCTGGAGACGAAGCGGGTCCGCCAGCCGTTCACAAACCCTGGAAAAACGACGCATGCCCGGCAGTTTTCCTTCCAAGCTACGAGCAAAGTTGCCCAATTGTTGCAAAATCCTTCCGGACAGAGTCGTCGCTTTCGGGCGCGGCAACTCGAAAACATCCGGGGAGTCCCGATATTTGCGCCCGACGGCCAGCCAGGAAGCCAGACCCTGACGACGAAAATATTGATATAATTCCCAGGCAGTACCCTCCGCACCGCCGCCGGAATCCGCAGTACTGACCTGTAATATGCGTTGAAGTTGGTCGTTGTTCATGGCTTCCCCGCTCCCGTCCCTGGCGGTCGCAAGCGACCGTCAGCAGAACGGCAAATGTGCTGGCTCGTTTTTTCTGTAGTGCCTCTCCGAGGCACCTCGTTTTGGGGAGTGCCTTTCCCCAGGCTGAAGCCTGGGGTTAAGCATGGTTATGCGCCTCCGGCGCATAGCCTTATGCCGACTTTATAATTGGCGACAAACAACAGCTCAGGTTGTGAAGGTCAGTTTACCCCAGGTTCATCCGTACTACTATCCGCCAATTGCGTGTTTTTCATGCTTTTTGCAATTAGAAAACAAGTCCTCCCCATCCGTGTCGGTTCGTGTATCTGTGTTATATACTTTCCGCTTGTTGCTGGCGCAATTGTCCGCAGGCTGCTTGGATGGAATCTCCTTTGCGGAGGCGCAAGGTCGCCGGCACGCCGGCGTTGTTGAGTTGCGCCAAGAATTCCCGGCATTTCGCTGGGCTTGGTGCTTGATGGCGGCTGGGACCGGGGTTGCAGGGGATCAGGTTGATTTTAGCCCGCAGGCGGATCGCCAGTTCCGCAAGGCGGGCGGCATCTGCGGGGGTATCATTATGATCTTTCAGCAAAGCATATTCTAGTGTCGGCATGCGGTTTGTTAGCTGCCGATGATATTGGCAGGCGGCAATGATTTCAGCAATTGGATAGCGAAAGGCAGGCGGGATAATTTCAGCTCGCTGGTGATCACTGGTGGCATGCAAGGAAATTGCCAGGTTCCAGGGGCGACCCAGGTCTGCCAATTCCCGGATTCCAGGCACGATACCGCTGGTCGAGATGGTAATATGACGAGCGCCGAGGGCAAACCCGTCAAGATCATTCAAGCAATCCAGGGCTTGAGCAAGATTACTCAGGTTATGCAGCGGTTCCCCCATGCCCATGACGACAATATTATTGATTTTGCTTTGCATAAAGCGACAGGCCAGCAGCACTTGATCGATAATCTCGGCTTTGCTTAAATTTCGGATCAAACCATTTTTTCCACTGGCACAAAAAACGCAGCGCACTTGACAGCCAACCTGGGTACTGATACAAACCGTTGCCCGTTCCGGGGTTCGGATCAGAACCGTTTCAATGCGATTGCCGTCGGCCAATTCGGAAAGCCATTTGACGGTACCGTCTTCGGCGGTCAGGGTTTCTTTCACCTGCAGGGAAAATACCAAATATTTTTCCTGCAGGTGCTGCAGCAGAGCAGCCGGAAGATTTTTCATTTCAGAAAAATCGCTTGCCCATTTCTGATAAAGCCAGTGCCGCAGCTGGTTTATACGAAAGGGGGGTGCGCCGTATTGCTGCAAAAGTTCGGCCAGTTCAGCATCGGTCAGGTCTTTCAGAGATGTTTTGTATGGTTCAGGCATCGAATGAGCTTTCCTTGCGTGATGATTTTGCAGAGGAGTTATTCCTGTTTCAGGACTCCACGGTAAAGGCGCAAAAAATTGCGCCGGGTATTTTCCAGCGTTTCCGATGCTGGAAGGGCGACACTACCCGGGAGTACCGGGTTCTGGACTTCACGAAACAGGAGCCCGCGATACTGATTATTTCGGGAGGGGAGCTGGAAAGTCAGGCGTCGTTTCAGAGCCATATTGACGGTAGGGCTGATCGGCTCCCACTGCCTGGACGGGATCGCCGGTTGGCGTGAACTGAGCAAATAAACAACAGGTGCCTCGACCGGTAAATTTGTGTGCAAGGCATTCAGGCGCAGGATATCTTTCCCCAGATAGAAGGTTTCCACCAGATAAGCATAATTGCTATTCAGGTAGATCAATTGCACTTCAGGCTCCGAATTCAAGCTTTGCGCAGGCGGTAATTCAAGGCCGGACATTGGGTCTGCAACGGGTATTCGGGCATTGGCAGGCGCCAGACCGGCCAGAGTCAGCCCAGACAATTTGCGGTTGCCAATCGTCCAGAAAGGGATCATAAGAAAGCTTAGCACCATCAGACGTAAACCGACCGTTCCCCACAACAGATTTTTCCAGAGCGGTTCTGTTTCAAACGAATTGAACTGTTTTACACTCAACCCGGCCAAAACTGCGGAGACAACACAAAGCAACAATGCCAGAGTATTTCCGGCGCCATGCGAAAACAGACTGGGTTGCAACTCAAGATTGCCCAAAAAAACCAGCAGCCAGAACAAGGTTCCGGCACTGGCACCCAGCAAAGTCAGAGCACTCAGGACTTTTGCGATCCAGCGGAAAAAGCGGGCGTACCAATTGACGACGATTTCAAAATGAATTCCAATCAACACAGCCATTGGTGCGAGAGCAGGAAAAAGCAGCAGAGGGGAAGCCCCTGGCCAAAGTAGAATTAACACGAAAGGAACAAAGATCAGCGTCCGGAAAAAACTTCCCAAAGTGCCGGTTGGCTCAAACTGCCGTAAAGCCAGGCAGAAAGGAGCCCAAGCTAGCAAGCTCCAGGGCAGCAGATAGAAAAACACTTTGCAGGGAAAAAGGGAAAGATGACGGAAAAAGCCCTCGCTGACCGGAATCGGCTGTGTAAAGGAAATGGCATTCCAGGGTAGAAAGGGCTGCGGACAGACAAAGTGAATCCAGAATAAGGTCAATACTGCGAAAATTCCCAGCATCAAGATATGGGGTGCGGATTGCAGCTGGCGCAGCATTTTCGGCGGGTTTCTGGCAATCAGCAGGGGTAGATAGAAGAGGAAGATTCCTTTTGCTCCGACGGCAAGGACATCGAGAAAGACAAACAATAGAGCCAGTCCCCAAGCATGATGCCATCGTTGTTCCTGCGGTCCGAAGCGGTACCACATAAACCATGCCATGGCCAGCAGAAAGGCATGCAGGGTTTCCGTTTGCGCCCGGAAGCCGATGCGCATACTGGCGAAGCAGGTCAAAATCACGGCGGCGGCCATATACCCAGCCAGCGATCCTTTGCTTTTTCGCGCTGTCAGGCCGCAGAGCACAGCTAAACCCCAGATGGATAAGACGGCGGGGAAACGAATACTGAACAAGGTCGGAACTCCGGCAAAGGAAAAAAGAGCGATCAACCAGGAATACAAAGGGAAAATACGGACTGGATCGCCATGTAAATGCGGCTGCAGATAATTACCGGTGAGCAGCATTTCGCGGGCCACAGCAGCGAATCCGGCTTCTTCTCCCCCCTGTAACTCCACAAAAAAAAGGGGAAGGAGATAGAGCAGGAGGGTCATCAAGCAAAGCAGGAAGACCCAGATTTTATTAGGTTGTGTTGGCGAAGAAGACATGGTAATTAAGAGGATGTGTCTGCCGGGTTGAAAGCTGTTTTCTGCAGCCATTCTACGGTAAGTTGTTCAGCACGTATGGGATTTCCTTCAGGGAGCCAGTGGATCTGCTTGCCTTCCCGCTCCATTTTTCGAAACCAAGTATCCTGACGTTTACAGAAATGCCGGATTTGCACCAGCAGGCTCTGGCGCATTTCCTGCCAGCTGAGTTCTCCTTTCAGAAAACGCCCGACATAGCGATATTCCAAGCCCAGCCATTCGAGCTTTTCCCAGGACAAACCCTTTTCGTGTAAGGTCTGGACTTCTTGGATCAGGCCTTGTTGCAGACGCTCATCCAAGCGTTGTTCAATGCGCTGATGGGATACGCAACGGGGGAATTTCGGTGCCAGAATCAGCGGATCGACCAGAGGCTCCCCAGGATTACCCTGTTCTCCAGCGCGAACGATTTCCAGAGCTCGAATCACCCGCCGCGGCTGTGTTAAATCCGTTCTGGCAAACAAGTTCGGACTGCCTTCCTCCTGCAGCATGCTGATCAATTTCGGCAACGCTGTCTTTTCCAACGTTTGCCGCAGCTCGGGATCCGGTTTGCCGCCAGCCAGATCATAGCCGTCGAGAAGCGCTTGCAGATAAAGCGGGGTTCCCCCTGCGAGGATCGGGAGTTTTCCGCGGGCTGCTACTTCCAAGAGGGCCTGTTGTGCACAGGCCAGAAAACGGAACAGGTGAAAATCTTCGCCGGGTTCCACGATATCGAGTAAATGCACCGGGATGGCATCCGATCCACTGCCATATTCTTCGAGGTCTTTCCCAGTACCCAGATCGAGACCCCGATAGACTTGGCGCGAGTCCACACTGATGATTTCGCCTTGAAATTTCCGTGCCAGATGTACTGCCAGCCGGGTTTTTCCGGAAGCTGTTACTCCGGTAATGACAAGACAGCGAATATTACTGAGGCGCATTGTCTTTCGGGGCCTCCGTCGGTGTTTGTTCCGGATTGGACGAAGCTTGCGGTAGAAGGCTCAAGGTCAGCATACAAGCTGAGGGATTGACATACTCTGCCTTCAAGTCTCCTGTCGTACCGATAATCTGTACCGGAGCATGATAGGTACCAGGCTGATTGAAGGCCGTTAAATCAAGAATTGCCATTAATTTAGCCGGTTCAACTGCTTCCAGAAAACCGATCTGGCCATGCAGGATTGCTTCCACACTGACCGGCAGTTTACTGGTCAGGTACAAACCACTGTCAGGGCGGGTCAGGATTCCCAATGCGATGGGAGCAAACTTCTGGCGCGAATAACTCTGAGTATCCTGAATGCTCACCCGCACCTCAACCGTTTCCGGAAAAATTACAACGTTCCGGCTGTCGGGATTGAAAACCTTTAACTTGGTTGTAAAATCATGCTGCATCGCCTCATTGAGCAG
>Ga0172378_10004849_pt1 | contig 12582 bp, 8 predicted proteins | sample GrowelOW332metaG_FD_119755 | JGI IMG/M metagenome (GOLD analysis project Ga0172378, IMG submission 119755) | Groundwater microbial communities from an aquifer near a municipal landfill in Southern Ontario, Canada - Pumphouse #3_1 metaG | ecosystem: Environmental > Aquatic > Deep subsurface >...
AGTATATCGTTTTTACTGATGAGCTCTGCCATCAACTTCCTATCATAGCTATCTTTAATGTCCGAAAGATCTGCAAAACTCAGATATCTTGATATTTTTCGAGGAGATATCATACGATACTTGATCACCGAGAGCGTTTCGCCTTTTGTTACTCTTATAGTGGAGTAATTTTTAAAGTATTCATAAAAACAGGTAAGCAAACCAGCAGGAATAAAAATAATTCAGAATCTTTACAGTTCTTAGTAAGCATAGGCATGATTGTTAGAACTTTGATCGTTAGAACTTTAAAGGTACTAATAATCTACCTTACTTGCTAATTGTATTTTAGTTTATTTATGTTTATGTATGATTGATGTTTATTTGTGAAAGTATATGTATAAAAAATTCTAAAGCTTATTCTTTCACCTAAATTGACGAAGAACCGGCAATCTGAACCGATATTTTAAGTTTGTATCTGACAGCCATAATTCTGAATAGTATTAAAAAAAATCCCCGGTAACTAGCCGGGGATTTTTTTACTTGATAATAACAAGCTTATGCGTGTAGCGCTCTTTATCTGCATGAAGGATCAGATAGTAAGAACCTTGTTTTAATGAGGATAATAAAAGAGGAATTACATTGCTTCCTTCAGTAATATCAACATCTTTAAGCTCATATATCAGGGTTCCCTGAGGTGAGTATATGCTTATCTCACCCTGGCAGGTTACCGGACTATCAACAGCAATATTGAAGTTTCCTGAAGATGGATTTGGCTGAATATTTACGCTCATTTTTTCCTTTAAAGGAATCTCATCTGTGCTAACAGTAAGGGTTGCTTGCTTAAGAACGATCAGGTTGTCAGGATCGAATTGAAGAGATACAGGTTCCTGATCAAACATAAATGAGTAATTCTGATTATTGAAATCATTCATAACCGTAAACAAGGTATCCCCATTCACAAAGTTCACTTTTATTTGAACAGGCATCTTGAAGAAGCCTGTGTTTGTCTGCACCTGGGTCAGGTTTAATTTTACATTCCACAGATTGTCAGAAACAGGAATGATTTCATACACATTTTCGTAAACAGGATGATTGGGCGTGTAAATCCATTCGTTGAAGAAATAATCAAGGTTCATACCGGTAGTTTCATTCATTTTATCAATGAAGTCACTGATAGTGGCCGACTTGTAACGGAAGTTCACGGTGTCATTTGCATACTCGCGTAAACTGTTGAAAAACAAAGAATCGCCCACTACATTCCGGAACATGTAAAGAACGCATGACCCTTTCAAATATGTTATGGCATAATTGAACAATATATCATTTGATGGCGGGTTTGCAATCCATGAGGAATCTGAAATCGGCCAACCCGGATTGTAAGTCATATAGTAAGCGGCATTATACTCAATTTCATTAACATAAGCATTATATCCGTGTACTTCACCCGTCCACAGAGCTTCAATATAAGTTGCAAATCCTTCATTAAGCCAAATATCTGACCAGGTAGCACACGTAATCATATCACCGAACCATTGGTGGGCATATTCATGAGCAACAATACTGGAATACCAGCAGCCGGGGCATAAACTGGTAAGTGTTTGATTTTCCATACCACCCCATTGGAATTGGTTATTAAGAGTTGCAAAGCCATTCTTTTCAAAAGGATGTTCTCCAAATAGTGAAACATAAAAATCAGTCAGGGGGACTGCCATATTAATCATTTGCATTGGATTTTCGCCCTGGTTATAATAAAAACGGATAGGTAATATATCGTTAGGATTGTTTGGATTGATACGGTTTACAATGTTTAACTTATAGTTTACTTTTGAGGTCATCGCCATCAGGTAAGTAGCAATGGGGTCACGACTGATCCATGTGTACCATAACGAATCAGCTACAATTACTGAATCAGCAAGGCGACCATTAGAACCAAGTTTTACATTTAAAGGCACCTTTGTACGTAATTGTAAGGTTGCTTTATCACTGGGTTCGTCAAAACATGGAAACCATTTACGGGCACCCTGAGGTTCACAATCAGTAAATGCAAACCCGTTACTTACATAAAAGGCGTTATCAACAACATTCAGATGGTTGTATTTGATAGATATAGTTACTGTTTCGCCGGGTTGATAGGTTCGGTCAAGATCTACCTGCAATCTGTTAAGCTTATGGCTGAATGAAACTCCGCTGCCACCAACTGACACTATTTGCAGTGATGCATTTTCAGCATTGAGAATGATAGATGACAATGTGCTGTCCACCTTAAAAGTAATCGTATTAGTTCCGCTGAAACTCTTTGGGAAAGGGGAGGAGTAACAATGAAACAGATCAAGATCAAGGTTATAATTAAGCACATCATAATCATGCTTGGGTGAGTTGGGAGAATACCTCGCGAAAGGGGTCAGGCTTTTTTGATTCCTTGAAGCACATATTTCACTGCCTCGCATGGTGCTATAATCCTGTGCTGAAACATTAATGCAAAACAGAGCCAATAAAAATAAAAGGGTAGTGTTTCTTTTCATAAGTTTAGGTTTGAGGGATCAAATATAATGTTTATGCCAATATCTACCTTGTAAAGACCACATTTAAGGACCAAAATAAACAAATATTTATAATACTTTTGCTTTACGAAACTTATCAGATGCGTTGGAGAGTATATTTATTGGCCCTTATTGCAATTTGTTGTCTGCCGTGTTGCAGACAACATCAAAAAGAAGCATCATTACTTACTGTTTTTAAGTATAATGAATCGGCAGGTATCACATCACTTGATCCCGCATTTGCACGTAACCAGGCAAACATTTGGGTAGTTAACCAGGTTTTCAACGGTCTGGTACAACTTGACAGTAACCTCCGGATACAACCATGCCTGGCTAAAAGATGGGAGCTGTCGGCAGATGGAAAGACCTACACCTTTATTTTACGTGACGATGTTTACTTCCATAATTCACAGGTATTTAAGAAAGGTAAAGGACGTAAGTTTGTAGCCGCTGATGTGGAATATAGTTTAAAGCGCCTCATGGATAAACAACTTGCATCACCGGGCGCCTGGATTATGAATAAGGTGGCATTAAAGAATGATGTTCCTATGGTAGAGTCCCTTAACGACACTACTCTTCAAATTACATTAACGAGTCCGTTTCCTCCATTTATTGGTATGCTGAGTATGCAGTACTGTTACGTGATACCAAAGGAAGCAGTTGATTATTATGGGGAGGATTTCAGAGTTCATCCTGTAGGGACAGGGCCTTTCATGTTCAAGATGTGGAAAGAAGGGGTTAAACTGGTGCTCTTGAAGAATCCAAATTACTTTGAGAAAGATAAAAATGGACAGAAACTTCCTTACCTGGACGCGGTTGCAGTAACCTTTATAATTGATAAACAAGCTGCATTCCTTGAGTTTGTAAAAGGAAACCTTGATTTTATGTCAGGGTTAGATGCAAGTTATAAGGATGAATTATTAAGTTCTACCGGTCAGCTTAAAAGCAAATACAAGAATCGTATTGATTTAATTACTCAACCATACTTAAATACAGAATACTTAGGGATACTATGTGATCAGAATAATCCTCTGTTAAAAGACAGTCCATTGAAGGACATCAGGGTTCGCAAGGCACTGAATATGGGATTTGACCGTTCCAGGATGATTCGTTACCTGCGAAACGGAATAGGGAAACCGGGTACAGCAGGCATTATTCCCAACGGATTGCCCGGGCATCCTGAAAATCCGGGATTTGGCTATCAGTATGATCCGGCTTTAGCTGCCCGGCTTCTTGAACAGGCCGGTTATCCTTTAGGTAAAGGACTGCCGCCCATTACTATATCCACAAATGCTTCATATCTCGACATAAGCCAGTTTATACAAAGCCAACTCTCACAATTAGGATTTAACATTAAGATTGATGTTTCACCTCCCGGGACTTTACGTGAGAATATAGCTCAGGCGAGAGTCACTTTTTTTAGAGGATCATGGATTGCCGATTATCCTGACGCTGAAAATTATCTCTCTCTATTTTATTCCGGCAATAAAAGCCCGAAAGGACCTAACTACACTCAGTTTGAGAATGCGTATTTCGACAAGCTCTACGAGAATGCTATCAATGAGACTGATGATTCAGCCAGATACCGGTTATATAGTGAAATGGACAGCGTGATGATGGAGCAATCGCCGGTGGTTGTTCTTTTCTACGACCAAGTATTAAGGTTTGTCAGAAAAAACATTCATCAACTTGGGTCAAATCCTCTTAACTTGCTGGAATTAAAAAGGGTCACTAAAGATAATAAATTGAAATAAATGATAATCAAACCATTATAAATCAATTAATGCACTGATGAGTCTTTAATGGTATGGTAATGGTACGGTAATAATAAAAAATGGTAAGGGAATCACTTACGAGTGCAAATCAATTGATTAACTGATGAATGTTATTAAGCTTTTGTGAGTTCTCCTGTCCCCTCGAGCGTGCAAATCAATTGATTAGCTGATGAATGTGCTTGCAGAATAAAGAAAATTTGACTGGTAAATTAGGGTACTTGCCTATAGAATACGAAAATGTGTTACGCTATTGGTGTAGTTGTTTGAGAGAATATTTTGAGTAGCGGATGATTACGTATAATAGTGTTAATTTTAATAGGTTGACTCATGATTATATAATCAGCTATCAGTATATTTGCCTCAGAGAATTTATGGATTAGAAGATGCATAAGCAGTAGTTGCCTCAGATAATTTAAGGATTAGAAGATGATTAAGCAGTAGTTACCTCACAAAATTTAAGGATTAGAAAGTTATTGGGCAGTATGGTTTTATCAGAATGATTTACGGATTTGTGTGAGGTATAATGAAATTGTGATCAGATAAGTACTATGATATTGGGGTAGTTGCCTCAGAGAATTTATGGATGAGAAAATGATTAAGCAGTAGGTACCTCATAGAATTTATGGAATAACCGGTAATAATGACTGTAAAGAAATAGAGTATCAACACGATTAAATATTGCACGTAAAACTGAAGACCTTATGATTCATAACTATAATAAAATAAAGCCCGAAGACCTCAAAGATAATGTCATTCAATTGATTGGCAAGCAATGGATGCTGATAACAGCAGGCAATAAAGACCATTTTAATACCATGACTGCAAGCTGGGGCGGAATGGGTGAATTATGGAACAAACCTGTTGCTTTTATTTTCATTCGACCAACAAGGTACACCTATGAATTTATTGAAAGTGAGGAGTATTTTACCTGCTGTTTCTTTGAAGAGAAACATCGTGATAAATTGAACTTCTGCGGTAAATATTCAGGACGGGATCGTAACAAAGCTGCCGATGCACACCTGACTCCTTTATCAACATCACACAGTATGTATTTTGACGAAGCGCGGTTGGTAATTGAATGTCGAAAGATGTATTATCAGGACATCAACCCTGACAACTTTATGGATCCCGGTATACAGGTGCATTATCCTAAATGCGATTATCATCGTCAATACATTGCTGAGATTACTTCGGTCTGGATCAGGAAAGAAAATTAATAATTTGATTTGATCAGGTTTATTATCATTAGTTTTAGTATTTTTATGCTTTCAAGTAGGAATAATTATCAGAAACTTAAAAACTATTGAATTGGGGTTTATAACCGACATTAGGATTTACTTTGGCAAACAGGCACTTCGTACAGAAATGTTAAAAGCCAAGCGTTTAAAGAAAGCTATTAACCTTTCTGATGCCACTACTATTGGGTTAATATACCAGTTGGATTCGGAAGAAGAATACAATAGAGTGAGTGAATTCACAAAGAAATTACAGGAACAGGGTAAAAAAGTACAGGTTATTGGTCTGTATAATATTAACAGGATACCGGTTTTTTACATTCCTAAACTTTCTTATGATCTTTTATTGCCAAAAAATCTTGACTTGTTCTTTAGGCCCAGAGATCCTTTTGTAAATAGATTTATGGATGAACCTTTTGATATATTGATTGATCTGAGTAGTCCTGACAATTTCCCTCTGCAATACATTGCTTGTCTGTCAAAAGCTTCTTTTAAAATAGGCAGGATGATAGATGATCGTAAACTTCCTTATGATCTGATGATAGATACGGGGCCTGAAATTGACAGCCAGGAATTAATAGATCAAATAGTCCACTATACCAATGTAGTTGAATTTAAACCTTCGAACCATAAAGAATCATAAATGCCGAATAATTACCATGCACTATGAATAAGAAATTTATAGGAACAGGAGTCGCACTGGTAACTCCTTTTCATAAACAAGGTGTCATCGATTTCGGATCTTTAGAGAAATTGATCGAATACACTATCAGCAATGGAGTCAATTATCTTGTTGTGCTTGGGACAACAGGTGAATCAGCCACTCTTTCAAAAGATGAAAAAATAGCTGTTATTGAGTTCGTAAAAGAAATTGTGAACGGTAGAGTTCCAATTGTAATGGGAATAGGCGGCAACAACACTCAGGAAGTAGTGGATCAACTCAAAATAGTTGATTATGATGGTGTTGATGCAATCCTTTCTGTTACTCCATACTACAACAAACCAACGCAAAGAGGTTTGTATCTGCATTACAGGCAGGTAGCATGTGCAACACATTTGCCCATTATATTGTACAACGTACCCGGGCGTACAAGCGTGAACCTGAAGCCTGAAACTACACTTCAATTAGCTAATGAGTTTGATAATATTATTGGTATTAAGGAAGCTTCAGGTAATTTAATGCAGATTATGGAAATAATACGTCAAAAGCCTGCCGGATTCCTGGTTATTTCGGGTGATGACGGATTGACTATGCCCCTGATTGCTGCCGGTGCTAATGGTGTGATATCGGTTGTTGCCAATGCTTATCCAAAGAGTTTTTCCAATATGGTGAACGCAGCATTAAAAGGCAATTTTAAAGAAGCCCGCGAAATTCATTATAATCTCCTGCCATTTATTGAGGCTTTATTTGCTGATGGGAGTCCAGGAGGTGTGAAGTTTGCGCTTGAAAACATGAAAATGATTCATAACCACTTGAGGTTACCGATTGTAAAAGTCAATAAATCAACACAAAATTTATTAGCCAGCCTGATTGCTGAGTTAAAGGAAAAGGGAATAGAAAATTAATGTATAAAGATGAAGACTAAACTAACTGCTATCCTAATCCTATTCTCGCTCTTTAGCTTTGCCCAACTTCCTGTATCTTCTTATAAGACTAAAGAGGTGTTTGGTAACAGAGGTGAGATCTACTTTGTTCTAAAAGGAGCTGCTAATGATGCAAACCGGCTGAGCCGAATTATAAGTATTGATAATGTTAAGGATGGCGATGTTTATGCTTATGCTAACTTCAAAGAGTTTGAAATGCTCCGTAATTCCTTTGATTATGACTTTTATCAACTGACGAAGCCAAGTGAATTAGCTATTCAGCCTATGTCAGGTGTTGCCAGGGAAGTGTTAGACTGGAATTACTATCCCACCTACACAGCTTATCTGCAGATTATGCAGGACTTTGCAACTAACTTCCCCTCAATCTGCAAAATTGATACCATCGGCTCAACGAATGATGGACGACTTATACTAGCTGCAAGAATAAGTGACAACGTAGGAGTTGAAGAGAATGAACCGGAGTTCCTTTATACTTCGTCGATTCATGGAGATGAAACAACAGGTTATATTTTGACTCTGCATCTGATTGATTACCTGCTAACAAACTATAACATAGATGATAGAGTTACCAACCTGGTAAATAACATTGATATCTGGATTAACCCACTGGCAAACCCGGATGGGACTTATGCAGGAGGTAATAATACAGTTAATGGAGCAACAAGATATAACGCCAACTATGTTGATTTAAATCGTAATTATGCTGATCCTGATGATGGTCCTCATCCTGACGGCAATGCATGGCAAACGGAAACTGTGGCTTTTATGAATTTCGCTGAAAGCAGAAATTTTGTTATGTCAGCTAACTTTCATGGTGGTGCTGAAGTTGCAAATTATCCATGGGATACCTGGAGCAAGCTAACCGCAGATGACAATTGGTGGGAATACGTAGCCAGGGAATACGTTGATACAGTTCATGCCTATGGGCCTTCAAACTATTTCCGTGACCTGAACAATGGAATTACTAATGGGTATGCATGGTACACTATTACAGGCGGTAGGCAGGATTATATGAACTATTTTCATCAGTGCAGGGAAATCACCTATGAAATATCATCAACCAAATTGTTACCTGCTAATCAATTGTTAAACTTTTGGAATTATAATTACCGTTCCTTGCTTAATTACCTGGAACAGGTTCAATACGGAGTCAGAGGTATCGTTACGGACACGATCACTAATGAACCTTTAGAAGCGCAAGTGTTTATCAACAATTATGATATCGACAGTAGCATGGTATTTTCATGTTTCCCGATGGGGAATTACCATAGATTACTCAAAGCCGGAACATACAATATAACCTATTTCGCAGATGGCTATTTGCCGAAGACCAGGAAGAATGTAGTTGTTACAGATAAAGGGACCGTAACGCAGAATGTTCAGTTGTGGGATGGGTCACCAATTCCCGAATTCACCTCATCTGACACTCTCGTAAACACCCATGACACCATTCAGTTCTTTGATCATTCAGGAGGTTCACCTACTACCCGTTTATGGACTTTTGAAGGAGGCACACCCACAACATCAACAGAAGCCAACCCTATGATTATTTATTCAACTGTCGGTAATTATGACGTTACTCTTTATGCAGCTAATATGATTGGGAATAGTACCCTGACCATTGAGGACTACATTACCGTAAAGAGTGGGGTAGGGGTACCGACTCAGGAGATCACAGATTTAACTGTTTATCCTAATCCGGCAGGCAATCAAGGAGTGTTTATTGAATCGTCAACTGCTCTGATCCATTATGAATTAACGGATATACTTGGCAAGGTGATGATCTCAGAGCAGGTTAACGGTTCTAAAGTGAATATTGCCACTTCCATGCTTAAGAATGGAATCTATCTCTTAAAAGTCCTGAATACTACAGGATACAAGACTTTCAAGATAATCGTTAATAACTAAAGAAGGCATAAAGCAGTACTAAAGTGAATATGGCCACTTCCACACTATAGAGTGGAATCTATCTCTTAAAAGTCCTGAATACTAGGGGATACAAAACTTACAAGATAATCGTTAATAACTAAAAAAGGCATAAAGAAAGCATGAAGAAGGCATGAAAAAGTACTAAAGTGAATATTGCCACTTCCACACTATAGAGTGAGATTTATCTCTTAAAAGTCCTGAATACTACGGGATACAAGGCTTTCAAAATAGTCGTTAATAACTAAAAAAGGCATAAAGCTGTAATAAAGAAGATATAAGACTGCAAAAGAATGACCCAATCTCTATTGTATAATTAAAGTAAAGCTAACACCAGCCAATACTCTATAATAATTAAGTCACTATCTCGAATAAATAATAAAGGAAAGCCATCAGCAGATGTGACGCTATTATGATCAAATCACTTTCTCTATTGTATAATTAAAAGTAAAGCCTGGTAAAACTGATACCAGGCTTTAATTTATTATTCAGTTTAGTAATATACTACCACTGATGGATCCCATTGACACCATCCCAAAGTCCAGTCAACAGTACCAATAGCACCGGCAAACTCCACTTTCTCGAAGAAGCTGCCAGCTTTAGGGGTATTATTCCATCTGGCTGCAGTTAACAGAATTGAGCCTGTATTAGGAGTTACTTTAGGATTTAATGTAGTATATAGGCTCTGGTCGATACCTGCATCCTGCCATGTATTCAGAATCTGATTATTATAGGTAGAAGTGTTGTACCATGTATTAACTTCAAAACCTGGTGCAACATTTGCATTGACCTGTTTAAGAGGGCTATTGCTGTTATTAGTACTGCCACCCCAATTGTTATTGCCCCAGTTTTCAACCCCTGCCAATATGACATTTCTTATTTGGAGTTCTTCATTCAGAGCATGTTGACTGACACCACGTTTGGTATCATCCATAAACAGGCCTGTTGGGAATCCTGCTAAGAACGAATTATATAAGCAGGGCATACTGTTTTTCCTAAACTGAGCAGCATTCTGTAAATGAGGAAGAACAACATTATCTGCAGTGTACTTTGGTCCAATAATCGAAACATTTGAGAATACGGTCTGGGTATAAGGTGTACTTACAGTACCAGCTCCATCATTATCTATCTCAAATCCATTGGAATAAGAGTCATCGCCCAAGTTTGCGTCCCTTATAGCTATTGCAAACTGTATAAAACCGTTATGACCGAAGTCCATATCGAAATCATCATCTTTAGTTCTGTATGATACTAAATACTTCGCATTAACAGTACCTCCGAAAAATTCAAATGAATCATCTAATCCATAGGAGCATTGCACATGTTCAATTACTGTAGCATTCCCAACACTGGCCAGAGTCAATGAATTAGTTTCTTTGTTAGCTTGTATGGCATTACCTGCAAATTCTATACGAACATATCTAAGGACTCCGGAGTTATCATTGGAAACATTACCTCCGTAAAGAGCACCATAATCACCTTCCAATTCAACAGAAGCACCTTGATTATTAGGTGCACGGCCACAAATTACAATACCACCCCAATCACCTGGAACACGGTTACCAGCTTCACTTTCAGAAGTAAATACTATGGGGGTATTTGCAGTACCATCAGCTATTATTTTCCCCCCGCGATTAATTAACAAGGTTCCTTTACTGTCGTTAGCACCAATAATAAGGGTACCCGGCTCTATGTTAAGGGTAGCACCATCCATCACTTTCACCAAGCCATTCAGCCTCCAGATCTTATCAGATGTCCAGGTAGTATTGGCTGATAACTCACCTGATACCTGTACTATTTCTTTTTCCGACAGTTCAAGAACAGTTACTGTAAAAATCTCTTGATCTGACTTCCTGTTGAGGGAATCAATTGCTTCAAAAGAAAAGTTTATTACAGTTCCTGCTACCTGGGTTGATTCAATATTGTATGAAAATTCATAGCTGGCAGTTTTTTCATAATTAAAAGTAACCGTTTCAAACAAACTGCCATCTTTATAAACAATAAGATTATTTAGTCCATTGGGTGCATTGATAGTAACCGTTGAAATTACAGTGTTACCCGGTATTCCTGATGCAGCAGTATTTGTTAATGTGATAGACGGACTAGCACCGGTAAGATCGATTGGATCATCCTCTTTACATCCATTCATTAATAGAACACTTGCAAGAAGAAACATAATACTCCTTAAGCAATGATAATGCAACTTTTTCATAAATAGTTTTGATGTTTTACATGGGTAAAGATATATGGTAATCGGCAATTGCACAAATACCAGTCTGTATTTTGTAAAAAATGAGTGATGATTATTGCTGCGGGTAATTCCTTTTCCCGAAAATTACAGTTCCTATGCGTACCATCGTACTGCCTTCTTCAATAGCAATAAAATAATCACTCGACATGCCCATAGAGATTTCAGTAAAGTAATCTTTATCAGCAAATGATGTTTGCTTCAACTTGTCAAAAAACGCTTTTAGTGATTTAAATTCACGATGCACTTGTTGTTTATCATCAGTAAATGTAGCCATCCCCATCAATCCTTTAATGCGAATATTCTGCATTTCAGCGAATTCCTTACTTGAAAGCAATTCTTCAGCCTCATTAAAATCAAGCCCAAACTTCGTATCCTCACTCGCAATATAAATCTGCAGCAAGCAATCTATTACCCTGCTGTTTCTGGCAGCCTGCTGATTGACCTCATGTAGTAATTTCAAACTGTCAATACTATGAATCATGTAAACAAATGGAGCGATGAATTTTACTTTATTTGTTTGCAAGTGGCCAATAAGATGCCATTTAATATCATTTGGTAACAAGGGCTGTTTGGCAATCATTTCCTGTACTTTGTTCTCCCCAAAGTCAAGTAGCCCCAGATTATAGGCTTCCCTGATTTCCTCAGCCGGATGAGTCTTGCTAACAGCTATTAATTTAACATAGGGAGGAATTTCATTGAGTAGCTTTTCAACCTGATCCTTCATAATAGTAGATTATTAATTTTGAAGTATAGTTGCAAAGATAATCAGTAATTGTTTAGAACTTACCTGCTGGACTACTGTGAATGCGCCAGCTTTTGGTGCAACGATAATCAGTCCTTTATTAGAACTTATATGTTGGGCTACTATGTATACACCTGCCTCTATTGCAATGACCACCAGTAATTGATTAGATCTTACATGGTGGACTACTGTGAATACATCTGCCTCTAGTGTAACGATAATTAGTCATTGATTAGAACATGCTTGTTGGATTATTGTGACTACACCTATATCTAGTGTAATGATAATCAGTAATAAATTAGAACATACGTGGTGGACTACTGTGAATTCACCTGTATTTGGTGCAACGATAATCAGTAATTGATTAGATCTTACGAGGTGGGCTACTATGAATACACCTGCCTCTATTGCAATGACCACCAGTAATTGATTAAAATATACACGGTGGAATACGGTGAATGCACCAGCCTCTGGTTCAATGATTATCAATAATTGATTAGAACTAACGTGGTGGGCTACTGTGAATACA
>Ga0172378_10004850_pt1 | contig 12580 bp, 10 predicted proteins | sample GrowelOW332metaG_FD_119755 | JGI IMG/M metagenome (GOLD analysis project Ga0172378, IMG submission 119755) | Groundwater microbial communities from an aquifer near a municipal landfill in Southern Ontario, Canada - Pumphouse #3_1 metaG | ecosystem: Environmental > Aquatic > Deep subsurface >...
GAATACACTTGTTGTTATCCCCGTGGCTTTGCTGCTGGCCTGTTTAGGGCAGGTCGGTGATTTGATTGAATCGGCAATCAAACGCTGGGCAGGAGTGAAGGATGCCGGCTATATACTGCCCGGACATGGTGGCCTGTTTGACCGCTTGGACAGCTTAATGTTGGTGGCCGTTGTTTGCTATATTTTTGTCGGTGTTTCTTCTTTTTAAGGAGGACTAAATGAAGGTTTCTCGCGATTCTCTGATTGATAAACTGTTAAAGGTTAGCATAGTATTGATAATATCTTTGGTGCTTTACCTGCTGATCTATTATCTTGTGCCTTCTTTGGGAAAAGTTATCGGCACTCTAATATTTTTAATTTTACCCTTTGTTATTGCCATGCTTTGCTCCGTTTTAACAAAACCGTTGGTTGGCTTTTTTACCGATAAGTTCCGGATGCCTCGTAGCTTGGCTGTGCTGGTGATGATGCTTTTGGTGCTGGGGATTTTTATTACATTTTTAGGTATTATAATTGCCCGTTTAGTGGTTTTGTTCGCAGCTTTGGCTACAAAGCTGCCGCAAATCGGCGAGACAATACAAAAGTGGTTTTCCCAGCTGCAAATTTTTTATAACAGTTTGGATAAACAGTCCGAGGTCTTTATTAAGGCGCAGGAATGGTTGCTATCTTTTAGCGAAACGGTCGGTAATGCTGTCGGTAACGGTGCCAGCGGGGTAATTGATTTTATTTCCGGCACGCCGATTGCTGTTTTCTTTATTTTTGTTACCTTGGTTGCGATTTTCTTTTGGTGCCGCGATGATGCCAAAATCGAAAACGCTCTTTGCCGTCTTGTTTCGTCAAAACATGCAACTAAAGCCCGTAACATTTATCGTAGCTGCGGCGAGATTGTCGGCGGTTACTGCCGCGCCCAGTTGATGCTGATTTCTGTTACAATGTTAATCAGCATTATTGTTTACTCGATATTAAAAGTTGAGGGCGCTTTTTCATTGGGGCTTTTAACAGGCCTTTTGGATTTGTTGCCCGTTTTAGGCCCGGGCACGCTGATTGTGCCGTGGAGTGTCTATGAATTGCTGACCGGCAACTTATTTGTTGGGATATCTTTATTGGTCTTTTATGCGGTTATCGTTATTGTCCGCAATGTTTTAGAGCCGAAAATCGTCGGAGACAGTCTGGGTATGCATCCGCTGTTAACGCTGGCCGCTATTTTTGTCGGTATGAAATTATTCGGCGTGGTCGGCTTGATTTTGGGTCCGATTGTTTGCGCCTTGGCCTTGACTGTTTACCGTGCCAGTAAAAAACCTATTTGACGGAGGAATAATTAAGTGAAGAACATCGCCGTTCTAGGTTGCTGCGGCTCAATCGGTAGGCAGGCTTTAGAGGTAATTGAATATTTGGGAACTGGTTATCGGGCTTGCGCCTTGGCTTCTGGCTCAAACGCTCATTTGCTGGCAGAGCAGGCGCGGCGTTTTAAACCCGCCTGCATAGTCATTGCCGACGAGAGCAAATATAATCAGCTGAAAGCTTTGCTGCCTGATTATAAGGGTGAGATCAGCGCGGGCTGCGAGGCCGTGTGCGAGCTGGCCTCTAACCAGCAGAACGATTTAGTGTTGGGTGCTATTGGCGGTATCGCTGGACTTTTGCCTGTAATTAGCGCCTTAAAAGCAAACAGGCAAGTGGCTTTGGCCAATAAAGAAACTTTGGTGGCTGCCGGTGAGCTTGTGATGGAAATGGCAACACAAATAGGCAAACCAATTTTGCCCGTGGACAGCGAACATTCGGCAATTTTTCAATGTTTGCAGGCGGGTAAAAACAATTTGGAGAAAATTATTTTAACCGCCTCGGGCGGAGCTTTGCGAGATTTTAGTAAAGAGCAAATTACTAATGTAACGCCTAAGCAGGCTTTGGCTCATCCTAACTGGAATATGGGTGCCAAAATTACCGTTGATAGTGCTACCTTGTTTAATAAGGGTTTGGAGGTTATTGAGGCGCACCATTTGTTTAATATTGATTACGAGAATATTGAGGTCGTTATTCATCCGCAAAGCATCATTCATTCCGCCATCGCTTACAGTGACGGCGCGGTGCTGGCTCAATTGGGTCTGCCGGATATGAAAACGCCTATTCAATACGCTTTTACATATCCCGAGCGGACAGCTAATAAGCTGCCTCGTTTGGATTTAGCTCAGCTAGGGCAGATGTCGTTTTCTGCACCTGATTTAGACCGCTTTCCCGCTTTGGAGCTGGCTTATCGGGCGGGTAAAATGGGGGGCACTGCACCAGCGGCCATCAATGCCGCTAATGAAGTGTTGGTTTCGGCTTTTTTACAAGAAAAAATCAAGTTGCACCGTCTGCCGGAAATTATCGGGCAGGTTTTGGCGAGGCACGCTAATTTAACTAATCCAAACCTCAGTGATATTTTGGAGGCTGATGCTTGGGCGCGTGAGGAAGCTTTGGGAGGAATATAAATGGGGATTGTAGTAGCAATTTTAATCTTTTGTGTTTTGATTATTACCCACGAGTTTGGACATTTGATAGTAGCCAAGCTTAACGGTGTTTACTGTCATGAATTCGCTATCGGTATGGGGCCGAAAATTACATCTGTTAAAAAGAGTGAAACCGAATATGTCATCAGGGCGTTTCCGATCGGCGGTATGGTTAAAATGATGGGCGAGGACGAGGACAGTAATGATCCGCGTGCTTTTAATCAAAAAAAAGTATGGCAGCGTGCCTCAATTATTTTTGCTGGACCCGCTATGAACCTGCTGACAGCTTGTGTGGTTTTTGCCATTGCTTTTATGGGTATTGGCGTGGCCTCCGACTCTAATATAATCGGTGATGTGATTGAGGGGCAGGCCGCAGAAGCCGCCGGTATGATTGCTGGCGATAAAATCTTATCGATTAACGAAGAATTTACTGAGAATTGGAATGATATTTCTAAAGTTATCGCTGCGTCACCCGCCGGAGCTAGCTTGCGTGTTATGGTGGAAAGAAGCGGAATTAATACTCCCGTAGGAATTGAAGTTGTTCCTTATTTTGACGAGCAAAGCGGCCGCTATTTGTTGGGCGTTTTGGCCGACAGAGAAACGATGGGCTTTTTCCCCGCCGTTTGGCTGGGTATTAAGCAGTCTGTAAAAATGACAGTTTTGATCTTTCAAACCTTATTCGGTATGATAACAGGTACTGTTGATGTGGAACTGGCAGGGCCTGTTGGTGTGGTCAGCTTAGTCAGCGAAACTACGCAGGCAGGTATCTTTAATGTCCTGTTTTTAACGGGTTTTTTATGCGTTAATATCGGTATTTTTAATCTGCTGCCTTTTCCTGCATTAGATGGTAGCCGTTTGGTGTTTTTAGCTATTGAAGGTATCCGCCGCAAGCCGCTTGACCCCAAAAAAGAGGGAATGGTGCATTTTGTCGGCTTAATGCTGCTGTTTGCTTTAATGATTTTTGTTACCTATCAGGATATTGTGCGTTTGATAATAGGGTAATCGGCGATGAAAGCTCGTAGAATAAGCCGTCAAATTGATTTGGGCGGCCAAAAAATCGGCGGCGGAGCTCCTGTTTCTGTACAGTCGATGACTAACACTAAAACAGAGGACATAAACGCGACGCTGGGGCAAATAAAGGCTCTGGCGGCTTGCGGCTGCGATATTGTGCGCCTGTCAGTCCCGCATCAAGCGGCTGCGGCTGCTTTATCTCAAATTGTTAAACAAGCACTTGTGCCGCTGGTGGCAGATATCCATTTTGATTATCGTCTTGCTTTTGCGGCCATTGAAGCCGGTGTATCGGGCTTGCGTCTTAACCCTGGCAACATCACTAAAACCGAACAGGTGCGAGAGGTTGTACAAGCGGCAAAGGCCGCTGGCACGGTCATTCGTGTTGGCGTTAACGGCGGCTCCTTGGATCCGCGTTTGTTGGAAAAATACGGTGGCCCAACCTCTGAGGCTTTGTGTGAAAGCGCATTGGCGCAAGTGGCTATTTTGGAAAATGAAGGTTTTTATAATACCAAAATATCGGTTAAAACCTCGTCTGTCCCACTTTTGATAGAAGCTAACCGACTGCTGGCTGCGCGCTGTGATTACCCTCTGCATTTGGGCTTGACCGAAGCGGGCACTGCCTATAAGGGAGCAATTCGTTCGGCGGCGGCCTTGGGCGCACTGCTTAACGAGGGTATCGGCGATACTGTTCGTGTTTCTTTAGCGGGTGACCCCTTGGCTGAGGTTACGGCCGCTCAGGAGATTTTGCGTGTTTTTGGTCTTTATAACAAGGGCTTTGAATATATCGTATGCCCAACCTGCGCGAGGACAAGCGTAGATGTCGCTGCGCTGGCTGCCAAGGTAGAGCATGCTTTGGCGGGCATTTTGCCGCTGCGCCCTTTAAAAATTGCTGTGATGGGCTGTGTGGTTAACGGCCCCGGCGAGGCGCGCGAGGCTGATGTCGCCGTAATCGGCGCAGGCAACGAGGGCGTTTTATATGTTAACGGCCAAAAGGCGGGTAAATTCCCTGAAGATCAGTTGTTGAACGAGTTATTAAGGCAAGTCAATATTTTAGCATCATCTGTAATGTAAGCGGCAAGCCCAACAGCCTTGAGTAAATAATTTGTAAATTATTAGCTTATAAAATTTTTGTAATAAACATAAAATTCGCATTGCTATGGAGGAATATTAATCGTATGAGAGCCAGTAATTTGTACGCACCCACATTAAGAGAAATCCCCGCCGAGGCGGAAATTGTCAGCCATCAACTGATGCTGAGAGCAGGCATGATTAATAAGGTCGCCGCCGGTATGTATGCTTATTTACCGCTGGCCTGGCGGACAATGAAAAAAATTATGGACATTATCCGTGAGGAAATGGATGCCGTTGACGGGCAAGAATTGAGCTTGCCGATCGTTCAGCCCGCTGAAATTTGGCAAAAAAGTGGCCGCTGGGGCGTTTATGGCGCCGAAATGTGGCGTATCCGTGACCGTCATAATCGTGAATTTTGCCTTGGCCCCACTCATGAGGAAATAATTACCATGCAAATCAAGCAGGGTATTCGCTCATATAAACAGCTACCGCAAAGGCCTTACCAAATTGCTACTAAATTTCGTGATGAACGCCGTCCTCGTTTTGGCTTGATGCGTGGGCGTGAATTTATGATGAAGGATATGTACTCCTTTGACCGTGATGAAGCAGGCTTAGAGCTTAGCTATCAATTGCTTTATCAGGCATACAGCAATATTTTCAGCCGTTGCGGCTTGAACTTCCGTCCTGTTGAAGCAGCTTCTGGCGCCATTGGCGGCTCGGGCAGTCATGAGTTTATGGCCTTGGCTGACAGCGGCGAAGCGGAAATTCTCTTTTGCGATCATTGCGATTATGCCGCTTCCAGTGAAATTGCTTCTGTTCCCGTTAGAGCCGAAAAATATGTGGGAGAATTAGCTCCAGTCGAGATTGTGGCTACTCCTAATTGTCAAACTGTGGAGGAGGTTGCAGCTTTTTTGGAACAGCCCACCTCGCAGGTTGTTAAATCAATGTGCTATCAGCTGGAAGATGGCTTGGCTTTGGTTTTAATCCGCGGCGATCGCCAGATAAACGAAGAGAAGCTTTCCGGCGTGCTGGGAATGGGTGAATTGAGCTTTGCCACCGATGAGAAAATGCAAGCTGCCGGCTTAGTTCCTGGTTATATCGGGCCTGTTGGTGTTAAAAACATTAAAATCATTGCCGATAATGAGGTTCCTTTTGTTGCTAATCAAATTACGGGAGCCGGACAGGAGGGCTATCACAAAACGGGCGTTAATTACGGCAGAGATTACCAAGCTGAAATTGTTACCGACCTGCGGATTGTCAAAGCTGGCGAGCAATGTCCTCACTGCAACGGCATTTTGCAAAGCGCTCGCGGTATAGAGGTCGGACAGGTATTTAAACTGCATACCAAATATTCAGATGCCATGGGCTGCACTTACTTAGATGAAAACGGCAAGGATCAGCCAATGGTAATGGGCTGCTATGGAATTGGTGTTGGCAGAACTATGGCTGCTGTGATTGAACAAAGCAACGATGAATATGGTATTATTTGGCCTGTGGCTGTTGCCCCTTACGAGGTGGTGATAGTGCCAGTCAATGATAAAGACCCTGTCTTTGTCGAAAAATCCGAGGAGCTTTATCATGGCTTGCTAAAGGCCAAAATTGAGGTTGTCTTGGATGATCGCAAGGAGCGCGGCGGTGTTAAATTTAATGATGCCGACTTAATCGGTTACCCTTTTCGCATAACGATTGGCAACAAAACCAAAAAAGAAGGCTTAGTTGAGATTAAAATCCGTGCTACGGGTCAGGTTATTGACCTTCCCATTGAAGATGCCGTTGCCTATCTTAAAGAAAAAATCGAAGCAGCTAAATAAGATTATTACAGGAGGAAAAAACAATGGCACAGGGTGAAAAGAAGATTCAACAGGACAACAAGGACTCTAAATACGACAAAAATAAAAGCTTGGCCGATGCCTTGAGCAGAATTGAAAAGAAATGTGGTAAGGGCGCAATTATGAAAATGGGTGAACGAACCGTTAACGAGGTTCTGGAGGTCATTACTACGGGCGCACTCTCCTTGGATTTGGCCTTGGGTATAGGCGGCGTGCCGCGCGGCAGAATGGTTGAACTGTTTGGTCCCGAATCCTCCGGTAAAACCACTCTGGCCTTGCACATTGTGGCGCAGGCTCAAAAAGCCGGCGGTATCGTGGCTTTTATTGATGCTGAACACGCTCTTGATCCTACCTATGCTAAGGCATTGGGCGTGGATACGGACGAGCTATTGATTTCTCAGCCTGATTATGGCGAACAAGCCTTGGAAATAGCTGAAATGCTGATGCTCTCCGGCGCAGTTGACTTGATCGTTATTGACTCCGTGGCCGCCCTTGTGCCCCGCGCTGAACTGGAAGGCACCATGGAAGAAAACGCAATGGGTTTGCAGGCCAGAATGATGTCAAAAGCTATGCGTAAGTTGGCCAGTTGTTGTAAAAAATCCAATACCTGTGTGATATTTATCAATCAAATCCGTGAAAAAATTGGCGTTATGTTTGGCAATCCAGAAACTACTTCCGGCGGTCGTGCGCTGAAATTTGCCGCCTCCGTGCGTTTGGATGTCCGCCGCGGTGAGGCAATTAAAGTGGGCAACGAACAAATAGGTAATCGCACCAAGGTAAAAGTTGTCAAAAGCAAGGTTTCGCCGCCCTTCCGTCAGGCCGAGTTTGATATTATCTACGGGCAAGGCATCTCCCGCGAGAGTATTATTTTGGATTTGGCTGTTGATATGGATGTAATCAAGAAGGCAGGTGCTTGGTTTTCTTATGAGGGCGAGCGCATTGGTCAGGGTCGCGAAAACGCCAAGGCTTATTTGAAGAATAATTCTGAGCTGGCGGACGCTTTGGAGACCTTGCTTCGGGCTCGTGCGCAGGAACAGGGCTTGTTGGCTGCTCCTATTGATGATACTGATATTGATGTGGACCCTGAATTTGACTAAAAATGACAAATAATTTTAACCGCAAAAAAATAATTACAAAACCGATTAATGATGCGGCGGCAGCTTTTGCCGCCGCCGTAAAAATTTTGTCTATGCGCGATTATACAGCGACTGATCTGAACAATAAGCTTTTGGATAAAGGCTGCCCCGAGCGTCTGGCCGCCGCTGCCGTTGCCGAGTGCCAAAAAATGGGCTATATAGATGACACACGCTACGCCGAGGATTATATCACCGACCACCAGCGAGCCAATTTGCGCGGGCCGCTGTCTTGTCGACGCGAGCTGCTTAATAAGGGCGTTTCAAGAGAGATTGTGGCTATGGCTATTGAAGAATTTTATCCGCCTGAGCGTGAGGTGGAAATTCTTGCTGAGGTTTTAGAGGATGCTCGTGAACGCTTAAGCGAAATCGATGACCGCCTGGCTTACAAAAAAGAACGCGAAAAAATCTTGCGCCGATATTTAAACAAAGGCTTTTCGCTGTCGGCGGTGTTGCGGAGTTTGGAGCAAATATGATGTTATATTTTGTAAATGTTGCGATCGATTATGGAACGATTTGTTTTAAATTTAAGGACAAGGATAATTAAATTATTTATACACCAGTGAGGGTAAAATTTTTCTTAAAAGTATATTAGAAAAATATCAAGCCCAGAAATTATAATTGTGATCAATAAAAATATATATTAGGTAGCTTTTTCGACAAGAGCTGCCAATTAAAACTTCTTGACAAATGTATAAATATAAGATAAAATAATTATAATTAGAGTCCGGTTTTGGGTACTGCGTTTATATTACGCGGCAGCGATACTGGTTCATATATATATTTATCTTATAAAATGCTTGCTATATTGCTGATGTTTTGCACATTGAATATATAAATTATATTATATGAATTTATGCGGCGCTTTTTGTGTGCATGCTTATCCTGCTATTACAGTATTCTAAATCGAGATTACTCTCGATTTTTTTCTTATATTAAAATAATTTACGGAGGTGAAATGATGGATATTTTAATCCCGATTATTGTAGGCTTAGTTGCACTGCTATTGGGTATAGGCGTTGGTTACATGGTAAGAAAGAACATAGCCGAAGCCAAAATTAAGACTGCCGAAGAAGCAGCCGCCAAAATATTAATTGATGCTAAAAAAGAAGCGGAAACCCGCAACAAAGAGGCATTATTAGAGGCCAAGGATGAAATATTGCGCTTGCGTACAGAGGCTGACCGTGAAAATAAAGATCGTCGTAACGACATTCAGCGGCAGGAAAAACGCTTGCAGCAAAAAGAAGAATCCTTAGATAAAAAAATTGACACGATTGAGAGACAAGAAGAAAATCTTCATAAATCAGAACAGGAAATCAATCGGCAATTAGAAAAAGCTAAGGCGATGAATGAGGAAAAAATCAAAGAGTTGGAAACTATTTCTGGTTTGACAACGGCCGAGGCTAAGCAAATTCTTTTGAATAGTATTGAGAACGAAATTCGTCATGAAGCTGCAATTATGGTCAGAGATATTGAACAGCAGGCTAAAGATGAGGGCGAAAAACGCGCCCGTGAAGTTATTTCAACAGCCATTCAAAGAATTGCCGCCGACCATGTTTCTGAAACCACAGTTTCTGTTGTACCTTTGCCAAACGACGAAATGAAAGGTAGAATTATCGGTCGCGAGGGACGCAATATTCGCACCTTGGAGACCTTAACCGGTATTGATTTGATTATTGATGATACTCCTGAGGCTGTTATTTTGTCAGGTTTTGACCCCGTTCGCCGCGAGGTGGCCAGAATTGCCTTAGAAAAACTGATTTTGGACGGTCGTATCCACCCCGCCAGAATTGAGGAAATGGTTGAAAAATCTAAGGTAGAGGTTGAAAAAAGAATTTGGGATGAAGGCGAGACTGCTACCTTTGAAACCGGAGTGGGCGGCCTGCATCCCGAAATTATTAAAATGTTGGGTCGTTTAAAATTCCGTACCAGTTACGGTCAAAATGTTTTACAACACTCTAAGGAAGTTGCGTATTTAGCTGGAATTATGGCTTCTGAGCTGGGGGCTGATGTTACCTTGGCCAAGCGTGGCGGTTTATTGCACGATTTGGGCAAGGCCATCGATCACGAGGTTGAGGGTTCGCATGTGTCTATCGGCGCCGATGTTGCTAAAAAATATCGCGAAAATGACGCTGTTATTCACTGCATAGCGGCTCACCACGGCGATATTGAAATTAGGAGCATCGAGGCTGCATTAGTACAGGCTGCCGATGCTATTTCCGCTGCCCGTCCGGGTGCGCGCCGTGAGACGCTGGAGTTTTATATTAAACGCTTGCAAAAGCTGGAGGAAATTGCTGACTCCTTTGAGGGTGTCGAAAAATCCTTCGCTATTCAGGCAGGTCGTGAAATCCGTATTATTGTCAAGCCCGATAAAATTGACGATGTGGGGGCAGCCCGTTTTGCCCGCGATATAGCTAAAAAAATTGAGTCCGAGTTGGAATATCCCGGCCAAATCAAGGTTGTTATTATTCGTGAAACGCGCGTTGTGGACTACGCTAAATAATAAAAATTCACAAAAAGCGCACCTTAAGGGTGCGTTTTTTGTTAACAGAGGTTTGTATATGAACATTTTATTTATTGGAGATATCTTTTCTGCACCTGGACGACTAATGGTCGCCGAAACCCTGCCAGAGTTGCAAGAAAAGTACGAGCTTGATTTTATTATAGCTAACGGTGAAAACTGTGCAGGCGGCTTTGGTATGAACAGAAAATCATTAGAAGAATTGTCTCAGTTGGGCGTTGATTGTTTTACCTTAGGCAACCATACCTGGTCTAACGGAGATATTGTGGGAATTTTGGAGGGCAACGACAAAAGAGTGGTGCGCCCTTTAAATTTATCCTCCGGTGCTCCGGGGGTAGGTTACCGTTTTTATAAGGTGGGTGAGCAGTCGGTTTGCGTAATTAATCTGCTGGGCCGCACCTATATGGAGCCTGCCGAAAATCCTTTTGCAATGGTAAATTCTCTTATCAAAGAGATGAAAGGGCAGGCTGATTATATCTTCGTTGATTTTCACGCTGAGGCCACCAGCGAAAAAAAGGCTATGGGTTACTTCTTGGACGGGCGCGTAGACGCTGTTTTAGGCACTCATACCCATGTGCAGACCAACGATGCCCGTGTTTTGCCGCGCGGTACTGCCTATATAACCGATGTGGGTATGACGGGGCCGCGGGAGTCGGTTTTGGGTGTTGAAAAGGATATTATTGTCAAACGCTTTTTAACGGGAAGACCGGAGCGTTTTGAACCAGCTCGCGGAGATTTGCAGTTTAACGGGGTGATTATCAGCTTTGAGAGTCCCAATAAAGTCCGTTTAATTGAAACACTTAACCTTTTTAAGTCGTCTTTATAGCTGTCTGGCTGGTCGTTAATCTTGGCATCATCAAGTTTGTGGGTTTGGTAATTATTGTTTTAAAGCCGAGTGGTGCTCGGATCATTATGCTAAAATCAGAATTGACTGCATATAATCCACCTAAAGGCGGCAAAAAGGTGGGATAATATGCTGATTGATGCTCATTGTGATACGGCATTAATACTGCTTGAGGAAAATTCTTTGCGGACTTTGCCCGCAGCGGCTGTGGATTTAGCCCGTTTAAACCAAACTTTGGATGTTGCTTTTACCGCAATATTTTTTAACGGCAAAAAACATTGTAATCCCGAGAGGGCTGCTTTGCTTTTGGCCGACAGGCTTTTGAAAGATATTGAAGATAACAGTGATATAGTTTGTCCCTTGCTTTGCCGAGAACAGCTCTTAGAGGCGGATTGCCGCACTAAACTTGTACTTAGCTTGGAGGGAGCGGAGCTTTTGGGCTGTGATGGCGAATTGCTTGCTTTATGGCATCGTTTGGGCTTGCGCTCACTGGGTTTAACTTGGAATTACCGCAATGATTTAGCCAGCGGTTGCTATGAGCAAGGTGGCTTAAGCAAAGCGGGTGTGGACATAATAACCAAATGTAACGAACTGGGTATTATTGTGGATTTGGCGCATCTTGCGTCCGAAGGCTTTTGGCAGGCCTTGGATATTTGTCAAAAGCCACCACTTGTTTCGCATACAGCTTGCTATCGATTAACTAAGCATTGCCGTAATTTGGATGATGAACAATTGCGAGCTATCGGTAAAGCAGGTGGAGTGGTCGGTATCACTTTTGTGGATGAATTTTTATCGTCTCACGGCGGAGCAGGGGTTTGTCATTTTTTACGGCATTTAAATCATTGCTTGGAGCAGGCTGGAACGGAGGCCGTGGCGATAGGCTCCGACTTTGACGGAGCAAACTTAGCCCGCGGCCTGGAATCAATAGAAAGCTGGGCTAATATCCCAAAAATTTTGGCTGAAGATGGCTTTACTGAAACGGAAATTACTAAAATATGCGGCAATAATCTGCAACGGATACTTTGGCAAAACTTGCCAAAGGTTTAAATACCAAGGAGTCTTAATTTTGAGAAAAATATAACTAAAAGCGATGGTATACGATATTTTGATATAAACGGCAAGTGGTTGTTGTGGCAGTTTGAGTTAGTCAGGCAATAAACATAGTTTTTACAAAAAAGATAGGGGGAAAAAGCATGGGCGGTTTTGATATGCATATTCATACTACTGCTTCCGACGGGCTGTGGCAGGTTTGCGAGATTTTGCAGCAAGCGCAGGCTATTGGCTTAGATGGGGTGGCTATCACCGACCATGATACCGTATCGGCACTGCCTGAGGCGATGCTCTTATCTAAAGAAATGGGTTACCCTGTTATTCCGGGTATTGAGCTTTCTACCGAATTTGATGGTAAGGATGTTCATGTTTTGGGTTATTGGCTTAATTATGAGGATAAGGGTTTGCTGATGCGTCTTGGCGAATTGCAAGAACAGCGTATTACTCGAGCTTGTCAAATGGCTCAGGTTTTGGATGATTTGGGTATGCCGATTGATCTGGCGGCCGTTTTGGAAGAGGCGGGAGCCTCGGTGGGCCGTCCTCATCTGGCGCGAGCCTTGGTTAAGGCCGGTTATGTACGGACGGAACGAGAAGCTTTTATGCGCTATCTACTGCGCGGTAAGCCTGCCTATGTACCCCGA
>Ga0172378_10004854_pt1 | contig 12578 bp, 12 predicted proteins | sample GrowelOW332metaG_FD_119755 | JGI IMG/M metagenome (GOLD analysis project Ga0172378, IMG submission 119755) | Groundwater microbial communities from an aquifer near a municipal landfill in Southern Ontario, Canada - Pumphouse #3_1 metaG | ecosystem: Environmental > Aquatic > Deep subsurface >...
ATGATATAGATGCTGACAATGCTTCCTATGGTAGCAAGCATCGCAATCAACATCGGTTTTTGCAGTAGGAAAAAGGTAAAGGAAAGGCTTGCCCAAAGTAGTAGCAATACCTTGATTTTCACAGTCTTTGGAATGCCTGTGCCTTCTTTCCAATGTTTCAGGTACGGGCCGAAGGTCCTATTGCGTTCAAGCCAGCGTGCCAGCTTCTGATTGGAAAATGAAAACAGCAGGGCAGCAAGCAGGATGAACGGGGTGGTGGGAAGTATGGGAAGGAGAATGCCCAAAAAACCAAGCCCAACACACAAAAGACCCAGTATCGCCAACATGACTCGTAGTGCTTTATGTCTTACCAAGTGGATGACTCCTTAGTCGCTATACTACAAGAAATATTAAAAGAAAGTAAAGTACTAAGAATTATCGGGAATTGTGCGCTATACAGTTCTCAAGCTACCTGCACGCTCAGCAGCCTGATAGAAGAAGAGCAACAAATCTCAAAGCCGATGGGTTATGCAAGAGGGCTGCCATTGGTATCCGGCATTTCGCTCTTTCGTTCCAGGTTGGTCGCTTTGACAACCTGCTTTCCTTCTTTATGCAACTTCAGGACAACTTGCTCCAGTTTTCTCTTTTTCTCATAAGGATCTTGGAAAAGCTCTTCCTGCAGCGGCCGCTCTCCACTGTACAACTGATACAGTCCAAGGCCTATGAGACGTACCGGTTTGCCCTCACTCCATTTTTGCAGCAAAAGAGTTTTTGCATACTGGAATATCTGTTCTGCACTGTAGATGGTCGACTGAGGGGTAACTTGCACCGTGAGGGTGGTAAAGTCGGGAAACCGCAGTTTCAGTCCGACAGTGCGTCCCATTTGCTTCTCCTCGAGTGCGCGGAACATGACGTCGTGGCTCATCCATAAGAGCGTCTGCTCAAGTGCCTCAGTAGTACAGACATCCTCGGCAAAGGTCGTCTCGGTGGAGATGGAATGACTTTTCGCCTCTTCCTTGAAAATGCCCGGATCGACACCCCGGCAGGCAAGGTACAGAAACTGTCCCATGCTGCGACCAAACAATGCTTGCAGTGTTTGCTCGCTGTAGGTTCTCAGTTCCTGCGTGCTGGTGATGTGATGCTTTGCCAATACCTGTTGGGTAACCTTTCCCACCCCCCAAAGCTTTTTGAGTCCCACTGCATCGATGAAGGCAATTTCCTTGCCGATTGAAACCCTGCAGAGTCCGTCGGGTTTGTCGTAGTCACTGGCCATTTTGGCTATGAATCTGCTTGGCCCAATTCCTACCGAGATGGTTAGTCCAGTCTCCTTGTTGACTTTTTCTTTGAGTAGCTTCCCCGCTTCACGCGGAAGGCCGAAAAGCCGGAAGGTCCCACTCATATCCAGAAAGGCTTCGTCGATGGAAATTTGATGGACATCGCTGGAAAACGTTTTAAGAATTTCCATGACTTGCTTGCTCATCTCGCTGTAGCGCTGCATACGCGGCTTCACTACAACGGCCTGCGGGCAAAGGCGCAGAGCTTGAGCCATGGGCATCGCCGAATGGACGCCAAAGACTCTCGCTTCGTAGCTGGCCGTAGCGACTACCGAGCGTTTGCTCATGCCCCCGATAAGCAGGCATTTGCCCTGGTAGTCAGGGTTGTCCAAAACCTCCACCGAGGCATAGAACGCATCCATGTCAACATGAAAAATTACAGTTTCCATACGCATCAATATCCGGGTGGTGTATAGATTCGCAGCTTTTCTTGTGCATTGCGCAGTAAGGCATTTTCCACCAAATGCTTGCAGACAGAAGAAAGGTCATAGCCAACCGAGGCAAGCAGGGCGGGGTAGTGACTTGTGTCGGTCAAGCCGGGAGAGGTATTGATTTCATTGAGATAGATCCGATTTTCACTGACAAAAAAATCGATGCGTGCATACCCATCACCCTTTATTGCCAAGAATGCCTTGCGTGCATAGTTTTTAATGATTGTTTCAGTTGTGTCATCAAGACCGCTGGGGATTCTGATATGGGCGGTATCGACCTTGCCGTACTTGTGTTCGTAGCTGAGAAAGCCTACTGTTTCCTTGGCGGGGTCGATCACCAAGCCGGGTCCTGCCACCACAAGATCTTTGTCCCGGGTTTCCAGAACTGCGGTTTCCACTTCTTGCAAGGGATGGATGAGCAGCTGGATAAGAACACGCTCGCTGTAACGGCGAGCCAGTTCAACAGCCTGCTGCAAGGCCTTGGCGTCACAGTCCTTCAAGGCACTGACACCTACAGAAGAGCCGCTGTTCTCAGGTTTTACAAATAGATCAGGGCCAAGGGTGCTTCGGGCACGCTCTAGAAGTGTAGTATACTCAACCTGCTGCACGGCATTCTTATCCAGCAACAGCGTCGGTACGGTGGGTATGAGTGCCTGCATAAACAGTTCAGAAGCCAAATGCTTATGCATGCCTAACGCACTTGAGACGGTATCACAGCCGCAGAGCGGGAGACGGCAGAGCATGCATAGGCCTTGCAGGTTTCCATCCTCGCCGCCATAGCCGTGGGTGGTGGCAAAGACTGCATCGATATCCAGTTTTGCATCTTGGACGTAGAGTCCGAGACCAGGAACTGCATGAATGGGTATGGTGGCATCGATTGATTTGCTTAGCAGATTGGGCTGTAAATACCATCGGCCATCGAGGGCGATGGCGATAAGCAGTACACGATACCCTGCTTGCTTGAGGGCCCGATGCACTGTCAGGGCACTGGCGATGGAAACCTCATGTTCGGTGGATCTTCCCCCATAGACAAGGGCTATGGTCATTTCCGTTTTTCCTCTTCAAGGCGAAGCGCCATTTCTACTTCCTCGACTTCATCCCAGCTGATTTTCCCATCCATGCGCTCAATGGTTTTTTCATGGCCTTTGCCCAAAAAAAGGAGGGTGTCACCACATTGGGCGATTGATACAGCCTTGCGGATCGCCTCACGGCGGCTTTCAATCTCCCATACCCTGCAAGCAGGATTGTTCATATGGAAGCGTAGGTCAGAAAAAATCTGCTGATTGCCTTCGCGCCTGGGGTCTTCTTCGGTGAGAATGATAGTCGAACAATACTTGTTTGCAATCTTTCCCATCGGAGATCGCTTGGATGTGTCACGCTCTCCGGCACACCCGAATACGGCGATGATGTCACCTCCTTCGCAGGTCCGTTTGGCGAAGAAAAAGATTCCATCGTAGGCGTCGGCGGTATGGGCGAAGTCAATGATGGTCCTCACTCCCAATGTGTTCTCAATCTGTTGCATCCTGCCCTTGACCGGCTTGAGGCTCTTGATCAGCACAAGCAATGCGGTGACATCGATTCCAAGCAAATGGCTTGCACAGAAGGTTGCCAACAGGGCGTTGGTTGCCAGACTGGGAAGCAAAAGCGAGGTCTGGATGCGTTGATCCAGAATATCGACCACCACTCCCTGGTACCCCATGAATTCGATCCGCAGCATCACATCCTTTCCCAGTATCAAGGCTTTGGTGGTGCTTCTGAGTTCGGCTGTGAAAGCTTCGAGTTTTGCGTTGTCGGTGCTGGTTACAAACAGGCCGCCATCCTTGAGCGACCGAACCAGATTTACCTTGGCCTGGGTATACTCCTCAAGACTATGGTGAAACTCCAAGTGCTCACTGGTGACCTTGGTAACGATAGCGGCTTCAAAGTGTATGCCGGCCAGGCGGTCGAATGTATCGCTCAGGGCATGACTGGTACACTCCAGTATTACTTTCTGCACCTTGTTTTCAACGCAACGGCGCAAGAATACATGCAACTGGTCTGGTTCTGGTGTGCTCTGGCGGAAAGGAGAGTCGACTTTTCCCGATCCGTCATCCATGCTGACAGTAGTGAGCAACCCTGTTTTGACTCCGTTTGCTTCAAGGATTTGGTAGAGGTAATCACACGTAGTGCTTTTGCCGTCGGTACCGCTAACCCCGATGATGCCCAGCTTGTCCTGGGAATTGTCATTGAGTGCAGAGCACATGAGAGCAAAGGCTGTATGGGGTTTATGGACCTGGTGCCACTGAACCTTGGCAGGCAGGTTCAGATTTGAGAGGTTCTGGTCGCTGATAATGCAGACAGCCCCATGCTCGATTGCTTCCTGAATATAGAGGATTCCATCGGTACGCAAGCCGTGGAAGGCGAAGAAGACAGAGTTTGCCGTGCATTGCTTGGAGTGCTGGCTTATGGTATCAATGAGTATGGAGGCGTTCTGCGGCGTAGAATCAATGCCGATAGCCTCCAGTAAGGTTCGTAGGGTTTTCATTGCCTTATGGTACTTCACATTCTCAAGCTTTGCAAACAACTGGTGGCTTGTTGTTCTGTTTTTTGTTATGCTTAGTCAAAGTGAGGTAAGACGATGGCCAAAAGGATGATGCTGAGCAGTCTTGTGCTGATGCTGTGTGTATCAGCGGCTTTCTCGCTTCCTTTGGACTTGGCCTCCAGCTCATCCTGGGGTATGGCAAATGCCGGACTTTCACTCGATTATGAAAGTGATTCTTTTCTGGCAAACCCTGCCTTGTTGGGTCAGGACAAAGACAAGGATACTTCGTTCTTGGCTTCGTTTCGCTATCAGGATGCATTGGTTGCTTCCAACTATACCCTTTCCCCATTTGCGACACGATTGGAAAATCCCGTAGCGGATTGGTCACTATCCTTCATTTCAGGCAACCTGGCTTTTTCAATACAGAATAGGAATTCCTTGGAGGACCGTCAGATTTATTCGAATGCGTCCGATTACACGGGAAAGAGAAAAACACTGTTCCAGTTTGACTGGGCTATTTCCCGTTCCGTTTTTTCCTTCGGGGTAACAGCCCGGGCTGTTGCCACCAGCGAACGAAGCTTGGTGACGATCATGGACGATAGGATTTTCCTCGATTACTTCGTCGAGACCGCTGTGGGCAGGTACGAGGCTGTGGACGATGTCTCCAGTGTAACCTTCGGAGTGGGGATTCTCTTGGATTACGAGTGGTTCAAAATGGGAGTGGTAAGCGACCAACTGGCCTACGGCAGTGCCGAACAGTCGTTGGTAATCAGTGTCGATTCCCTGCTGAAGACGCTCGACTGGGGTTTTTCATTCAGCTCTGCCACCTACGATGGGAGTAATCAGTTGCATCTTTTGAAATTTCAGGGTGCCTTGGATTTTGTAAATCTCGGATCCGATCAGGATCGGCAGCTGAGGCTGGGCCTTTCAGCGAAATTACAGCTGCTGCCCACCTGGTCGGTCAACCTGCAGATGGGGTATAGTGAAGACAAACCAACACCGTCGGACCTTTTGAAAGTTTCGCTGGCACAAGGCAGTCAGACGCTCGCCCTCAATGCCCAGTTCGATACCGTAAAAGTCAGCATCGGCTGCAGCTGGCCTACTGCGTGGTACTCCAAAACCCCTACTTCCGAGCGGGCGGTTCTCCTTCTCGGGGCGACCTTGATTCTATGAAATTACTCTACTTGACACACGCGTATGACCACTATATAGTCAAACGGTAGAACGTTTGAACCTGTAAGGAGTAGAGTATATGTCCAAAGCACATAGAGGCAGTGGGATCAGGAGCGAATTGAACCATGGACGTGGTCAGTGCCCCGTTTGCAAAAGAACCGAAGTCAAGGTAATGTATGAAGTGACCATTGAAGGTCAAAAAACCAAGATTTGCAAGCCTTGCAATGCCCACCTCAAGGCAACTGCATCCAACTAAGAGCATCTGTTGGGAATGAGACTGTCCTCTGTGGCAGTCTTTTTTTTATGAAAAAAGTGGGAGTTGGTATGGATTTTCAAGCACAGCGTTGGTATCTGGTAGGGATGAAGGGTACAGGAATGGCTAGCCTTGCCGTCCTGCTTACCCATATGGGCTGCCAGGTACAAGGCTGTGATAGGGATGAACTCTTCTTCACCGACGCCCTGCTTGCAAACCATGGACTGGTTTGTGATGTTGGTTTTGCTGAAAGCTTGTTGAGCAGCGACATCACCTCGGTCATTTACAGCAGTGCCTATCCCCTGACGACACCCATCCTCAAGGCAGCCAACGAGAGGAATCTTGTGCTGTATTCGTATCCGGCTTTCATCGCACTTCTTACGAAGCGCCAGGATAGTTATGCGGTGGCGGGCACGCATGGCAAGACGACGACATGTTCGGTTGCATCCCATTTGCTTGGCCAGGCAACGAAGTCACAATTCCCGTTTTATGCAGTCTATGGGTCCTCCCAGAGCGGGCTTGACCGTTATCCCTACTATGGTTCTGAGTGTGCTCTTTTTGAAGCGTGCGAGTATCAGGATCACTTTCTTTCCTATGATTTGCGAGCTGTATTGGTTACTTCCATTGAATATGACCATCCTGATTATTTCCAATCGATTGATCAGGTTAAGCGGAGTTTTGAATCGTTGGTCACCAACCTCAAGGGCGGGGGCATTTTCCTATACTGCGCAGACGACGAGGGCGCCTCAGCCTTGTCAGCCTATGTGCTTGCCCATCGTAAGGACATCACCGTCGTTGCCTATGGCTTTTCTGCCCCTGGACCGTTCAGAATTATGAGAAATGGCCCCGATCGATATACACTTGCCGTATTGGAGGACCTTCCCTTTACCGTCCAGGCAAAAGCCGAAGCCTTGGTATGTGACCACATCGGAGCGTTGGTCCTGTCCTTGGCCATGATACTCGATCGTCCCGAGCCTAAGCTCTATGTTCAGGATCAAGGCCTCATCACCGATGAGGTGCTGCCAACCTTGGTTGCCTCTCTTTCCCGGCATCTGCGTTCCTATACTGCATGCATCGGTCGCACCGAGGTGCTGTTTACCCAGGACGGGGTGGTGTATATCGATGACTATGCCCACCATCCGACAGAAATTCACACTTCCTTGGAAGAGCTGCGTGCACGCTATCCCCGGTATAAGATGCTTGTGATTTTCTGTCCTCATACCGCTAGTCGGACCCTTGCATTTCACCACGAGTTTGTAGAACAACTTGCTCAGTGTGATGCGCTCATCGTGCAAGCTACGTATGCTTCGGCCAGAGGGGATGGCCCCACTGCTGAGGATCCTGCAGAGGATCTTGTGCGCCAGGTTGGTTCTCTTCTGCCGAATCGCTGTGCCTATGCAAAAGACGAGCAAACGGCCGAAGCCTTAGGTTCGCTCTGGTTGCAAGAGAGGTGGTTGTGTATTACGATGGGTGCGGGTAATAATCGTTTCCTTTGCGAGCGCATTGCCCGCCGAAGAAGGAGTCATTCATGAAAAGCATGACCGGATACGGATTCAGTGAATCCGTGGGTGAGCAGTTCCAGCTCGCCGTGGAGCTGAAGTCGTACAACAATCGGTATTTGGATATCAATCACAATATTCCGTATATGCTTGCTCCCTATGAGATGGAAATCGACAAAAAAATTACCGATTTTGCCAGCCGCGGACACGTGGAAGTGAACATTCGGGTCAAGAACTTGGCCAGTGACGTACAACTTTATGTCGATGAACAAGCAGTGAAGAATTATTCCGAAGCGTTTGCTTCCATCGCAGCACTCAGCGGCAAGGCCCTCAAGCCGCAACTCTCTGATTATCTGGGGAGTGAAGGGGTGCTGGTGAGTTTGAAGGGCAACGATAGCGAGCGCTATCGGCAGGTCTTGTTTGAAACACTGCAGGCAGCTCTTGTACAGTTCTCGGAGAGCAAGGTTCGCGAAGGGTCTTCCACCCAGCGAGACCTGGTTCGGTTGGGCACTGTCGTCAGTGAAGGTCTGGATGTCATAAAAAGTCATGCGAACGAGCTTGAGCAGATGGTCAAGGATACCTTGCGATCCCGTTTTGTGGAAATGCTTGGTGATCAGAACTACGACGAAAACAGGATTTTGCAGGAAGTTGCCGTCATGCTCGTCAAATATTCGGTTCATGAGGAGATCAAGCGTCTGGGCGTACACCTGAAGGAGTATTTCTCCCTGCTTGAAAGATCAGAGCCGGTCGGTAAACGCCTGGACTTTCTCTGTCAGGAGATGAATCGGGAGATAAATACCATCGGAAGCAAGAGCCAGATGGTTGAACTGAACATCCAGGTTGTTAAGATGAAGGATGGTCTGGAAAATATTCGTGAACAAATCCGCAACATTGAGTAACGGGGGAAAGCGTGCGCATTGCAATTAGTGGAAAGAGCGGCTGTGGAAATACCACGGTCTCTCAGTTGGTGGCCGAGAATTTGGGATATCCCATGATAAATTTTACGTTCCGTACGCTCAGTGAAGAGAAGGGGATCGAGTTCTGGACTTTCTGCAAGATGGCGGAAGAAAGCGATGAGTTCGACCTTGAGGTGGACAAAAGGCAGGTAGAGATGGCTCTCGCACAGCCTGACTGTGTTCTAGGCAGCCGCCTGGCCATTTGGATGCTCAAGCAAGCCGATCTCAAAGTATATCTAACCGCAAGTTCCATCGAACGTGCGCGCAGGATAACCCAGCGCGAAGGGGGGACTCTCTCTGAGCGCCTGGAGCAGACTCAAATGCGTGATGCCAATGACAGTGCACGATACCTGCGCTTGTACAACATAGACAACAGCGATACAACGGTGGCGGACTTGGTAATCGATACGTCCGAGTTGGAACCCGAGCAAATCGCCGCCCTCATTGTCAAGGAGGCCAAGGCTCGTGAGAAACGCTAAGGCAACCCTGCTCATCCTTCTTCTGCTTGCAAGCTTCACCCTGGAGGCTGGACCGTATGTGGGCATAACCCAGTCGACGATGTCAACCGGGTTGGAAGTAGGCATGCTCAGTCGAACGTTTGAGCAGAACCTTGCTCTTTCACTGCCATCGGCTTCGCCTTCGTTTGAAACACCCAGTGTACAAACGACGATGCTCTATCGCTTTGGGCATTTTTCCCCTTTGATGATAGGCATGGGTATGAAAGCCCAGCTGGGCTGGGAGCATGCCGTAGGCTATGAGCTTGGTTTGGGGTTTGCACTGTCTCTCTCCTACGAATTCCTTTTCTCAAGGGGGATTGTGTTCGTTGAAGGATCCTATCTTCCTTGGATTACAGCGCAAGGGTCGGCCATCGATGCATCAGTGAGGGATATGGTGAGGCAGTACATCCGCTTCGGTTACCGCCAAGTTTTATAAGGTCTGTACATTTTAGTAGAAAATCTCTATGATAAAAGAGTTGTATCATTACTGTCTTTTAGGGACAAGGAGTTGAACGGTGAGCATTCCATTGAATAGCCTTATTGATTATGAGGGCAATATCTATCAGATTACCTGCGTGGCGATCAAAGAGGCGATTATCCTGAGCAATCCCGGATGCGGCGGAAAAGAAATTGAGGAGAACAACGGCAAGATTGTCAGCGAAGTCCTCACGAGAGCTCTAAAAGGTGAAATCCATTTCGAAGCACCCGACGAAGAGTAACGCATTCGAACCCATTATTTTCATCTTCGGCCCTACCGGGGTCGGAAAGACAGAACTTCTGCTGGATCTTGATCCGCAGAGGTTTTCTGTTATCAATGCAGACTCGATCCAAGTCTATCGACATCTCGATATAGGGTCGGCAAAAGCCTCAAAGGCGGTTCGTTCTGCGATTGAGCATCACCTGATCGATATTTGCGACCCCTGGGAGCAGTTTTCCGTAGGCAATTTCATAGAGCGAGCCGACCAAGCCTGTCAAATGATTCATGACCAAGGAAAAATTCCTGTGATCAGCGGGGGGACCGCCTATTATTTCAAGCATTTCCTGTATGGGCTCAGTGAAGCACCACTCAGTGATGAGAATATCCGCAAGGCCCTTTCCCAACGCATCGAAACCGAGGGCAGGGAATGGGCATACCAGTACCTTCAGCGGATCGATCCCATCAGTGCCAAGCGTATCCATCCCAGTGATATGTATCGGGTAAGTCGAGCTTTGGAAGTGTGGGAAACCAGCGGAAGGCCTTTGAGCAGTTACACGATTCCCACAACTGTGCGCAATGGTATGAAGCCATTGGTCATTGGTCTGATTCGCGAAAGCGAAGTGCTTCGTCGTCGGTTGAACCTGAGGGTGCAGGCGATGTTCGATGAAGGGCTGGTGGAAGAAATCAGGGACCTTTTGAAAATGGGGGCTCAGTCTTGGTGGCCGGGCCTGCAGGGTATCGGGTACCGCGAATTCTTCCAAGCGATGGAGCATGGTGAGTGGTCACGTGCGATCATTGCCGACCAAATAGAACGAAACAGCCGCTTGTATGCAAAGCGGCAGATGACGTTCTTTAAAAGTTTTGCTGATGCCAAATGGTTCGACCCTGAAAATAAGGCAACCATTCTCACTGAGATTGAGCGCTACCTTCAAGGCGGGAGTAGGTAGGGACAACGATGCTTTGTAGGGGTTGTACCGACACTGAACTGATATCGGTAATCTCATACCATCCACGTTTTCCCCTCTCCACCGTAAACTGCTGCTCGATTTGATAGGTAAAGATTCGCATTCCCTTCTCAGCTTGTTCCGTCACCTCTTCCTCATTGCTGTAGGAGTAGGGTGTATAGAGCGTTCCCTCTGCAATAAAGGTTCTCTCATCGACGGGTTTGACCTGTAGATCTGCTACCCCGTAGAGGAATGTTCCTTCGAGAATGGCGGGCTTGCCTTCGCTGATCCAGCGATTCGGATCGATTTGCGTGTTGATCCCTTCATATGCCTGTCTCGTTTGGCGGGTTACAAAGAGGTTGGTCACCTCCATGCTTGCCGGATTTTTCGTCTTCTTGGCAAGGGATGCTTCCATTTTCTGCAGGTCAAGTGCATTTTGGCCGGCATAGAATTCCTCAATGATTGTAATCGGCGGCATGCCCGCAGTATAGGGGGGGGCGAGCGATGTCTGGATGCGGCTGGTGGTGAACCATGCCACTGCGATAACGCTCACTGCCACGGTTATGACAATCCACCCTTTCTTTCTCCAAAATCTGTTCCGCCCGGCCCGCTTTTTTTGTCCTTCGAGAAATGAAGCACAAGCAGGGATTGCACTGAGGTCCTCTCGTTTTCTGGGCTCTTTGAGCATCGGCAGGTCCCATATAAGCTTTTCTGTTTGGGCTAGGAAAAAAGCGAGTGCTTTCTGGCTTTCCAGATTGCCGCTCACATCACGCATTTTTGTCAGGCTCAAGGACAGGGTTTTATCGATGAAACTGGTAGTAGCCTTGTTGAGATTGACCGAACACAATGCAAGCGGTACCGCCTTGAAGGCATCTTCACGGGTGTCCTTGTCATAAAAGGGAGCGAAGCCCACAGCGGCAAAGTACAAGAAGGCGGTTAGTTGGTCGATGAGGGCAAACGGTGCATGGATGCCATGGTGGACCCACGCTCCTAGGTGATAGAACCGCTTCTGCTCATCCGAACAGGAAGCAAATAAATCTGCAACATCCTGGGGAAGGATGAGCAGGCTTCCATCCTCGACACCCCAGACCCTCCATAACGGCAGAATGCCGCTGCTCAGGTCCAGAAAGGAGGAGGGCAGACCCATCAATGCACTGGCAAGATCCCGTACCAAGCTAAGTGCATGATTGCGCTTGGTGCTGGCAATTTGTTCGAATGCAAAAATCTCAAGAGGGTCGAAATAGATGCAGCGCTTCCCATCGACGACCGTCAAACCTTTCCAATACCACCGGGAGAGTGTGCCGTCTTTGTACAGATACCCATGTGCTTTCTCTCCCTGCAGCAGGTAGGTCGGCAGTTCCATGCTCTGATCGCCGATGACGATCAGGCGCATGAGCCGGCCATCGATGGTATATTCAAATGTCTCATTGGTAATCATGGGAAGCTCCTAGCGTGGCACTGATATGCCAGACATGTTTTTCAGGGTCATCAAGTTCGGCTTCGATGGTCTCATATTCCTTGCCGCCAAGGAACATCGCCGTGATGTCCCAGTGCCCGTTTGCCCAGCTCTGGGCGGCCACAGCATCCAAGCTGGCAGCATTGCAGCTGCTGATGGTGTGTGTACGAAGGCCCTCACATAGGCTAGAGCCCTTTGAAAGAGTTCTGACAAAAGCAGCGGCGTGCTTTGCAGCCTCCGTTGCCGGCAGAACGGCATTGGCATTGGATGAAACAATGAATAGCACCTGTGGGGAGAGCTTGGTGATAGCCTGGAGTACTTTGGTATAGTCGGCAAGTTGGGCTCTGTTGCAGCTTCCACAAAGAAGCGGGAGCGTCGGCGTATCGCCAAAGTAGCTTTGGATAAAGGGAAGGGTAAGTTCAAGAGCCGGTTCTTCGATGAAATAGCTATCCTGCTTCACCACCTGTGTAGGAAACATGGTACAAAGTTTGTCAGCGAGGGAGGTTGCAAACAGATGGTCAAATCCTGCTATGGTTATGCCTTCCGATTCAGGGGTGAACAGAAAAGCCGGCTCATCCTCGCTGAGCACCTCCTGGTGCAAAGGACCAAGGAATACGACCAATGAGGGTTTGAGCATCTGAACCTGTTCAAAAGAGCGGTGCAATGCTTCAGAAACCATGTTGTAGGAAGCGTGGGGGACAAGCAACGCGCAAGGCAGTGAGCGTGATTTCACTGATGCTGCCCTTGGTTTTGTACACTCATCAAGCTTTGTACGGTCTTCAGGGTAGAAAATCATGTGATGTTGGGATTTAAGCATTGTCATCTTCCAAAAGTAATC
>Ga0172378_10004855_pt1 | contig 12577 bp, 9 predicted proteins | sample GrowelOW332metaG_FD_119755 | JGI IMG/M metagenome (GOLD analysis project Ga0172378, IMG submission 119755) | Groundwater microbial communities from an aquifer near a municipal landfill in Southern Ontario, Canada - Pumphouse #3_1 metaG | ecosystem: Environmental > Aquatic > Deep subsurface >...
CAGATGCGTATAGGGTGGGAGCAATCATCGAAGATCTTGATATCTATGATTTGGAGAACTTCCTATCCCTTACCGATGATGCTGCTGAAAAAGCTGTATATTCCAACCTTTTGCGAGGATCAGAAAACCATATGCGGTCTTTTTTGAAACAATTGATTCGGTATGGACAGAGTTACGAAGCACAATACATCACATCTGAGCGATTGGCATTGATTGTCCAACGCTAGTGTATGACCAGCCCCCAGCAATGGGGGCGTTTCTTACGTTTCTGCGCTCTTTTTTTCAAGAACTGCAGCTTGACTCTGATATGAGAACAACTCCTCGGTGGCTAGGGAAATCTTGGTTACTGAAAAGGAACTTCCCAAGGGGAAGATATAATATGTATCGGTGAGCGTGGAAAGGTCGATGCAGTCACCTTTGCCGAAATACTCATACTCTATATGACAGGAATACATGGAAAGAACCGGCTTTTTGAGAGAGAAATCCTCATTTCCAAATGTGCCATCCAACGAAAATCCTTCCATTGAGTGGATGAGTGTGGCTTTTCCAAGGCGAATGAATTTCTTTGCATTGGGTAAAGCATCCACAACAACGGGTAATTTGGTATTATAGATTCCTTTTTCAATTTCTTTTCTGACCTGAAGGCGTTCAAATTCATACCAATCAGGGATGTGGGGAAATTCCGTGGTCAATTCTGTTTCATCAGATGCTTTGGTTATGGCTTTCAGTGTTCCCAATTCCGTCATTTCCCACTGTTTCTTGCAATGCTTACAACCTATGGTGGATCCTTGTGATTCCATTTCATATTCAGTGAGACAGTGTGGGCATTGATACAACACCTTATGGAGGCCTTCTGCTCGTTTGGGATAGTCGATGATGATATTGTTGTCTTTCTGCCAGCGGTACTCATCATAGGTGAAGGCTCGGTTGATTTTCTGGTTGATTTCCTGTACCGAAGCTTGGACTAATTGTTGTGGTGTATAAAGCAACGTCATGTCAGCTTCAATTCTGTTATTCCGTTTCGTGAGGTTCCAGCAGGGGCTGCTCAAGTAGTTGCCGTGCATGTTCAACATTACGATTGGAACTCCCAAAAGTTTTGCCATTTTTCCCAATGAATCAGGGAGTACGGCATTGGTCCCGATCAATGAGTATCGTGCTTCAGGATAGAGTGCGAGTATGGTCTTCTGGACGGTGAGCACATGGCGGATCTGTCTGATGAGCTGGATGTCGTTGGTGAATTTCCGTTTGCAGATTCCCCCTGCATTTCTCAACAGCCACTCTCTATTCAAAAAACCATCGATGGCTACCACATAACTGGCTCGATGAGGAAACAGGGCCGCTGTGGTTACCTTGAAATCGATGAAGGCCATATGGGTGCAGAGCAACAGGTATGGTGGTTTGATTCCTTCCATTCCAATCTTGTTGATTTTCAAATGATGCTTCCAGACTTCAGGAAAGCTCAAGACCCATGTAAGCGGTTTCAGATAAATTCTTTGCTTGACCGGTTTTTTGGCCATATCAAAGCGGATTTCCTGATGAAGTTTTTCAATACCAGTCATACATGCTGTTCCTTTTGGGCGATAATGCAGAAAGACTTTACACAATGGTAAAGGTTGTCGAACTCCCTTGCAAGATGTGATCTCTCTTAATTTTCTGGTACAGCCTTTGATACGAGTCTATTTATTCTGTATGATTGGATTGTACGGAGGGCTCAATGGCCAATAATACCACACTCTATGAAGTAGTGAAGGAGTATCAGAACTCCAATTGTGATGCAGTATTTTCTGAGAACGATCTTTTTTGCATTGAAATGCATGATGGCACTCCTTGTTATGTTTCTGTTGTCGAGAATGCTTTGGCAGGATACTTAGGAGAAAAGGGCATTACAGGATATCTGCGTCTTTGCTTCCAGGATCCCGAGGCTCCTTTTTTACAGAAGGCGGAACTTGAAAATTCTCAGGAATGTTTCATCGTCACCCTCAACAACAGTGAAGAGGATCTGGAAAAAGAAGATATGCAGGCCATGAATGAGAGTGGGGTTTCATTTGATCTCGAAAAGTATCCCTTGTTCAGGATCAAGAGGCAGTATCATTTTCCTTGGTTCCTTACCAAAGAGGATGAAGAGGATTTACTGCTGATGTTCCAAGGCATTCTGTTTGCAAAAAACTATTTTGCTCAATTTGGGAAAATTTCACGTACCAATTCCCTCAATCCCTGGTTGGAATCACTTGGACTTGAAGATGGTTCTTCCAAGGAGTACTTTCCGTATCTCAAAAAAGAAGCAGACGGATTTAGTGTTTCTGCAAGAGAACTCAGCGATGATGACTATGGAGTGGTTTTTCCTCAGGCACATATGAATAATGAAGAGAAGCGTATCCAGTACAAGACAATGAAGGCAAAACCTGGGAAAGTGCTCTATTATGCCACGTTCCTCTATCCTGAGCCTTTCAAGCCGTCAAAAGGTTCCGTCCCCGTGTTTCCTGTGGTATCCATGATATTTGACCCCCAAAAACACGAGTTGTTGGACCTGTTCATGGTTGATGACTATGAAGAGGACCACATCAAGTGTATCTCAAGACTTCTCGAGGTCATTGAACAGGTGGGAAAGCCGCAAGCCCTTCACTGTTTTGGTGAGCGTTCCTTTCCTTTACTCTCCAAATTAGGTGAACAGATTGGAATCAAGGTGATGCAGGGTAAGCGTGATGCTGAGTTGGAGGCGTTGATGCAGGAGTTCGTCTTCCAGGGAAGTGAAGAAGATCAACATGTACATGGTCCTGATTGTTCTTGTGATCATCACGGCAGCTCACATGACTGATTGAAATCAAGGGCTCTTTTCGTTGGAGAAGAGCCCTTGTTTGCAGATTGCGCTATTTATCACCAAATTCAGGGACGATGCAGATGAACACAAAGGCATCTTCACCTGCATTCGATACCTGATGGAGGATGTCTGAAGGAACATAGCAAACAGAACCTGGGGTGAGAGGATAGTCCTTTCCATCCATGAAGAGGTTTCCCTTGCCTTCAACAACATAGATGATGTGTTGCCAAGGATGGGCATGCCTAGGGGCACAGCCTTCTTTGCCCAAGGTGAACATTCTCATGACATGATCTTTCCAGCCTTGTTCTGGTCCTACGAGGACCTGTTTGAGGACTTCGTTGGAACCTGGACTGGAAATTCGCTTTTTCTCGATTTCATCGCGGTGTGACACAAACATATGCTGCTCCTTTATCTGCCTTGCAGTTTTTCCATGACCCAATCGGTCTGCATGCCGGTTTCTCCTGTACTTGGACAGGTTCCTTTTCCCAAGAGCTCATCCACCACTGTTTGGATCAGCATCTGAGCTACATGATCAGGTGCTTTTGGGACTTCAAGTTTTTGGATTCCTGCTCTTGTTTTCAATACGATGGGCTCTTCAACATTGAGAACTGAATAGGAGAGTTGGGCTTCGCTCCCACAAATGGTGGTCTGATCTTCATCCTTGAATGTGTTGAAGCACCAGATTCCGCTTCCAAAAATGTTGGTTTCTGTCATCCAATTTCCGCATACAATATCTTCAGCTTCATACACCTTGCTTTGGTTGGCAGCACTCCCTTGTGCTTGGGTTATGGGTCCTAAATACCAATTGACAAGATCGAGGGCATGGGAACCGACATCCATGAAGCGGCCACCTCCAGAGAGAGAAGGTTTGACCCTCCAGCTTCCTCCATTTTTACGGTCTTCTTCTTGGATGGACTGGTACATCTCAACAGACACATAGCGGATATCCCCCAAGATTCCACTATCGATGATGTTCTTTATCTGAATGTATTTGGGAAGGGCCCTTCTATAGTAGGCACTGAAGAGGGGAACGTTCTTTTTTTTGCAGAACGCAACCATTTCTCGACTTTGCGCATAGGAAATCCCCAGCGGTTTTTCACAGTATACAGGTTTTCCCGCTTCTGCTGCCTTTAGGACATATTCCATATGAGAATCTGGGTGGGTGGCAATATAGATGGCATCGACTTGTGGGTCGTCTATCAGTTTCTGGGCATCATCATACCATGTTGGGACGTGATGACGCGTTGCATAGTCTTTGGCCAATTCGCCATTTCTGCGCATGACGGCAACCAATTCAGAGCCTTGTGCTTTTTGGAAACCGGGACCACTTTTCACTTCTGTGACATTGCCACAACCGATGATGCCCCATCTGATGGTATGCATGCTGTTTCCTCCTGTTTTCTTATACTATAGTATAGTACTGGCTGTTTAGAAAGAATCCCCCAAATGGTTGGATTTGGGGGATGGTAACAGATGATTTTGGTTTCTAGTGCCATCCAAGCAACAAGGATAGGTTGTTGCATTCATTCAGGATGGCATTGGTGATGAGCTCTTTTTCCTCAGGGTTGAACCTGAACAAAGGCCAAGAGACGCTCATGGCGGCAATTGCTCTTCCTGTATAGTCTCGAATGGGGGCTCCAATGCACAGCGTACCCATTTCATGTTCTTCGTTGTCCGAAGCCCACCCTTGGTTGCGAATGTCTTCAAGTTCAGCTCTCAGAGTCGTTTCATCCCTTATGGTGTTGGGTGTAAATGGTTTGAGGTGCACCTTTTTCAGATATTCATTCAGTTCACTCTCACTCATATCACTGAGCAACACTTTTCCAATGGCAGTACAATACAGTGGAATCGATTTTCCTACCCTGGAGTACATCCGGATGGTAAAGGACGATTCCTTTTTCAAGACATACACTGCTTGGGTTTCTTCCAACACACCCATATGAACGGTTTCACCCAGTTGGGTGCAGAGCTTTTGGGCTACTGGATGGGCCACATTGATAAGATCGATGTGTTCCAAACCATGGGAACCTATGGAGAACATTTTCAAGGTCAGACTATAGAGGTCAAAAGGGTCCCGATATACGTAACCCAACCCAACGAGCGTCGAAAGAAACCTGAGGAGGGTGGCCTTCGGTAACTTAGTCTCTTTAGCCAAGTTCTCAAGGTTGATGTTCTGGTTACGAGAGAGGGTTTCCAGAATGGAGATGGTACGAACCACTCCACTGGTCTGCAGTACTTCAGATTCCTTCTTAGCCATTTGTTTATCCCTCAAAATATGCCTTGGCATTCTCAAAGGAGATGTTCTTCACCACATTTCCCAACATCTCCATATCGTTGGGAATTTCGCCATCTTCGGCCCAGGTGCCAAGAATATTACAGAGGATCCTTCTGAAATACTCATGTCTGGGATATGAAAGGAAGGAACGACTGTCGGTGAGCATGCCGATGAAGCGTGGGAGCAGTCCGATGTTTCCAAGGGTTTTCATCTGCTGTTCCATGCCGTCCTTATGATCTGCAAACCACCAGGCAGAACCAAGCTGGATCTTTCCAGGAATACCACCTTGGTAGCAACCCATGAGGGTTCCGAGGGTGTAGTAGTCCTTTGGATTGAGTGTATAGAGAATGGTCTTGGGAACCTCTCCCGTAGTTGAAAGTGCATTGAGGAATGCAGAAAGACTTTCTGCAAGTTCCTTGTCATGGGAAGCATCAAAACCGGTGTCAGGACCAAGTTGTTGGAACATCATGCCGTTGTTGTCTCGAATGGCTGCAAAGTGCAACTGCATGGCGATGTCGCGTTTTGCATATGCACGTGCAAGATGGGAGAGTACATAGGTCTTGTAGGCTTCGATTTCAATGGAACTCAGTGCATTTCCATCCATCTTTTTTACAAAGATTGAGTTGACTTCTGCTTCACTTTTAAAAATTGCAGGAGCAGTGATCAAAGCATGGTCAGAGGCTTTGCACCCCATCGAGACAAAGTAGTCGAGTCTGTTGATCAGAGCGGAAACGACATCAGTTGCAGAATGTATGGACATGGAAGCAGCTTTTGCAAGCAGTGCGATATAGTCTGCGAAGGTGTCCTTTTCAATGTTCAGAGCCTTGTCCGGGCGGTAGGAAGGAATGACTTTTGCAGGGAACTCTTTCTGAGATGCAATTTCCTTGTGATAGGCAAGGTCATCTGCCGGATCATCAGTGGTGCCAACGGCGTAGACGTTGAATTGCTTCATGATTCCACGAACTGAAAGATTTTCATCTTCCTTGAATTTTCTGTTGGCTTCATCATAGATGGCCTTGGCATTTTTCCTGTTCAGGACTTCCGTGATGCCAAAGTAGCGCTGCAATTCCAGATGGGTCCAATGGTAGAGTGGATTGCCAAGACAGTTCTCCATGGTATCCGCCCAAGCCATGAACTTGTCAAAGGGATCTGCATTCTTGGAAGTGATCAGGTCTTCACTGATTCCGTTGGAGCGCATGGCTCTCCATTTATAATGGTCTCCACCAAGCCATGCGTCGGTGATGGTGGTGAAACGCTTGTTCTGAGCTATCTCAGAGGGAATAAGGTGACAGTGATAGTCGAAAATCGGTTGATCTTTTGCATACTCGTGAAAGAGTGTCTGTGCGGTTTTGGTTTGCAGTAGGAACTGCTCATCCATAAATTTTTTCATGATGTTTCTCCTTTGAAAGGGCTTAGAGGATGACCCCATCCTTGAACAACGAAATCTCTGCATATCCGTTCAGCTCATTTTTTGTTTTGCACTCACCTGAAGCGACGTCCTTGACCAGAGAGAGGAAATCGGAGAGTACCTGTTCATTGTCTTCATACAGCAATCTTCCGGCATCAAAGTCAATCCAATTGGTTTTTTTTGTAGCCAAAGCAGAATTTGAAGCAATTTTTACTGTGGGAACCGGTGCTCCAAGAGGGGTCCCTCTTCCTGTAGTGAAAAGAATGATATGAGCACCACATGCGGTAAGAGCTGTGGTGGATACAATGTCATTTCCCGGACCGGAAAGAAGGTTCAGACCTTTTTCCGTTACTCGATCCCCATAGTTGAGGATGGCTTGGACAGGAGCCTGTCCACCTTTTTGGATGCATCCAAGACTCTTGTCTTCAAGGGTGCTGATACCGCCTGCCTTGTTTCCTGGGGAGGGGTTTTCATAGACCACTTGGTTGTGTTTGATGAAGTAGTCCTTGAAGTTGTTGATCAGGTCCACTGTCTCTTCGTAGACTTTTTTTGAAACTGCACGATTCATCAACAGTTGTTCCGCACCAAACATCTCGGGAACCTCAGTGAGGATGGCAGTTCCTCCCATTGCAGTGAGTTCATCACAAAAGCGCCCCACCAAGGGGTTTGCCGTGATACCGCTGAACCCATCGGAACCACCGCACTTGAAGCCGACGATCAGTTCACTCATGGGAACTTCTTCACGCTTGTCTGTAATGATGGTTTCCATGAGGTCTTTGAGCAGTTGCTTGCCGACTGCAATCTCATCCTCAACTTCTTGAGTGGTAAGATACTTCACTCGGTTAGGGTCTGTCTCTCCAACAAGGGCCTTAAAGGATTCAGGAGTGTTGTTTTCGCAACCAAGGGAGAGGATCAGGACACCACCGGCATTAGGATGGTGAACCAAATCGGAAAGAATGGTTCTGGTTGCTTCATGATCGTCTCCAAGTTGGGAACACCCATAGGGATGGGACCAGACATGGATGCCGTCATAGGGATAGGATGCAAACTCTGTTTTTGCCCAATCGATCAGCGTTTCGGCAATCTTGTTGACACAACCGACAGTGGGAACGATCCACAGTTCATTGCGGATACCTATCTTGCCATTTGATCGCTTGAAAGCCTGAATGGTTGGGACTTTGCCTTCCCAACTCTTTCGCTTCAGCTCAGCCTTGGCCATATAGGAAGCACTTACCTGTTCATCATAGTGATATTCTGCAGATTCACTGAGCAAAGTGCGAATATTGGTGGCATGTACATGCCCCCCTTCAGGAATATCTTCTTTTGCCGCGCCGATAGGATAGCCGTATTTGATGATCGGATCTCCTGCTTTGATGCTTTGCAAGGCAAATTTATGCCCTGCAGGAATATCGGAGGTGCAGGTTATCTTCTTGTTGCCCACCTCAACAATCTCTCCTTGAGAGAGATTGTTGATGGCGACTGCAACCGTATCGGCAGATGTGATTTTCAATACATTGAACATTTGCATACAAGCTCCTTACAGGGCTTTGAGGGCATCTTTCATTCCAAGCTGCCAGATGCTCTGGAGATAGGAAGAAACTGCTGCTTCAAGACCGTCGATTGCGCTCAAATTTTGACCCCACCAAGCTTTTTCACTCAGTACAGCTTTGGCAATGGTTGCAGCCTTGGTCTGTACATCGCCTCCAGCTTTGTAGAGTTGGGCGAATTTGGCAAGAACTTCTGGACTATCCTGGATAAGATAGGTCTCTCCATTTCTATTTCCCTTGAGGGCATCACCTTCATATTCAGTACCCTCATAGAAACTGATCAATGCAGCAAGGGAGAAAGTGAGGCGCTTGGGAAGCTTTTTATTGGCCTCGATGTAACCGAGCAAGGAAGGAAGGTCACGGGTCTTGAACTTACTTACCGAGTTCAGGGAGATGGAGAGCAGCATGTGGGGGTTGAAGGGGTTCTCGAACCGTTCAAGAACATCAGCTGCATACTTTTCAAGCATATCCTTGGAACCGTTCATGGATGGGATGATTTCTTCAAAGATACCTTCATACATGAAAGGATAGACCAGATTCTTGTCTGCGATACACTCTTGGACAGTATTCAAGCCGGCTTGATAGGCTGCAAGAACCGAAAGGGTATGGGCACCATTGAGAATGCGTACCTTGCGGGTTCGATAAAAGCTCATATCGTCAGTCCATACCACATTGAGACCGGCTTTTTCAAAGGGAAGCTCGTCTTCATGGAATTCCTTGTGGCATTCGATGACCCAGAGGTGAAAGATTTCCGCTGAGTCGAGCAGGTTGTCCTGATAACCGAGCTTTTCGCAGAGTTGAGCTGCTTCTGTGCGGGGGTAACCAGGTACGATTCTGTCCACCAAGCTGTTGCAGAAGTCACAGGCAGTATCGAGCCAGACATGGAATGCTTCTTCAAGGTTCCATTCGACTGCATACTGCTTGACGATTTTCTTCAGGTTGTCTCCATTCTTTTCAATCAGCTCGCAAGGGATGACGATGATGCCCTTGTCCTGGGCCCCTTTGAATGTCTGATAGCGTTTATACAGAAAAGCACAGACTTTCCCAGGGTAGGAAATCTGAGGCTTGTCTTCAAGCGTGTCTCCACTGTGATAAGCGATTCCTGCTTCTGTGGTATTGGAAACGATGAAACGAAGATCAGGACTGGATGCTAACGCGATGTATTGCTGATAATCATCCTCGTGGTACGGGTTGAGACAACGACTTACGCTGTTGATGGTCCGATACTCTTCAACGGTCTTTCCGTTCTGAACTCCACGAAGAACGGTGGTGTAGAGTCCTTTCTGGTCGTTGATCATATCTCCCAAACCACGTTCAAGGGGTTGGACCATGACTACATTACCATTGAAGTCGGTCTTTTCATTGAGGATATCGATCTTCCAATCTACAAAAGCCCTGAGGAAGTTTCCTTCTCCGTATTGGAGAATTCTTTCAGGCCTTGTTACTGTTGCCTTTACTGTTGTTATCGATTGCATGTGTCGCTCCTTTGTCTAGATGATGATTGTCAAGATATGAGTTTTTTCCTTCCAAAGAGGAAGTATGCCATAAATGCACAAGTTGTCTGTTGGAATACAATTCCAAAAATTACGGGTAACGCAGTTTCTGCGGGAAAGAATTCAATGGCAAGCACCAAGGCTGCACTGATGTTACGCATTGAGGAAGCGAACGTCACGCTTTTGTTGTCCTCAGTGGAGAGCTTTGCAAGCTTTCCCAGCCCATAGGAGATGGGATAACCACTAGCAGTAAGGACTGCACAGAGCAAAGCAACTGGGAGGTAAGCCCAAGAGGCGTTTGATAACAACTTGTCGGAAATTTGGGAAGTGTTGATGATGATGACCGCAAACAGGGCAAGTTTTGAGAAGGGCCTGAGATTGGGTGTGATGTGGTTGTTTACTTTGCCTTTGGTCAGGTTGTTCAGCAAAACGCCTAAAAGGGAAGGTATGACAACCATTTTCAAGAGGGAGAGCATCATGGATGTAGTGTCTATTTCAATGGAAGTCCTTGCAAGCAGACTCACTGTATAAGGGGTCGCCAAGGGAGCGATAAGGGTGGAAATCAAGATGAGCGTGAGTGAAAGGGCTTCATTGCCTTTGTAGATGGCGCTCCAGATATACCCTGATACTGCTGTTGGGATGGAAAGCAACAAGACATATCCTGTGACGATTGATGGGCTTGCACCAAAAAAGAGCGAAGCCAAGATCCAAGCGAGCACAGGGAGCAATACGTTTGCTCCTAGGAAAAATACAAAGATGCTTTTTGGTTTTTTGACCACCTTGAAAAAGGCGGAGGAATTGATGCCCAAACTGCCACAGAACGTGACGAATGCAAACAATACTGTTACCGAGCTTTTCATCCAAGAGACATGCGATCCCAGGATAAGTCCGAGGATTACCCCCAAGGGAGTAAGTATCGGCATAATACGCTCAAGTATGAAGTTGAACCGTTTGAGTCCTGTCTCGAGGGTTTGAAAATGAAACATCGTTCCAATCATATCGTTCCGGGTGTTGGAATGTCAAGCTGACGAAACTGTGTTATAGTAGTTTATCCAAGGCAAGGAGAGGGAATGTGACAGCTGAAGGTATCAGAAAGATTGGATTGGTTTTGGCCTCCATACACACAGGAGCTTCCAATGCTCTCTGGTCAGATGTTGCTCATCTTGTCCAAAAAGATGATCAGGCACTTTTTGTATTTCCTGGTGGACGGTTGGAGTGTCAGGAAAACTATGAGTATTTAAGAAACTCTCTGTATCCACTGGTCAATCATGACAATCTTGAAGGTGTCATCATTTGGGGCTCTTCTTTGGGAGGGTCTGTAAGCGTTGAGGAAGTGAAGCAGTACTATGATACCTTTGGCAATTTGCCCTGTGTAACCATAGGACTTAAGCGGGAAGGATTTCCTGATATCACTTTTGATGCTTATTCTGGTGTGAAAAGTGTGATTCTCCACTGTATCCATACGCATAAAGCAGAGCGCATAGCCTTCATTCGAGGTCCTGAGAATCATCAGTCGGCACAGGATCGTTATCGCGCCTATGTCGAGACTCTACAAGAGAGTTCTTTGGGGTTCGATCCCCTGTTGGTTTCCGATCCCTTTCCCTGGCCGGAAGGAGCTTCAGCTCTTAATCAGTTGATTGGAGAAAGGAAACTGATTCCCGGCAGAGATTTCGACACCCTTGCATGTTCAAGCGATATGATGATGTTTGATGCAGGCAAGCGTCTGGAAGCTCTTGGGTATCAGATTCCTGATGATGTGCGGATTGTCGGGTTCAATGACAGTAGTGAGAGTCATCTTCTCAAAGTCCCCTGTACAACGGCTAAAATGCCTGTGCAGCAGTTGGCTTTGATGTCATGGAGTATGATTTTGTTGTTGTTGGACAAGCAGACCTCTTCTTGTCCCGATATTTTGCTCCCTTCAGAAGCGGTGATTCGGCGTTCTTGTGGTTGTAATGACTCTTTGGGTGGGTATGAGCATGCAAAAGCATTGTTTATCAATGAGCAAGTGTATTTGAAATGGTTGACTGATACTTTTTTGCTTGAAAATGATATGTTGGAACAGAATATCAAACCTCTGTCTCAGCAATTTTCCAAGATGCAGGATCTTTCGGATGATGATTCAATTCCTTCTCTTCTCAGGGTAATAGAGGATCTGAGTTATGGTTTTCTTGATAAAGGTGGTGATTCTAGCCAATTAAGCGAAGCGCTTCATTGGTATTCTCAGTTCTTTGGAACTGAGGTCTTCAATCTGAAGATAGCCAATAGGATTCGAGATATATTTTTACGCCAGCAGGACTTGGTGTCAAATGAACATGCATATGCTCTTTCTGTGCAGAATAAAAAGCTGAATGCTTTGAAGTGCGACCTTTTGGGTGTTCGCAATCTTTCATCCCTACCGCAAATTCTTCAGAATCATCTTCCTTCACTCGGGTTGTCGAGTTGTTTCATGGTCATGCATGAGGATGAGGCGGAGAGCCGGTTTGTAGGTGGGTATGATGAGCAGCAGGTATATCAACAAATCGTTTCATTTGAGAAACATTTGGTGCTGCCTCCTTCAGTCGATCAAACACTGGAAAGCGGCGTATATGTGGTTGAACCCTTGTTCATGGAAAACCAACCTCTTGGGTATCTAGTTCTTAAGACTTCTGTTTTTGACGGTAGTCTCATGGAAGAGCTTCGTACTGCCTTGAGCAGCTCCATCAAGGGGACGTTTTTATTGGATGCAGCCAATAGGGCAAGAGAACTTGCCGAGCGTGCTCAGCGTTCACGTACTGAGTTCTTTGCAAATGTAAGCGATGGTTTACGATATCCTTTGGAGTCTATCCTTCATTTGGTGAAAGCGATGCAAAGAGAAGGAAATGAAGAGGTTCTCTCTTCCATTGACAAGGAGATTTTCAAGGCGACACATTTGTTGGATCTCACACTTTCTCAGATTGGAGCTTTGGAGTTGGAGCGTGAGGTTTTCGACTGTATGTCGGTCGTACATGAATTGCTGAAAGAAAAAGACTTCAGATATGAAGGTCCTCAAGAGTTGCC
>Ga0172378_10004857_pt1 | contig 12576 bp, 7 predicted proteins | sample GrowelOW332metaG_FD_119755 | JGI IMG/M metagenome (GOLD analysis project Ga0172378, IMG submission 119755) | Groundwater microbial communities from an aquifer near a municipal landfill in Southern Ontario, Canada - Pumphouse #3_1 metaG | ecosystem: Environmental > Aquatic > Deep subsurface >...
TCATAAAAAATGCTATTCTAAAAACCAAAATGGATAATATATTCATTTACATTAAAAAAATCACTTAGTTTTATTGAAACAAAAGTGATTTTTTTAAATGGCGGGACAGCCAACACTCGTGTAGAACTAATCTACCTAAACTACACCTTCGCTTTAATAGTTAGGTTTTAAAGGATACTCAAATCATAAAAATTATAGTAGGGATTCTTAGTTTATATTTTTAACTTTTATAATTAATGCTCATTTCGATCCCTAAATTTATTTACTGGAATATACTTATCATCTTTTATGTATATTAAAGAACTCATATCTTTAAAATTAGATCCTTCTTTTTGAGTAAATGGAGAATCTTTTTTAATATCATTTTTTTCACCAATACATACCCAGAAAATATTTAAGCCATGTTCTTTTAAAAATTTAAATAGAACATCTCTTTTTATATATAAACCTTCAACATTCCCCCTTACAAGAGAAAAATCAATTGCAATTATTTCATTATTAATTGTAAATATGCCATTTTGCGGTTGTTTTATTTGTAAATTTTCCATTAAAATTGAAGAAGGTAAATAATAACTTACAACATCTTCTTTTGATGCATCATATTGTTCTTCCCACATATATTCATTCCAAGATGGAATGACTGAGCCGATCACTTTTCTAATTTTTTGGTTGTAAAATGTGGGATTATTCTTTATGGTTCGTATTTTTATAGTACCGTCTTTTTCTGTATTATTCAATATGTCAACTAATGGAATATTAATTTTTACTTTTTTTGTTGTGCCAGTATCCACTTCAATTTCAAATTTTTCGTCTTTAAATTCAGCTTTATACCCTGGTGACCAGCAAAATTCACGACTAAATAAACTATAATTAGAGCGCGATTCAGGAAACCATCTACCCCAAAAATGTTCAGGAGATAGTTTTTCTATAAAACTATCATATTCGGTAGTATTAATAAAATAAGCACTTATCATTCGCCATACTTCACGATAATCTTTATCATAGCCAGCCATACTTCGTTTCATTATATTCCCATGTAAAAACATCCATGAATTATCCTTGTTATCTGTAATGTCAATGTATTTTTCAAAATCCATTACATCATTTTGACATTCTGCCCATTTTAGATTATCAAAATCCCAATTATTGTATTGAGGTTGCTTTAAACCTAAGTCAAAATTATAAATTTTGTCATTATTAATCAAATCTAAAGTGGGATCAAAATCTCTCACATATGGATTCCAACTCCCTCTATATTTAATTGATTTCTCATTTCTATATCTTCCATCAAGTTTATTATGATCTGATACAATAGCTAGAATACGATAAAAAGAAATCCATTCATATTTTTTGCCAATCCTTTCAATTTTAGCAGTATTGTGTCTATTATAACCTTCCATTCTTTGAACTTGTCTATCATAATCCGAAAACATTTCATTTTCATACCCTAAATCATCTTTTATATACTTTAATGCATACAAATATAAATTTTTAATATTAATATTTTTAAAATAAGACAATGCTGATTCAAAAACATATCTGCCAAAATCTCCATATCCACCATTGATATTAGGTGTAAGAGAACTTTTTATTGCATTAGCTCCTGTAAATCCAAGTTCTTTATGGAATTCAAAATCTTTTTCTACTTCTTTGCTTATTTCGGGTATGGGATTAGTATTATATGGAGGACGGCATTTTTTTATATCAAATGATAATTTACACCTCAAATACTTTGCATATTCAATTATATTTAAAGCATAATCCCTTAAAAGTATATCTTCATAAACTATATTTTTATTAAATACGTATTTGAATATTAGTCCGCAAAAATTACTTAATTCATCTTTACTTATTTCAGAAGATTTAAGAATTGCACCATAAAATATCGCATAAAGCCTTTGGGCGACATAAGGATCATTCACATCGTTAAACATTTCCAAGATCTTTTCCATTGATTCGATGTCATCTTTCATTAAACTTACAAGGATTCTTGATGTTTTATCTCGTATTAATCTGTTTGATGATGTTAAAAACCACATTAATTCTATAAGATATAAAAGTTTTTGTTTTTTATTTCCCTTAAATTCATTGTTAATAAAATAATTAATAGTATGGAATAAATTAGTTCCCACATAATAATTTTGATTTATAAAAATAGTCCAAATTGAATCTCTAATGTTTAATGGTTTTGATTTTAAATAGTCATCTAAAACAAATGCATTTAGTGGGTTATCCAATCTTCCTGCCAACAATAAGTAAACATTAAACAAAATTTCTAATTGCTCTTTATTCGTTATATGTTTTTTAAGAGTTTGTTGAATTTTTTCTTTACATATACTATCATTTTTCCTGTAAACAAGATTAGTTATATATTCTTTTATGAATTGATTTGTGAGGTACTTATTTATAGTAATTTCGTCTATGATATCTAAAATTTCCTCTTTATATTTTTCAGAAACTATTATACTTAATGCACTAAAAATACCTAAAGCATTTGATTTTATTAAATTGCCATTTTTATTAACCTGTAACAATTTATTTATTATTTGAACTTTAATATCTTCATAATTTTGAGAACAATTAGTTATTATTTGGGCAATCATAAAATCACAAATTCTTTCATATCCAAAATATACAATCTGTTTGTCTTCATAGTAATAAGATACTAAGAGCTTTGATTTTAGCATCTTCTCAATAACTAGGTTACTATTCGATATATCCTTGTTTATTTCATATAATTTAAGAATATTTATCGATTTAACATTATTTTCATAAAAATATGATGCAAGATTTCCCAGAATATTATAACAATATGAAAAAGAATTTTCAATATTTAAAAGTTCTTTAATTTTCTTTTCCTCTTCTGTAATGTAATTTCTAAACATTGTAATTATTCCGTTTGAACCTAAACTTTCACTGCTTGAATATGTCATGCAAAAAATTTTTAGGAATAATGGATTATTATATTCATATGCTAAATAATCCATTGTTGTAATAGGGATCTTATAATATTTAAAATATTTTGTAACTGCTTCATCTATTACCCCATCAAATCCATTATGAGTAATAAGTATAATTTCATTCTTTTTAATTTTTTCAAGTATGGAATACGAAAAAATTTGTTCTTTGTATGTATTTCTAACTGTTCCAATAAATTTTATATGTTTATATTTTATAATTGCATTTAGAAATTCATTCAAATATTGTTTCCACACTGAATAATTTGAACATTCATTGATTGCATCCAACATTATAATTGTATCACTATTATCAATTTCGCCCATTCCTTCCAATATTTCAAAAAAAGTATTCATATCATATGAAATATTTAATTGTGTTTTAATTTGTTCCCAAGGCGTATTATTAGATATTAATTTTTGTCCAAGAAGCAATATAGTTCTACAACAGTTATTCCCTTGTTTCTCAGCCTCAAAGCCCAAAAGATGTGATTTGCCAACTCCTGCATCACCTTCTATTAATAATATGTTAGATTTATAACTATTATATAAAGAATTGTTATTAAAATTTATATCTTCCAAAATACCAACAAGCTGACTTAGTTGCATTCTTTCTTCATATAATTTATCAATTTTGTCTTTTTTATTCCAAGAATCTATCTTTTTGTTAATTTCTTTAATATAATTGCTTAACTGTTCTTTTTCTTCTTCAAAATTTTTATACCATTCAAAAATAAATTTAAAATTATTTTTATTAGGGACTGACAAAGTATTTATTTTATTACTTATTTTTTCTTTTATGGGATTTTCAAAATAAAATGATTTTAAGGATTGCTTCCAAATACTTATTTGATTTTCTAATAAAGTGTTGACTTCATTTGACATATACTTAATTTCAAAATAATTTTGAATATCTACATCAACATTTAATCCACTAATATATCTCGGTTCTAAATCTTCTAATGCCGTCTTTAAATTAGCATTAAAAAACTCTTTATTAAAACTATGTTTGCCAAAAAAGAGTTGTTTTATAGTTTCGTAACCCTTCGTTTCTATTACATCTAAAATCCCATTATTACAAAAACGTTCTACAATAATATTATTTTCCTTAAATAAATTTATAGTTTCTTTGTATTTTTCTGCATTTGGAGATAAATCATTATTACACATTAAATAAATGACATCCACTTGACCTTTATAGTTACTTATAGTAGTTTTAGCTGAATCATATATATCTTGATAATTATTTGTTTTAGCGAAATGTTTTGCTTGAAAACTAATCCTCTTACCATTACATAAAATAGGTTCAATTTCTATACCGGGATTATTATGGCAACATTTAAAATTGGCTTTGTTATCAAAAAAATAATAATTAAAAAATATTCTACACATATTTTCAAAAGCATCTTCTGGATCTTTTTGGTTTGTAAAATTAAAATCTTTCCAAGAAATCATCCTCTTCTCCTTTTATTTATAAACGACTAAAATTATTTAACATTATAACATATTAAAATAATAAATAAATTGAATTTGTAAAAAATTTGACAAAATTATTCAATTTATATGATACAATAAATGAGAAAATATATCTTTTTATAAATTATGAAAAATAAATTGGAGTTTTGTTTATGAGAGATTTAAGTAAAGTAATAAATGATATTAACGATGATATTGATAAAGATTTAAATTCTTTTACTAGAGAAAATAGAGCCTTTGTTGCAAAAAAAGTTCTTGAACCATTAAGAGATTTTGTTGAAGCTTTAAGTTTATATGTTTTTACAAAAGAAAAGTCAATTCTTTTAAATTATAATTATGACAACATACAAGAGGGTTTAAAATATATTAAAAATAATATAGATACTTTTTTTATATTTAAATTTCATGGAATGTTACAAGGATCCATTTCACATTATTATGAAAATGAAAATATTTCTGAAAGATTAATGATTAAATATTATGAATACCTAATATTAATGAAAAAATATTTAAAGTCAAATTACAATCTTGATATACTTAAAAATTTGTATAAATTCCAAGTTTATCAAGATCCAAAATTTTTGGATTACTATGAGTCTATTGCTAAAAAAGTTGATGGCGTTTTGCTCGAGAAAGGGTCTTTAATGTATGGTAATAGATATTATGTACAAAAAGTTACACAGTTTATAGTTTATAATGATATTTATTATGAAATCACACTATCTTCTTCTAATGATTATGCATCAAAATTTGATAGAACAATCGTGTATACTAAGACAAAAATTTTAGAGAACTATTCTATTAATGTAAAAATAGAAAGAAATAATATTACTGTTTTTGGCAAACAAATGCCTATTAATATTTTAAAAAGTTGGATGGTCTCAATACGTCCATGCGAAATAAATAATTTTTTACGAATATTCGGGTTATATGAAGATATTAAAACATCTAATAATGAATATGTTGCTATTATGGAATATTTAACTAAATATAGAATTAATTTAGTTGACATGATAAAATTTAATGACAATATTTATTTAAGGGTAAAAAATATACTTCTTGAAAAAGTTAAGTCTCCAAAAATAATTTTGTGTCTAGATCGATGCAAAGAATTAATTGAGCAAAAGAAAAATGGCCAAAATATTTTAAATTATTTGTTATATCATTTAAATAATAGAATAATAAAAGATCAATATGAACCAAAAGCAAATAGATACTTATCAGGATTATTTTTAAAAAATGGTTGTATCCCTTTTGATACAATGCCATATAATTCTGCGCCAATAAATCATAACATTATTTTCCCAGATTTAATAAATTGTATAGAAATAGAAGGACATGAACATGAGTTATTAGCTAGAAAGATAACTAATAATGTTGAACAAAATGCTAAAATTTATACACCTGAGGAGGATCTACAATCATTTGAGAATTTAGAAAATTTAATTGAGTTGTATAATTCTCAAATTTATGAAAAACATCAAGGAAGAAAAATAAATAAATTACATAACTATCTATTTATACAACAATATGAAAATGATATCGTTTATATTATTAACAAACTTATAGAAAAATCAAAATCAGGTATTTTAGGATATAACAATTCTTTTAATACATGGTACAATGAAGAAGGTAACAAATATATTGACTGTGAAGATAAGTTAGAAATTTTAAAAAATATTTTTTCCACAACAAAATTAGCATTAATATATGGTGCCGCAGGAACAGGAAAAACTTATATGATTGATCATATTTCAAATTTTTATAAAAATGAAAGAAAGTTGTTTTTAACACAAACCAATTCAGCATTAAACAATTTAAAAAATAAAGTGCATGGTTATAATGGAAATAGCAAGTTCGAAACTGTATATCAATTTGTTAATAATGAAATTAACACAAGTTATGACATATTAATAATAGATGAATGCAGTGTAATTAGCAATAAAGACATAAGGGCTGTTCTTGAAAAAGTAAATTGTACTATTATTGTTTTAGTAGGAGATGTTTATCAAATTGAATCAATAAGATTTGGTAATTGGTTTAATATATCAAGATATTTTGTTTCAAAAGACTCAATTTCTGATCTTACTTTCCCATTCAGGACAACTGATGTGGAATTAATAAAATTATGGAACAAAGTCAGAAATTTAGAAAATGACATAATAGAGTCAATAGATAGAAATGAAATTTCTTCCGCTTTAAATGAAACCTTATTTTCTCATGATTATGAAGATGAAATAATCCTTTGTTTAAATTATGATGGGTTATATGGTATAAATAATATTAATAGATTTTTACAAGCAAACAATCCAAATATTCCTGTATATTGGGATATATGGACTTATAAAATTGACGACCCTATTATTTTCAACGATACTAATCGTTTTAGCGGAATTTTATATAATAATCTAAAAGGTAAAATTGTCAAAATTGTTAAAAGCGATAACGATATTCAATTTGATATAGAAATTGGATTGGCTTTAAATGAATTAAATTTACAGAATTCTGGAATTTTGTTAGTTGATTGCTCCAAACCAAATACTTCAATAATAAGATTCAGTGTAAATAAAAAGTCTACTGATTCCGATGATGATAATGCTGACAATAATGTTCCTTTTCAAGTTGCATATGCAACATCTATTCACAAAGCCCAAGGATTAGAATTTGATTCTGTAAAAATAGTAATTACTTACGATGTTGAAGATAAAATTAGTTTAAGTATTTTTTACACTGCGATTACAAGAGCCAAAAAAAATTTAAAAATATATTGGACTCCTGAAAGTGAGAATATAATTATTAAGAATTTTACATCTCCTTTTAATATTAAAGATGCTTGTTTGCTATCTGAAAAATATAAACTTAAAATGCATACAGAGAACCAAATTAAATAGTTTTTATTTTTTATCTAAAAAATTAAGACCACATTAAATTATTTCATAAAAATTTAAAAAAAGGAATGAAGAATTTATGGATATTAAAATAGTTGAAGTAAAAAATAATTTTCGTAGTAAATCACAGATTGGAAGAATTAGAACTGAAACTTGGGTAAAAAATAACTTATATTGTCCTATATGCGGAAGTGCGAAAATAGAAAAATTAGAAAATAATCGTCCAGTTTCAGACTTTAAATGTCCTCATTGTAATGAGCTTTTTGAATTAAAAAGTTCAACAAAAAAATATGGGGGTTCAGTTTTAGGTGGTAATTATAATAAGATGATTGAAGTTATCAATTCAAATAATGTTCCCAATTTTATTTTTTTACACTATAATTCTGAATTAATAATATGTAATCTTTTTATTGTTCCTAAATGTTTTTTTACTTCACAAATTATAAAAAAACGCGAGCCCTTAAAATCAACTGCAATAAGAGCTGGGTATATTGGTTCAAATATATTATTAGAAAAAATTCCTAATTGCGGTAAAATATATTTAATAAAAAATTTTAAAGAATTGTCTAAAAGTGAAGTATTGAAAAAATTAGCCATGATTAAACCATTTAATTCGGTTCAATTAAATGAAAAAGGGTGGACTTTTGAAGTATTATCTATAGTAGAAAATTTACCAAATGAATTTCTATTGGAACATATTTATGAAAAAGAAAAGCCTTTTAGATCTATATATCCTAAAAATAACAATATAAAAGAAAAAATTAGACAACAGTTACAAATTTTAAGAGATTTGGGATTTATTATGTTTATAGGAAACGGCAAATATCAAAAAGTTAAATATTGATTTTTCGCTAGATATTTCTGTGTTTTATGGTATAATGAACTTATAAATAAAAGGAGGAAGCTATGCAACCATTAATAAAATGGCCTGGTGGTAAATCAACTGAAATAGAATATATAAAAGATATAATCCCACCATTTGACAGATATGTTGAGCCTTTTTGCGGTGGAGCTGCGGTGTTCTTCCATCTAGAACCTAAAAAAGCACTTATCAATGACATTTCTCAAAATCTCACTAGTTTTTATAATTTGATAAAAATTAAAGATGATAATTTTAAAACTTATATGTATGATTTGAACAAAATGTGGGATGAAATTAAAATAAAAGCGAATAAAAACATCCATAAAATTGTATCAATATATAAACAATATAAAGTAAATGCTAGTGAAAAAGAAGATGTAAAAAATAAATTAAATATTATATCAGAAAATTTATTTCTTAATGAAAATATTGAAATCATTGACATAAAACTTCTTATAAAAGAAGTAAAAAGAATGTTATCTGATAAGTTTTTTAGAACAATTAAAAATGAAATAAAAAATAACAAAGATTTAAGTAATATTGATTTAGAAGAAAATTTATTAACTGGAATAGCCAGTGGAATTTATATGGCTGTTAGGACAACATTAAATGGTCTTGATAAAGAAACAAAATTAAATGATAGTGAATATTCAAAGAAAATTGCTTGCTTCTATTTTATAAGAGAGTTTTGTTATGGTTCAATGTTTAGATATAATAAATCTGGTGACTTTAACATACCTTATGGTGGAAAAGGATACAATCATAAAGATTATAAAAAGAAATTAGATATTTTATTTGGACAAAATACTTATGAATTATTGAAAAATACAAACATACAATGTGGGGATTTTGAATTAATATTTAACCATTTAAAAGTAAATGACTTTGTATTTATTGACCCGCCGTATGATACTAATTTTTCCGATTATGAAAATAAAAGTTTCGATAAAAACGATCAGGAAAGGCTGTCCAAGATATTAGAAATAACAAAGGCAAAATTTATTTTGATAATAAAAAACACTCCTTATATATTTAAATTATATAATAAAGAGTGCTTCAAAATTAAATCTTTTGACAATAGTTATTCATATTGTGTTAAAAATAGAAATAACCGAAAAGTGGAGCATTTAATAATCACTAACTTTTAGAATAAAAATTCTTTATTCTTTCAATACTAGCGAGATAATATTCTTTTTGAATTTCACACCCATAAAACTTACGTCCTGTTTTTAAGGCTGCAATACCGGTTGATGCAACTCCCATAAATGGGTCAAAGACTACAGCATTTTCATTTGAAGCAATTTCAATTAAATGCTGTAGTATTTTTATTGGCTTTTGTGCGGGATGTTTGGGATCTTTTAGTCTTTCGGGTCCCATACAAATTGATGATTCAATAAAATTATGCATCTCTTTTTGATTTGAAAAATTCCATGTATGTCCTTTATTCCAAAAGCAAATTATCAACTCACAACTATTTAAAAAGCTTTTTTTAAAAATATTTGGAGTTGGATTGGTTTTATGCCAAACCATAAATTGGGTTGTATCAAAATGTTCATCAAAGACTTCATGCCATTTTCCTATACAATTGTAGGTGGTAAAAATAAAAATATTGCCTGTAGGTTTTAGTATTCTTTTGAAATGTTGTATATAATCAAATGGATTAACTTCAACTCTATCCCAACTTGCGATATCATTATTTAAAGGTGTTCGATTTGGTAATGAAATATTCCCAGTTGAATATTTTGAAATATTGTAAGGGGGATCTGTCAAAATTAAATCTATTGATTTATCAGGAATTTGATCAAAGATTTTTCTATTATCTTGATTATATAATTTCGTATTACCAATTATAGTAAACTCAAACATCTAATCCTCACTTGAAAAATTAATTAAATCTCTTATAATTTTATTTAAATTTAATTCTTCTAAAACCTCATTGTAAATAGAACAAAATTCATCAAATTTAATGTTATCCGGTAAAACCTTATTCCAAAATTGACTCCCTATCAAAAAATTATCAGGATAAGCAAGATATTTTTTTACACCTCCGTTCCAAGTTCGGCCTTCTCCATTCTTGTTATATAAAGTTGCAAAATAAGCTTTACAATTTTTTAAATGCATACCCGTATATAAAGTAAGTAATTTATCAACATTTGATGGAGCATTTGAACTATCCAAATCTCCACCAGCTTTAATTTCCATAATGTTCCAATTTTCTCCATCGTAAAAAGCTAGGTCAACTGGTTTAGTATGTAAATCATTATCGATATAATTATTTCCTATATCAACTAACTCTTTCATTTTAGCATGATTTAATGTAGATGGGGTTCTCCCATTTGATGTATTATTTTTTCTAAATGTTGTAATATAACCGCCTAAATTAGAATTTGACATATCAATATAAGAGGCAATTAATTGTGTTTTATTATCATTTTTTATATTAACTTCGTTCCCTGTCATGTTTATAATATTAGGGACATTTTCATCACCATATTTAAGTCGAGCAAACCTCCTAGCACAATTTTCAATAGTATTTCCACTTTTAGATTCAAAACTGCTTACAAATACCATTTCAGCGGTTGTTTCATTATCAAACTGGCTCAAAATAAAATTTCTTCTTTTCTTTTTATAATTCTTTTTAAAATCAACCTTAATTTTTTCGATTAAATCAGAAAACTCTTCTAATATAATATGTTTTATTTGATCTCTCATACTTTCCTCCTAAATTCAAATAATTATATCACATCAAAATATAGAATGCTAGTTAATAAGCATAAACAAAATTATTTTTCATAAATTTAGTTATGAAAAATTAATGAAATTATTTTTGCCGTGTGGACATACATTGTCCACACGGCTTTTATATAATTGTTAAACACAAACCAAAAAATTGTGGGAATTTTACACCAAAAAGGAGGTCGTTCATTATGAAACATATTTAGTAAATTAATTTTCACTATTGACTTTTGGTACATATATAGAGGGGGATTGTTTATTTGTTGTGGTATCAATTATTAATATAGCTAAGACCTTTATATTATCAAAATAAATCGAAGTAAAGGATTTTATAATAGAATTCAATTTAAAACTTTAAATTAAAATGAGATGCTTTTGAATAAGTTTAAAAGCGCGGAGGTGAAAAATCAAATCGATAAGCCAAATTTATAAATATGAAAAAATATAAGTAATTTTCTATATTTTTGTAGTTGTATTGCGTTAATCATACTGCCTAAATTGACTCAATATAAAATAATAAAGTGAACTAGAATTTTCAATAGTTGATTTAAGTTTAGAGGAAATGAAATTAAAAATAAGTCATAAAATATGGAATTTATTAATTCACAAAACTATTTTAGAGAAATGAAAATAAAAGTTATAAGTTAAGCCGAAAGTATGGGAATTGGGCTGTTTTTAGAATTGAAATTTAATAAGCAGGAAAAGGACTGGTGCAATTTTAGAAATTATGGGCTATAACGCAGTGTTTATGGGCATATTTTTGCCCCACTGCGAAATCTTACTGCCCCTAATTGCCCCAATGTCCAACTATCCACGGCAAGACGGGAAGCCCGCTTCCGTTTTATATTAAAAACAAAATATTAATAGGGTGTTTTTTAAAATTTAGTTAAAAAAATAATTTAGAGAGAAACAAAAAAATAAGGGGTGTTTGAAAAGTGTCGTGAAAATAAAAAATCAATATTTATAGAGAGAAAAATTAAAAATCAGGAGAATATATGGAAAGCAAATTAAATGCTTTAACGTTACCATTAAGAAAAAATTATCAAGAAATAGATTTGCAAAAAATTAATCAAAAAATTGAGAAAAAACAAACAGCAAAAACAGATACCAATAAAAAATCAAACAATAAAATTCATCAAAGAATAGGAAAAATTGAGTTTAATAATTCAATTATTGAAAATGCTTCTTTCTTAATTTCTAATATGCTTATAGACTATGTTAAGGCAGGCGGAAATCTTGAACAATTAACAACAAAAGAAATTTATAAAAAGAAACGAGATTGTGAGGATTTGTTGTTAGCGATTTCTTGCTCACAAAAAACATTAAAAAAAGATTACGATTTGTGCTGGACTTCTCAAAAAGAATGTGATATTTGTGTTGTTGAGCAATCAAAAAATAAGGATAGAAAGCAATGAGAAAGAATGTAGTTATTTATGCGAGATTTAGTTCACATAGTCAATCTGAACAATCTATTGAGGGGCAGTTGCACGAGTGCCATTCCTTTGCGGATAAAAACGATTATTATGTTATCCAAGAATACATAGACCGAGCGATGACAGGTATGAGTGATAAAAGACCTGAATTTCAACAAATGATTGAGGACAGCAAAAAGAAAAACTTTGAATATGTGTTAGTTTATCAGTTGGACCGATTTGCA
>Ga0172378_10004858_pt1 | contig 12573 bp, 10 predicted proteins | sample GrowelOW332metaG_FD_119755 | JGI IMG/M metagenome (GOLD analysis project Ga0172378, IMG submission 119755) | Groundwater microbial communities from an aquifer near a municipal landfill in Southern Ontario, Canada - Pumphouse #3_1 metaG | ecosystem: Environmental > Aquatic > Deep subsurface >...
ACAATCTAGCCGCTAACATGGTATCAGCATGGGATGCTGATCATGTTACTAAAACAGAAGCTGGTAATTGGACACTTAATGATAAATGGGGAAGTAATCATGGTACTTTTCACAATGGAACAGGAGTAGTTTGTTCTTCAACTTCAGGATCAGAAGCTTGCCCTCAAATAGTTAATGATAAACAAATGGGTAATGTTTTATCTTTTGATGGTGTGGATGATTATATTAATTTAGGAAATAATGATAGTTTAACTTTTGAAGGAAATTTTACTATAAGTTTTTGGGCGTATAGAACATCCGAAGGCTATCAAGGAGGGACTTATATTAGAAAAAGAGGTTCTTCGGGCATCGGCTTTGAAATGGCTGATTCGCAATTCTATCTTCTTTCTAGTACTGGCAAATTTGCAGGAATTACTATGTCTTCTACTATAAATACTTGGGAGAATCATGTTTTGATAGTTACTCCAAGAGAATCACCCCATATTAAGCATTACACAGATGCAAATTTTAATAACGAAAACTATGTAGAAATTCCAGAAAATACTGGTTCTATATCAAATATGTATGATTTATTAATTGGTTATAGTAATGCTGGTGGAGTAAATAGATATTTTAATGGCTTAATGGATAATGTTAGAATATACAACGCCGCCCTATCCTCTTCCCAAATCAAACAAAACTACATCGCAGGTTTAGGTTCTTTATTAAGTAAGGAATTGATTTCAAAAGAAGAATATAACGCAAGGATCGAAGCCTTGTCTCAAAAATAATTTTAAAATTTTTTTTGAAAAAGAAAGTTGTACAAGCTTTCTTTTTTTGTTATTGTTTATGTATGGAAAAATTTATAGACACCCATGCGCACTTGAATTTTGATAATTTTGAAAAAGATAGATTTCAATTAATTGAAAACTGTTTATTAAACCAAATTTTTTTAATTAATGTTGGCACTATTTTTTCTGATTCAAAAATTGCAATCAAGATCGCAGAAAAGTATGATAAAGGAGTTTATGCCTCTGTCGGACTTCATCCCTTATACGTAGAAGATGAAGATTTGAATATCGAATGCTTTAAAGAACTTGCAAAAAATAAAAAAGTTGTAGCAATTGGAGAAACTGGTTTAGATTATTTTTATGAGCCAAAGATTTTAAGCAAAGAAAAATATATTGAAAAACAAAAAGAAATTTTTTTAAAACAAATTGAACTTGCAGAAGAGCTTAATTTACCTTTAATTATTCATTCGAGAAATGCTTTTGATGATGTTTATGAAATTTTAAAAGATAGGAATATAAAAGCTGTTTTGCATTGTTTTACTGGAAATTTAAAGGATTTGAACAGATTTTTAGATCTGGGTTACTATATTGGATTTAATGGAATAATATTTAAAGCTAATTTAGACGAAGTCATTAAAAACACTCCAGACGATAGAGTTTTAATTGAAACAGATTGTCCCTTTTTAACACCTCCTGTGTTTTATGAAAAAAGAAACAACCCCTTAGGTGTTAAACTTGTAATGGATGAAATCAATAGAATTAAAGGTGAAAACATTTCAAAACAGGTTTACAAGAATAGCTTAAAATTATTTAACATATGAGTATTTTAATTAAAAACGTAATTTTAAATAATCAAAAAAAAGATATATTAATTGAAGAAAATAAAATAAAACAGATTGATGACGAAATCAATTCTTCAGTTGAAGAGGTTATTGATTGTAAAGAAAAACGTGCAATTCTTCCAGGATTTGTTAATTGTCACACACATTTAGCAATGACACTTTTTAGAGGTTTTGCAGACGATCTTACATTTAACGAATGGCTTTTTAATAAAATTATTCCTGCGGAGGAAAAATTAACAAATGAAGATATATATTTCGGATCAAAATTAGCTTTAATTGAAATGATAAAATCTGGTACTACTTTTTTAAACGAGATGTATTTTCTTAAAGGTCTTTCAGGCAGCATTAAAGCAATTGAAGAAATGGGATTAAGAGCAGTTGTTGGCATCACAGTAGATGATGCTAATTTTGAAAAAGTTAAAGATTTTAAGATTCCTCAAAAAACAGAATTAATTGATTTTTCAATTGCACCTCATGCTATTTATACAGCTTCAGAAAAAGTTTTGAAATGGGTAAAAGAAGTCTCGGATAAAAATAATATGCTAATTCATATGCATTTATCAGAAACCCAGGGTGAAGTTCAAGAATGTATTGAAAAACATGGCAAGCGTCCAATTAATTATTTAAATGATTTAGGCTTTTTAAATGGAAGATGTGTATTTGCCCATTCAATTTGGTTAAATAATGAAGAACTTGAAATTTTAAAAGAGAAAAATTGTTCTCTTGTTTATAACCCATGTTCCAATATGAAATTAGCATCAGGAGTGTTTAGATTTGATGATGTTAGAAATAAAGGAATTAATATTTGTTTAGGAACGGATGGAACAGCTTCAAATAATAATTTAGATATGATTGAGGAAATGAAAATAGGGGCACTTCTTCAGAAAATAAATGATATTAATCCAGTATCTGCAAAAGCAGAAGATGTGCTAAAAGCTGCTACAGAAAATGGAGCAAAAGCGCTTCAAAAAAAGACAGGAAAGGTAGAGGAAGGATATTTGGCAGATTTAATTTTTATTGATTTAGAAAAAACATATTTTAATCCAGGATTTAATCTTACCTCAGATTTAGTCTATTCTGCAAATAGCGAATGTATAACAGATGTTATTTGCAATGGCAAGTTTGTGATGAGGAAAAAAAGAATAGATGGAGAGGAAGAAGTTTATAAAAAAATAAAAGAGATTTCAAGAAAATTTTAATTATAATAGTTATACCCCTTGACCTTTTGTTAAATATATTGTATTTCTTTAAGTACAGGTCAACATTCTATGTGTTGGCTTAATAGTTCTTACAAAAGGAGGGAAAAAATGAATTTCAAAAAAGAGGCTTGGGATAAAAAGCATTCCGTAGAGTCTGAACTGTATCGTACAGGTAGATTTCAAAGACCTGATAGGTCGTGGATGACTGATGAACACAGAAAACATTCATTGAATCTTTTAAACCAAATCGAAAAGGCTTATGAGAATGAAAAATATCTTGAAGTAATTCTTCATTCTCAAAAGGCTCGATTGTTTTTGAATATGCTTGATCTTTTTGACGAATGGGTAAATATAATACTTGAAAAAGAATACAGCATTTGTCCAATATGCGGAGAAGATCTTCATAATGGACATTGCTGCGAAGAAAGATGGCAGAAAATTTTAAGAAATAGAGCTGGAAATTCTTCCATTATCAATATTAAAGTGACGGAAAATGTTTCTAGTCATACACCCGTCATATTCCTTGTCGCTCATAAGATAGGCAATGTGTTTGAAATGAATACAAGTGTCGAATATTTTGATGGCGGGGATATTGAAACTTATCTTGAATGGCAAGAAGTTACGACCAAGGAAGAAGAGCTTATTTCTCATATAGAAAAAATGAACGAACTTATTGAACTTAACTTTGAATTTTACAGAATTGGCGGAGAAGTTAAGCTTCAAGCAAAAGATGAGAATCAAATCTTCGTTTGTCATAGAGATTTTTTAGGCGATATAGAAAGAGGAATAAACTATTTGTGTCGCAAGGAATTTCAGATCGGAACAAGCAACAACATGCCAGTATTTGTTGTTATTCCTATTTGTAATATTTCCAAGTTCGAAAACTGCAAAAAGGAATTGGAATTATTGCGTCAAAAACAACTCAAAGATCTGGTCGGTGAAATTAATAAAATTTTTTCTCCTGGGATTACAAAGGTTTAGAAGTTTATCCATTAAAACTTCTTTTTTTTTATACTATCTCATGTTATTATTATAAAAGAGGGAACATGATTGAGAAAATCGTTGCTTTGAGGGCAAAGCATAGGGTCCAGAACGAACTTTACAAAGTTAGAAACAAGCTCCATCCTTTTTTAGAAGTAACAGAAAGGGAAGTAGCGATTGCGGAAAAATTAAACAATGCAATTATTCAAGCTTTTTATGAGAAACATTATGACGTTGTTTTAAAAAAGGTAAAAGCAGCTTATGAGTTTATGAGTAGTATTCATAAACCACAAATGGTTTAGAAGTTTATCCTTAAAACTTTTTTATTTACTAAAAGATTTTTTTTTGTTATGCTCTAATCATGAAATACGAACCTAAAAATTTTGAAAAGAAATGGCAATTAAAATGGGAAGAGGATTATGTCTTTAAAACAGAGGAAAACTCTACAAAACCTAAATGTTATATTTTGGACATGTTTCCCTATCCATCCGCAGCAGGTCTTCACGTGGGTCATTTTAAGGGTTATGTTGCCACAGATATTTTATCAAGATTAAGAAGGATGCAGGGGTTTAATGTTCTTCATCCGATGGGTTGGGACGCTTTTGGACTACCAGCAGAAAATTATGCAATTAGAACCGGGACTCATCCAGAAGCAGTGACCAGGCAAAATATTAACAATATTAAAAAGCAAATGAAAGATGCTGGCTTATCTTATGATTGGTCAAGGGAAATTGACACAACCGATCCTAACTATTATAAATGGACACAATGGATATTTTTAAAAATGTTTGAAGAGGGATTAGCTTACGAAGCTAAAATGCCAATTAATTGGTGCCCATCATGTAAAACTGGATTAGCCAACGAAGAAGTTGTAAATGGAGAATGTGAAAGGTGTGGAACTCCTGTAGAGCAAAAAAATATAAGGCAGTGGATTTTAAAAATTACTGCATATGCAGAAAGACTACTTAAGGATTTAGATGATTTAGATTGGCCAGACAAGATAAAAGAAATGCAAAGGAATTGGATTGGAAGATCAGAAGGAGCGGAAATTACTTTTAAAGTAGGTAGTGAGGAGGTAAAAGTTTTTACAACAAGGCCTGACACATTATTTGGATGTACATATATTGTGCTTGCTCCTGAAAATGAATTAATTCTAAAATTAAAAGATAGGATAGCAAATAAAAGCGAACTTGAAGATTATTTAAATAAAACTAAGCTAAAAACAGAAAGAGAAAGAATTTCGGAAGTTAAAGACAAGACAGGTGTAGAGCTTTTAGGAATAAAAGCCATTAATCCAATAAATCAAAAAGAAGTGCCTGTTTTTGTGGCTGATTATGTTTTAGCTCATTATGGAACAGGTGCTGTTATGGCTGTTCCGGCGCATGATGAAAGGGATTTTGAGTTTGCTAAAAAATTTAATTTAGAAATGATCGAAGTTATTAAAGGAGGAGATATTTTAAAAGAAGCTTACATAGGCGAAGGAATATTAATTAATTCTGGAGAATTTAATGGTTTAAATTCTAATTTAGCGAAAGAAAAAATTATCAATTATTTAGGTGCAAAAAAAGAGGTTAAGTATAAATTAAGAGATTGGGTTTTTTCTCGCCAGCGTTATTGGGGAGAACCTATTCCTTTAATTCATTGCCCAAAATGTGGAATTGTTCCTGTTCCTTTTAATGAACTTCCCTTAAGACTTCCTAAGGTTGAAAGTTATGAACCAACTGGCACAGGCGAATCTCCCTTAGCTAATATTACAGAATGGGTTAACGTTAAATGTCCTATATGCAATGAAAATGCGAAAAGAGAAACAAACACAATGCCTCAGTGGGCAGGTTCATGCTGGTATTATTTAAGATTTATTGATCCTAATAATAATAGTGAAATTATTAATAAAAAGGACGAAGAACATTTCATGCCGATTGATCTATATGTTGGTGGAGCAGAACATGCAGTACTTCATCTTTTATACGCACGTTTTTGGCATAAATTTTTATATGACATCAAGGTTGTGTCTCAAAAAGAACCTTTTAAAAAATTAAGAAATGTTGGACTTATTTTGGCTCACGATGGTCAAAAAATGAGTAAATCAAAAGGTAATACAGTATCTTCTGAAGAAATTATTAATGAATTTGGAGTTGATACTTTAAGAGTGTACGAAATGTTTATGGGGCCTTTTTTTGACGCAATTGCTTGGAACATGCAGGGTGTTAAAGGCGTTTCTAGATTTTTAAATAGGTTCTGGAATCTTTGCATAAATTGTAAGGAAAATAATATAGAATCCTCGAAAGATATTTTAAGGGAAGAACATATTTTAATTAAAAAAGTAGGAGAAGATCTCAAAGAAATGAAATTCAATACAGCAATTGCTTTTTTTATGGAATTTTTAAATTTTGCAGAAAAAAGACAAGAAGAGGTTTCTAGAAATACGATTGAAAATATTTTAAAATTATTTTATCCATTTGCGCCTCATATGTGTGAAGAATTATGGAATATTTTAGGAAAAGAAAACTATATTCATGAAGAGAAATGGCCTGAATACGACGAAAGTTTAATTATTAAGGATGTGATGGAATTAGTCGTTCAGATAAATGGAAAGATAAGAGATAAAATTGAGGTTGGCACAAATCTTTTAGGCGAAGATTTAAAAAAAATTGCTTTAAACAGTGAAAAGGTTCAAAAATGGATCAATGAAAAAGAAATTAAAAAAATAATTTTCATTCCTCCAAAATTAATTAGTATAGTTATTTAATTTTATGTGCGGAATCATTGGTTATATAGGTAAAAAACAAGCTTACCCAATTATTATTAATGGGTTAAAAAAATTAGAATATAGAGGATATGATTCTTATGGAGTATGTGTTTTAAATAATGATAATGTTTTTTTAAAAAAGAAAGTTGGTAGAATTTCAAATGAAAGTGGAGAGAATTTACGTGAAGGTAATTTAGGAATTGGACATAGCCGCTGGGCCACTACCGGAGGAGTATGCGAAAAGAATGCTCACCCTCATGAATATAATGGATTTTATGTTGTTCATAATGGAATAGTTGAGAATTATAAAGAGCTTAAGGAGGATTTGCTTAAAAAAGGTCATAAGTTTAATTCTGATACAGACACAGAAATTATTGCTCATTTAGTATCAGAAGAATTTAAAGATAATTTAGAGGACGCTGTAAGGAAAGCTTTAAAAAAAATTATTGGAAGTTATGGAGTTGCAATAGTTTCTCCAAAAGATAAAGATAAAATTGTTATAGCTAAAATGTCTTCGCCTATTATTATTGGTATATGTAAAGATGGGCACATTGTTGCATCAGATCCTTCTGCTGTAATTGATTATACGAAGCAAATTGTAACTTTGGATGATGGTGAAATAGCAGTTTTAAAAAAAGATGGCTACATGATTCTAAAAGAAAAAAAGATTGAGATAATAGATTGGGAAAGCGACGCAGTAAGCAAAGGGGAGTATGAGCATTTCATGCTTAAAGAAATTATGGAAGAGCCTAAGGTTATAGAAAATGTGACACAAGGAAGATTGCTTGAAGATAATGTTAAATTAGGGGGGTTAGAGACATCAAAAGAAAGGTTGGAAAAAACTAATAAAATATATTTAGTTGGATGCGGAACAGGGTATCATGCTGCTAAAACAGGTGAATACTTGATGGAGGAAATTGCAGGGATAGATGCAGAGGCTCACATGGCTTCAGAAATTCGTTATAGGAATGTTAGACTAGGTCCTAATTATGCCGCCATATTTGTTTCCCAATCTGGAGAAACAGCTGATAATTTAGCATGCCTTAAAAGAATGAAGGAGGTAGGAGTTTTGCCATTAGGGGTTACTAATGTTATTGGATCTACTCAGACAAGAGAAACAGAAGGGGGTGTTTATACAAGATGTGGACCAGAAATTGCCGTTGCTTCAACCAAAGCTTTTATAGGACAATTAACAGTACTAACAATGATATCTATATTTTTGGGCAGACAAAGAAATTTAGGCAAGGAAAGAGCAAAAGAAATTATTGCAGAATTAAAAGAATTGCCAAGAAAAGGAAGTTTAATTTTAGACAATCATAAACAAATACAAGAACTTGCAAAAAAATATTCGCAGTTTAAAAACTTTTGGTTTATTGGAAGAAAGTTTAACTATCCTATTGCAATGGAGGGAGCTTTAAAATTAAAAGAGATCTCATATGTTCATGCTGAAGGTACTCCTGGAGGAGAATTAAAACATGGACCTCTTGCTTTGATAGATGAAAATTTTCCCACTATTGCTATTTGTACAAAAGATTCTGTTTATGATAAAATGATTTCAAATGTTGAAGAAGTAAAAGCAAGAAATGGGAAAGTTATTGCTATTGCAACAGAAGGAGATAATAGAATAAAGGATATTGTTGATGATGTTATATACATACCGGAGACACTAGAATGTTTAACTCCACTTTTATCAACTATGCCCCTCCATTTATTTGCTTATTATTTTGCACTATCTCTTAATAGAGACATCGATAAACCTAGAAATTTAGCAAAAAGTGTAACTGTTGAATAAAAAAAAGATTAAGTGTTCGCTTAATCAACTTTTTTGTTTATTCGTGCTTTAATATTTAGGAATATATTTTTTTGAAATATAATAGCTATTATATCCCATTTTAATAGAAATAGATTTATCTTTTTTTTGCGAAAATGATAACAATCCAACATCGCATAGAATCTCATTGATTTCTTGAATTTTCTCAGGGTATTTTTTAATTACCTCAAGGTATTTTTCAAAATTTAGACACACTTTCCCTTCTCTTTTTATTTTTTTAGGATTAAATCTTTTTCTTTTGATTTTTACTATGCCTTTGTTTTGCAAAAATTCAAATTTTTTTAGCCATTCCTCTTTTGCACATTTAGTGCAAATAAATTTTGGCTTAAAGATCTTAACTAGGATCCTGTCCTTTGAGAGAAAGGATAAATTGAAATTAATATTATTTTCTTGTCCTACAATACCACATTTACAGCACATTAATTGAGTACTTCTACCTTCCATTAAATTTTTAAGCACCATAATATTATTATACGCTTTTATATAATTTTTTCAAATTTTATTGTTGCTTTTTTATATAAAAAAGTTGATACTTAAAGTAATGATAAAATATTTTACATACTTTTTAATATTATCCTTTTTGATTTTTTTAGGAATCAATATATTAATATTAGATTATTCAAAAGAAATATATAATTTAACAGAAATTCAAAAAACAGAAGTGGGCTTAGTCTTGGGAGCAAAGGTGCATGACAAAAATTTAAGTCATATTTTTAAAGATAGACTAGATGCTGCACTTGAATTGTATAATAATCAAAAAATAAATAAGATTTTAGTAAGTGGAGATCATGGAACCAAAAATTATGATGAGGTTAATGCTGCAAAAGAATATCTTTTAAGCAGGGGAGTAAAAGGAGAGGATATTTTTTTAGATCATGCTGGATTTGATACATATGATAGTATGTATAGGGCAAAAGAAGTTTTTGGTATAAATGACGTTATTATTATTTCTCAAAATTTTCATCTAGCAAGAGCTCTTTATATTGCTTTTAATTTAGGTATTAATGCTCGAGGTTTTAGCGCTGATTTACATAAATATATTAGCGAAGAAAAAAATAATTTAAGAGAATTTTTTGCGCGAGCCAAAGCTTTTTATGATGTGCGATTTAATTCATTGCCTAAATTTTTAGGACCCAAGATTGATATTTATGGGGATGGTAAACAGAGCTGGGACTAGGTTGCTTTTTTGTTTTTTTCTAATTACAATAGATCTAAGATAAGTAATATTAAAAATATGAAAGATTTTACGATTTTAGTAGGAGGACAAGCTGGTCAAGGATCAAGAAAGGCTGGACTTGTAATTGCAAAAATTTTAAACAATTTAGGTTATAGAATTTTTATATACGATGATTACGAATCTTTAATTAAAGGTGGTCATTCTTTTTCCAAAATCAGGGCATCAGATAAAAAAATTTTTACTCAAAGTAGCGAACTAAATTTTATACTTGCATTAGATCAAAAGACATTAGATAAACATTTAAATAATTTAAAGGATGATGGAATTATTATCTTTAATTCAGATGAGATTAAATTTGATAAAGGATTAGGAATTAATGCAGAAACTATTGCTAAAGAGGAAGGGGGATCGTCCATCATGGCAAATACTGCTATAATCGCTGCTTTTGCTAAAACTATAGGAGTTGACTTTGATTTATTAAAAAATACTTTTCAAAAAGAATTTAAAAAAGGTTTTGATATAAATTTAAAGATAGCGGAAAGAATTTATAACGAAGTTGATGAAAAACTAAAAATAGAAAAATTAGACAATAAGCCACTTTCTTTAATTACAGGAAACGAAGCGTTGGCATTGGGTGCAACAAAAGCCGGGCTTGATATTTACTATGCTTATCCAATGACTCCAGCCACTTCTATTTTGCATTTTTTAGCAGGACGCAAATTAGGCGTTAATACTATTCAGCTTGAAAACGAAATATCTGTTATTATAGCCGCACTAGGATCAGCTTATGCTGGCAAAAGATCTATGGTTGGAACATCGGGCGGAGGATTTGCTTTAATGACGGAGGGGATCAGTTTTGCGGCTATTGCAGAACTTCCGGTAGTGATTGTTAACAGTCAAAGAACTGGCCCGGCAACAGGGGTGCCAACATATACTGGACAATCAGATCTTAATTTTGTCTTAAATGCTGGACACGGGGATATTGTTAAATTTACAATAGCTCCTTCAAACGCAGATGAATGTTTTAAGTGGGGAGGAAGAATTTTGAATCTTGCATGGAAATATCAAACGCCAGCAATTTTACTAGTTGATAAAGAAATTTCAGAAAGTACTTTTAATTTAGAAATAGATCAAGAAATTAAAAAGGAAGAGATTTTACTTGCGGATAAAAAAGGGCAGTACGAAAGATATGAAATTACGGATAATGGAATTTCTCCATTAGCTTTTCCAGGGGGAGATGCAATTGTTAAAGCAACCAGTTACGAGCATAATGAATTTGGCTTAACTGCCGAAGAGTCAGAAGAAGAAATTATGGCAATGCAAGAAAAAAGGTTGAGAAAGTTTGAAGCAATGCAAGAAGAAGTTGACCTCATGGCAGATGCTATTAAAGTGTATGGAAAAAAAGATTCAAAAAATGTTTTAATTACTTGGGGATCAAGCGTTGGTCCTTCGATTGAAGCAGCAGAAAATTTTGATTTAAAAGTTATTCAAATTATTGTTTTAGAACCATTTCCAATCATTCAAGTCATGAAGGAATTAGAAGACGCCTCCCAAGTTATTTGTGTTGAACAAAATGCATTAGGACAATTGACTTCTCTTTTGTCTAAAAATGGAATAGAGGCAGATGAATTGATTTTAAAATATTCTTCAAGAGTTATACAAAAAGAAGAAATAGAAGATTTATTAAAAGAAATTATATGAATAAATTAGATACAAATTATAAAAATACATGGTGTCCTGGCTGTGGAAATTTTGGAATTTTGGCTGCTTTTAAAAAAGCAATTGAAGATGAAGACTTAAGTAAGATTGTTATTACTACTGGTATTGGATGCCATGCTAAATTAGCAGACTATATTAATGTAAACTCATTTTATTCTTTGCACGGAAGATCTATCCCAGCAGCGGAGGGAATAAAGCTTGCGAATCCAGAACTTAAGGTGATTGTATTTACTGGAGATGGAGATTCTCTTGATGAGGGAATTAGTCATTTAATTCATGCTGCAAAAAGAAATACAGATATAACCGTTATTTTGCATAACAATAGATTATTTGCTTTAACAACAGGGCAATTTACAGCAGTTTCCCCCGACAGTTTTAAAGGAAAATCAACCCCCATGGGATCTCCTGAAAGCCCAATTAATCCGCTTGAGCTTTTGCTTGCTTCTAATGCAACTTTTATTGCAAGAAGCTATAGCGGAAATATCAAACATTTAGAAGAAATAATTAAAAGAGCTATTAGTCATAAAGGGTTTTCTATTGTAGAGGTTTTAGATCCTTGTGTTTCATTTTTTAATACCGCCGAATTATATAATAAAAACACATACGTAATTTCCGATAATAACTTGGATTCAAGAGAGGAAGCTTTAAAAAAAATAAGAGAATGGAATTACGAGGAAATAGATCAAAAAATTCCTTTAGGTATTTTTTATGAAATTCAAAAGAAACCATATTTTGAAAGAGCGCTAATTTCTAAAAAAGAAGAAACAGTAGAACAGATTTTAGAAGAGCTTATATGAAAAAAGTAGTTTGTCTTGGCGGAGGCAATGCTATGCCAAGCGCAGTGTTATCTCAAATTAAAAATGAGAAAATCGAACTTTGCGTCATTTCTGCTGTTTTAGATTCAGGAGGATCTTCAGGTAAATTAAGGAAGGACTTTGATATAATTGCCGTGGGTGATATTAGAAGATCTCTTCTTGAATTATCTCTATTAGAGAATAAAGAAATTTTTAATTATAGATTTGAAAAAGGGGATTTAAAAGGACACAATCTTGGAAATTTAATCATAGCTTCTATTTTGCTTAAAGAAAAAAATCCAGTCGATGTTTTAAATGATTTTTTTAAAACCAAATTTAGAGTTCTTCCAGCAACGCTTGATAGGGCACATTTGTGTGCTGAACTTAAAAACGGTGAAATAATTAAGGGAGAAACTAATATTGATATTCCCAAGCATGATTCAAAAATTAAAAAAGTATTTTTAGATAAAGAAGTTTACATTTTTAAAGAAGCTTTTGAAAAACTTTTAAA
>Ga0172378_10004859_pt1 | contig 12569 bp, 8 predicted proteins | sample GrowelOW332metaG_FD_119755 | JGI IMG/M metagenome (GOLD analysis project Ga0172378, IMG submission 119755) | Groundwater microbial communities from an aquifer near a municipal landfill in Southern Ontario, Canada - Pumphouse #3_1 metaG | ecosystem: Environmental > Aquatic > Deep subsurface >...
CACCCGCTCGTCGGTTTCGGCAGTCACGACAGGCAACAACTCCCTATCCAACTGCTTGCCCAACCAATCGCCCACTGCTTGATATTTATCGCTCCAGGTGGATTCGTCCTTCGGTTCCTGATCGGCACGCTGGTAGGCATAGCCGTAGTATGGATAGTAAGACGAGCCTTCTTTCATGTCGTTGATGATGAAACCGTTAGGTTTGATGCCAACCTGTTGGAAACGGCGGGCGCTGACTTCCAGTTCCTGGGCCGTATAGCGGCCTTCCTTCACGACCAGGAACGTGGCGTCGGCGTGTTTGCCCAGAATCGCCGCATCGGTGGCACCCAGAATCGGCGGCGAATCGATGACGATATGGTTATAAAAACTCTTCAGTTGTTCCAGCGTTTCGGACAGTTCACCCAGCACCAACAATTCGGCCGGGTTCAGCACCATATTGCCGCGCGGGATCAAATCGATACCGACATCGGGCAGACTGACTATGACTTCGCCGAGCGTGGCCCGACCGGACAACAAATCGGACAAACCCGGTTGTTTGCCGATCGAAAACGTGTCGTGCAAGCGGCCGTTGCGCATGTCGGCGTCGATCACCAACACCCGTTTCTTGATGCTGGCCAACAAGGCCGCCAAGTTGGCACTGACGAAGGATTTGCCCATGCCCGGCGCCGGACTGCAAACCATGATCACCTTGCTTTCGTGATTGGCCAGCGTCGCTTCCAAGGTAGTGCGCAAACCGCGCAGCGACTCGACGGAAATATCCAGCGGATCTTGGCTGACCAAAATGCCGTTATCTTTGTCCTTGCCGAGCAAGCGCCCTAATTTGTGCTGTCTTTTGCTATGCGGAATCGCTGCGAACATCGGCAAACCCACTTGGTATTCCAGCAAAGCCGGATAGTTGTCATGACGTTGCAAAGAATGCCTCAGAAAAATCAACGCAGAACCCAAGCTCAAACCCAGCAAACCGGCAATCGCCAACAACAAGCTGGGTTTGGGCCAATAAGGCTTTTCCGGGGTAACGGCAAAATCGACGATGCGCGAATTACCCAAGGAGCCGGCCGCGGCGATGCGTTGTTCCTGGGCGCTATTCAGCAAGGAGGTGTACAGCTCGGTATTGACCTGTACGTCGCGCGACAAACTCACCATGTTTTGCTGGGTTTTCGGTAAATCTTTAATGCGTTTTTCCAAAGCCGCCAGCTTGTTATTGACGCGCTTGATCTGGGCATTGGTAGAGATCATGTCCGGATGCTCAGATTCCAAACGCTGACTTTGTTCGTCGTATTTTTGTTTGAGCTGAATGCCCAGGGTTTCCATATCCGAAGCCTGTTTCAACAGGATCTCGGCCTCGGCGGAAATATCTACCGCGCCGTGTTGCTGGCGATAAGCGCTGAGGCCTTGCTCGGCTTTTTCCAGACGTTCCTTGACGATGGGCAGTTGGCTTTCCAGGAAATTCAGTTTTTGCGAGGCTTCCGCCGATTCCCAATTCACCGTGGCGTTCACATAAATCGCCGCAATATCGTTGACCGATTTAGCCAATTGCTCAGGATCGCGGCCTTTCAATTCCACGCTGAGGATGTCGGTGTCCTTGGAGACTTCCTTCACCGCAAAGGCTTTTTGCAGGGTTTCGATGGCCGACAGCGCGGTGCGGCGAGTCAATTGGAAATGAGTGCCTGGATGCGCATCCAGCGTGTCGACTTTAATCGTCACCGGGGTTTTCTCGCCGATCTCAGCGGTCAATACGTCGCCCACCAAGCCTTCCAACAATTCGTCGCCGCGCGGATCGAGTATTTGGAAACGGCCCGCTTCCAGCGCGATCAGCGTAAATTCTTTTTCCAGATAACGATCCGGTACCTCGAACGCGGTGACTTTGAGTTTCTCTCCGCCCCAGGCCCAACGGCCGAATCCCCACCAGGCAGCGGATGCGCCGTCGTGGACGTCGTGCCGGCGAGCCAGTGTTTCACCGATCACCGGAAAAAAGTACGGCTCGGTTTCGATGGCCAGATTCAGGTTGTCCACCACTTTGCCCAGCACCGAACGCGATCGCAGAATCTCCACTTCGCGCTGTGCACGCGGGCTTTCCGATTCTGCCGGCGCTTGGTTGTTGTCGCTACGCAAGTTGGCTGTCAACAGCGCCTTGTTCTTGTCGATCCGCAGCAAGGCATCGGCCTTGTAGGTGCGCGGCGCCAGCACCAGATAAACCGTGGTGACCAGCAATACCGAGCACAGCGCGATGAAAATGGTCTTTCTGCCTTCGATCAGCAGATCGACATAATCGCGGATGCTGACGCCCTGCTCTTCGATCCTAACCTGATTAAGCGGCTGTAGTACTGGAATGGCTTCCTTTTGTGCATACATCATTTTTACATCCCCATCATCGCGGCTTGCGACATGATTGCGGTGAACGAGCCCGGTAAAATTTGGTTCAGCACTCTAGACCATTGCGTGACGCCGGCAGTACCGATGAACAGTGTGTCGTGGGCTTGCAACGGAAACTGATCGGCCAGAATCATCGCATCAGGCGATTCGGCATCCAGCTGGAAAATCTCGGGATGCATGTCGCCGGCGCGAATCACATAGATGTCGCCGGGCCGCGAGGTATTGAAATCCACCCCGGACGCCTCGGCCAAGGCCTGCGACAGACTCATCCGGCCTTTGTTGATCTGGATGGCTTGCTGGCGATTGGCCTCGCCCATCACAAACACCTTGCTGTCTTTTTGATCGCCGACATTCAGCACGTCACCGTCTTTCAACAACAAGTTCTGGGTAGTCAGACCTTTTTCGTACATGGACTGCACATCGAGCTTGTAAAGTTTGCCGTCGCGGGCCAGCGCCACATTGGCAAAATCCGAGTCTTTGGTAGAACCGCCGGCCCGTGTGATGGCCTCCGCCACGGTCAAAGGCGTTTCGTTCATGGTTTGCACGCCGGGACGCGCAATTTCACCCACCACCGCCACCCGATGCGCCTGGAAGGACAACACCCGAATATCCAGTTTGACCTTTTTGAAGTACTTGGACAGTTCTCGGGTCAAGTCTTCGCGGGCTTCGCTGACGGTTTTGCCGGCGACATGAATGCTGCCGACATAGGGGTAATACAGGTCGCCGTTCTCATCCACGACTTTACCGGCCAGCTCCGGCATGATTTTTTCGCCGCCGGGATCGTTCAGTTCCGGGTGTTCCCAAACCGTGATTTGCAATCTATCCTGCGGACCGATGCGATAACTGGTTTTGCTGGGGTCCACCGGCGGCAAGCTGTTGATCGTTTGGCGGCGGGCGGTTTCCCGCTCGATGATCAAATCGGCGGTAATCGGCACGATGCGGACTTTCTCTTTCACCAACTGCCCGTCTTTATTGGTTGGCAGCTCGATTTCGGTCAAGCCGTTATCGTTATTCATATCCATGCCCGGCGCCAAAAAACAACCTGGCAACAGTAAAAACAGCATGATGAAAATCAATCTAAACATGGTAAAAGTTCCTTAGTAGGCGTTTTTATTGATAAAACCGGTCAGCACGGTACGGAAGGCGATCTCCAGATCAAACCACAGCGACCAATGCTGGATGTAATACAAATCGTGTTCGATGCGGCGATTCAAATCGGTGTCGCCGCGCCAGCCGTTGACTTGCGCCCAACCGGTGATGCCGGCTTTCACCATGTGCTTTTTCATATAGTTGGGGACTTGATCCTTGAACACTTCGACGAAGTCAGGACGCTCCGGACGAGGGCCAACCAGCGACATATCGCCACGCAACACGTTGATCAATTGCGGCAGTTCGTCCAGGCTGGTTTTACGCAGGAAGCCGCCAAACGGGGTGGCGCGATTCTCGCCGGGCTTGGCCCATACCGCGCCGGTTTTAGCTTCGGCATCGACCGGCATCGACCGGAATTTCAACATGGTGAACGAGCGATTATTCCAGCCCACCCGCTCCTGCCGATAAAACACCGGCCCGCGTGAGCTGAGCTTGACGCCAATCGCCAGGATCAGCATCAGCGGACTGATCAGCAACAACAGTATGAAAGCCAGCAATCTGTCCTCAAGCTCCTTGATATAACGATTGACGCCATGCAGCGGCGATACCGAGAAATCCAGGGTCGGAATCCCTGCCACGGTGTTAAGGCTCAGGAATTTGCTTTGTTTGAAAGCAAAGCAGTCAATCACCAATCGAATGCTGACCGGCAGATGCCGGAGTTGATATTGGGCGCGCTCGGTCAAGGATTCGCCTTGATACGCCACCCAAACTTCGTCGATGGACTGATCCGCGATGATGGTGGGTAAATCGTCTAACTTGCCCAGGCGCGGCAGCGATAAATCGCTGACCGAATGCCTGTCTTCGGCGCGGTCGTCGACATAACCGATCACTTGCAGGCCGGCCCAGGACGAATGATTCAACTGCCGCGCCACCGCCACCGCCATTTGATTCAAACCGACCATGACGATGCGACCTTGCGACCAGCCGCGAGACCGCAGCCAGCGCAGTATTTGCGACAGCACACCGCGCGCTACCAGTACGAACGCCAAGCCCAGCGCACCCCAGGAGGCGATCCAGCGGTAACTGGAGCCGAACCAGAAATGCATCCGCACCAGCGCAACGATGGACACCACCGCCACTAAAGCCGAAATCCAAGCCCTAACGATGCGGGCAATCTCGCCGCGCATCGCATCGTTGCGCCAAGGCCGATACACTTGGCCGATTTCGAAAAAAATGATGGCACCCAAGATACCCAGCGCAATCACGATCCGATAATCCTGATCGATGACGTATTCACGCAACCAGAAATAATGGGTCACCCAGGCGGCGGCAAACAACATGGCGACGTCGATCACCCGCAACAGCAGAATCACCGTATGGCCGTATTGCTTGAAGAGTCCGTTGAAAATATTTCCCAAACCGAGTGGCATGTTCGCTAAACCTCTGCTTTGTCCATGTTCAATAACGAACGGCCCAGCCGTTCGTCGCTAAATTCGATGCGATTGCCGGTAAATCCGGGCCGCTACGATCAGGTACAAAGATTACAGAGGCAAGATGAGGGAAATCTGCGGGATTGATTAAGATCAGATGAACGGTGTATTAGCGGTAAATGAAGATTGATGGCCGGAACAAGTCCGATGTGAATTTGCTCGATCGACGCCAATTTCGTTCAGTCGCAGAGAGTTGGCTCGCGACCGTAAATGCACGGGTGGGCGGAAGATTGGCTGATCGGTTTAGCCATGACCATCAGCATATTGGGATTGGCTTAGTGCCGACCCTTGGCGGCCTGATGGAGCCGCTATTTGATTGACAAGTTAGTGTCAAACTGCAGACTATCAAAAGTAAGACCCATAGGAATCCAAGGCCATACTTGAGTTTACCTAAAACCGGGGTGTCGTTGACGAGATGAGGACGCAGTTATATTGCACTTTGCTTATATGTTAGACTTATTGTGCTATTGACCCTCAATAAACTGATCAACGCCAACGTCGACGACGAAACACATCTCATAAACCAAAATGGCATTGACAGGCAGCTTGTGTTTTTTGCATAAAGTGCTGATGCTCTCCCGCGTATGATGGGGAATCGATTCTGCTATCGAACCAATCAGTTCATCCGCATTGTCCGCCGTTTTTAATATCTTGCACATGGCATTCGACAACAGGCGCTCCTGCTTCGGTAAAAACCATTGTATTCGCAGCAATTCAGCGATTGCGCCGCACAGACTCAGGTTTCCGTCCTGTCTAATAGTGGCGAAGAACTTAAATGGAGCGAGTCTGCTCAGCTCGAAAAGTCTTCTAAACCTCATGGTGTGATTTTCGGTGATGATCCCGATACGTTTAAAAAATTTTTCTGCAGCGGGGTGAACCTTGTAATAGGAGACAAGCAGCCTCCCTCCCTTTTTTGTCACGCGTCTGGCTTCGTTAATGATCTGCAGGATTTGCTTTTCATCGTTCAGGAAATCGACCACGCCGGTCGAGATAATCGTGGTCGCGTAGCTTTCGTCGGCAAAGGGCAAACTTGATCCATCGGCATGCACCAGTTTGATGCCTCTGCGCTGTTCGGCCAGCCTGACCATTTCAGAGCTTGAATCGACGCCGTCGACATGAAGCCCCTTTTTACGCAAGGCATCAACTAACAAACCTTGTCCTCCGCCGACTATTAAAACCGGCTGGGAAATTTTGTCAGCAATGATATTGATCGTTTGCAGATCGAGGTGGTTATCCTCAAACAAAGCAAGATGCGGCGCCCATAGTTGCCAGAAGTTTGATTTGTTTGTCATGGAACGATCATAGGCCGAGTATGTTGTTTATTAGAACCGGAACACTATAATCAGCATTCTTCACTGCGGCGGGTTTACACAAGAACAGCGGTTGTTCAGCATCTGATATGCGTCTTCATAGATTTGCTGCTGCCTCCCACAAACGATCTTTGCCTACCTGCCGAAACCATGCCTCAAACTCAGTTCGGTCATGCTGCCACGGTTCACTCAGTATCGGCCGTGGGTCTTCGCTGAGCGAATAGGCCATACCCTCAACAAACCATTCGGGGCTGACCATCCACACCTTGAGGCTACCGAGCCGCTCGTTCTGAACGTGATGAAGCATTTCGTGGCGGAGATAGTGCAGCTGCCACGCGCGAGGACTGACCACGATAGCCATCGTTCCAAGCGTTGCAGCAGACCGCCTGCCAAGACCGAACGACTGGAAGCAGCTGTCCGTGGAGCAGAAAAATACGCGGGGCTTGTGTTCCATTGGGCCAACGGCACCTTCAACAAACTGGCGGGCACTCTCATACAGATTTGACGCGACAACGTAACGTGATGGATCGTCTGTGCAAATCATGTCGCTCTCGCACGAGAGGCCATTCCACTCGGGAGCGAGAACTCGAACTGGCTTAAGAAAAGCCCAAACTGCAAAGGGCACCGCCAGAAATGCGGCCAGCAATTGTCGTTTCAGCATTTGCGGATCAAGACGCATAACAAGCAATTAAGTCTAGGTCTGTTTATCTACGCCAAATCCGATTCCGTTGCAAATAAAAATTGCAAGAAGAAGGCGAAATACTTGATTGACTAGGCGGGATAACGTACATTTTTGGCATGATAAACGGATCGGGATAATGCCAAGCATGCCAGACGATTTAGCGCGAGAAATAGTCGGGGGTGTTAGACAACGCTTTTTTTGCCCTACATTTTTAGGGTGGACGCATCGGAAATGTTGGGCAAAAAACAACATTTGCCCAACAGGGCTTGAATGAATGTTAGACGGCCTAGAGCTCAGAGGCAGCAGCCAGTGCCTCTTGGACCGCCCAGTTGCCAGTATACTTTTGACGAATGGCAGATACATCCTGGTCAATGGTGTGGCAACGCAGCTCTGCCATGGTTGAGGCAACCTCTTTGTCTCGGTCCGAGTTGTCACCGTTGAACTCCCCTGCGAAGTGGGAGCAAGAGGCCAACCGATCCGCAACTTGCCGCGCATCGCTTGGCAAGTCGGGAATGCCCTTTGCTTGCAAGCGGTACACCTCATTAAAGCGAACATTCATGCCCCCGCAGTTACCATTGTCTGCGACTGCCAGATTTCCTTGAATCAGTTGGAATCTAACTCCGCAATCGTGCTCATCGTTTGGATTGCCGATGGTCAATCTATTCCCGGAGGGGATTCCATCCCCAGACATCTCGCCCTCATGCACAATTTCTTCGTTGTAATCGTTCTTACCGCCATGCCAACTTGCATTCCCAGATACAGAAAGCCTTCCGTCCGGAAGTATCTTGATACGGATTTCGTTGTTTCCCGCCGTTGGCCGCCATATTCCAGCCCAGTCTTGAAGGCTTGGAGTCTTCTCTTGGAGCAAATTGAAGTTGCTCCTATTCATGAGACCGACGTACTCATGCCGCTTCCCAAAGTACCAAACGCATACCCATTGGTCATCGCCTAATTCTGAGAAGAGAACTTTGTCTCCTTTAACCAAGTAGGACTTTAGCATGCACGATGATCTCTCTGGACATCCCTTCTCGTCATCGTAGAAGTATGAACGTACATTTTTACTACCGGAAATCTCCGCATATTGAATCCTTTCGAAGGACGGAAAGGACCCGTTTCTACAGGTATATGGTTCTACACCAGCGGAAATCCCACTAATGAGCATTAATGCAAGCAGCGTACAGACTCTCTTCATGAAACATTCCAACTTTATGTTGTTTGGTAGAGCGAGACGTCCAATGCGTCTCTAACGTTCTCTATAACCGGCAGTGAAAAGTGGTGCGACGAAGGAGCGTCGCTTTTCACTGTCCGGGTTGATGCCGTTGTTGGGCGTTGATGTCAAAAAATGGCCTAAAACACTTTTATGAAGATATTTACTCTGAGAATGACTTCAGAAAAGTGGCTACAGTTGGGTCAAAAACAGACTGCGTGCGAATTACATAAAGACTACGCCCTTCCAATCTAGCGGCATATTTTGTAAGTACTTTCCCATCTGGAATCGTTCCGATTGGGTGATCTGAAATCTCTGCAAATGCTGGCTTTGCGGCCTCAATAGATTCGAATGTGACTTGATAGATCGAAAGGTCTATTCCAATAGAATCGCTGTGGTTCTGTACGACAAGATGTCGTGTTGTTATTGTTGTTCGCGTAGGCAACTGACTCTTCGGTAATAATTGTTTGAGGTATGAGTATTGCTCTGCTCTGTCCCTGTGCTCGCAAATACTATATGAGCTCCAACCCTGGCTGATGTTCAAAACGAAATGTTCTGCAATCTGCTCAATGGAAGGCTGCTCAGCAGTGGCGCAGGAAATAAAGACGAAGGAAAATAGCGCAACAATCCATTTGGCGGATTTCATGGATACCTCTTCAATGCAGGACGATTTGTTTTCGCATATTCAATAGACATACTTCGTGCTGCACCAATCTCTGCTAACTGATCAGCTCGATTACTCGCTTTTGGTCCTGATAAATTAATAATGTAATCATTAAAGTCAACAAATCCATTAGGACCGCCACATATTTCTATGCAACCTATCGAAGCGTAGACTTGGCGATGAGGGTCATCTGGTCCATCATGTATAAGAAAACTCTCATAGACTTGCCAAGCCCCTTTCTCAGGTGATGAAGCGCTATGGACCGTGTAGTGTGGCAACCATGCTTTGATCGTGTGGACTTGGTGATTAGCAAGGCCTACTACTACAGGTTTTCCGAGCTTCCCCTTTTGATGCACGCCAAACCGGATAACTTCAAATGTCCTCTTGCTCTTAGCGCCATTGGATTCTGTGCCAGCAACGGTTAATTCGTAGGTTGGAATAAGATAATATTCAGCTCCACCATCAGGATATGCCCAGGTAATCGCATCACCTATTGGCTTTGCCCCAACATGCATTTTTATAGGCCTCATTTATATGCCCCTTTTGCAAGATGCCAGAATGGAAAGATAGGTTCTTGGTACATATTCTTGTCAATGCCAGGCATAGTAGACGCCCAACACGTTGAATTCACTGGCCCGCGCTGTTTGCGGGTCCAGTGGAATGGTTTGTTAACCTAAAATATTGTTTTTAATTAACTTAATAAGTTTTTCGTAGCTTTCATCGATGGTTTTATTTGTTGTATCTATCACCACTCGATCTGTTTTCCATTCATGATATTCTCTGTCTAGGATCTCTTGCCAGCTCGGAAGAGAAAGATTTGGAATTTTTGAGGCTCTTGATTCAACCCTTTGTTTATGAATGCTTGAATCAGTGCATATTATTTCAATATTTATAAAATCTGCATCAGCTGATTTTGCAACCTCTTGCCATTCTTCTCTTGTAAGCTGAATAGGATTACATGAGTCAGCAATAACGTCATTACCATTTTGTAGATTATCTTTTGCTACCCTGTAAGATAATCGATAGCCTTCACCTTCAACGTTAAAAGAACATAAATCTCTTAAAGCTTGCTCTATAGTATCAATTCTTAGAAAGGTAGCGTTTAAGTTGCGAGCAAGTTTTTTTGCCAGTGTGGTTTTACCAACACCTGGAAGACCGGAAAATATATATAAAGTGGGTCTTTTTTTCATTTCAAGAGGTTAACAAGTTATTAAGCTGTTAACAGTATATCTACCGCGAAACCTGAGTCGCAACACTGAATTTGTGAATCGTAAGGATTTTCCCCTTCCGTATATCATCCAAACTGAGCCAAAAGGTGAAATTGGAGATTTGATTGACGCTAAAATCTGGTCAGCCGTTCGTAATCGGCGCGTGTCAGTAGATAAACCGGGCTCGCTGAAATAGGCATATTGGCCTTGCCGGCGGCATCGACCGGCAGCGTTTGACTATGCCCAACCACATCGACCAGCAGCCAGGCTTGTTTGGCATCGAGTTGCATCGGCCAGACGCTACGGGTGTCGTCGGTTCGCCAGATCATCAAGGTCTCGCCGAAATAAGCCGCCTGGATATTGGCGTCCTTGATGTCGATGGCACGGTACGGCAAACCGTCGATCAACGCGCTGGCGGTATACATCGCCGCTTCGCCGGGCTTGTGGCCTAGCGAGTAATCCCAGATTCGGCCATAGGCCAAGTCGTACTCGTGAGCGATACAAAACGCCAAGCCCAGATAATCGCTACGACTGTTGGCCCAAGCGATGATTTTTGCCACCTGCTCCGCCTGCCAGCGCCTGCCGGTGAAACCATGCATGGCCTTGGCGCCGGTTTCGCCCAACCAGAACGGCAAACTGTTTTTCTGGCCCAGGCTGGCGTAAGCCGCCAGCACCCCGCGTTCGTCTTCGTTTGCGCCATTACCGATCGGCCCGCCGAAACGCGGCGGCTGTTGCGGATAAGCATGCACGTCCCAAGCATCTTGATACCTGTCCAAACCCAATTCCAGCACTTGCTTGAACCAGTCGCCCTCACCCGGCCGCACCAAGCTGCCGCCCACGTAATGGGCATCGCTGCGGCGTTGATGCGCCTGCTGATATTCCCATTTGGCCCGTTCGACCCAGTGCGCCGGCTCACGCAGTTTTTGCCAATCCGCTTCGTGGCGAATGTCGATCTCGTTGCTGGCTTTGAAGAAGCGAGTGAAGCTCGCCGCTGCATTGATAAAATGCTGGCCGTCGCCGGAATTGTCGTTCAGCCAGTTGCTATCGCCACCGCTGTCTGCAAACAACTGCAGCCCACGCTGCTTGGCCTGCTCCCACAGCGATCGATATTGCTCATCGAAACCTGGGTAGCTGCCGTAGCTTCGATAAATCCCCATTCGTTCCAGCCAGGCAAAATAGCCGCCCGCCTGCTTAAAACTTTTGTCGCCGTCGGCCAGCGCGTAATAATCGTTGTTCCAGAGTTTCTTCCGTTGCAGACGTTGATTTTGCGCAGTTGCGCCACCGACCACGCTAAAACCGTCGGCCGGATAATGCATGATCAAGCGACCTTCGTGCGTATACAAGGACGGATAGACCGCGTAATACCCAGGCTCGGCAAGCTTGCCGAAATCCGCTTCGATCCACCCCGGAAACAGACCGCTCACTTCCCGCTCGGCGATTTGCTTACCGCCGTAATCGAGCAGACGCAGACGCAGCTTGGCCGGAAAACGCGGCAACGGTGCAGATAGACTGGTTTCTTCCAGAATAGGTTGCCAACGTAGATCCACTTGCAGTTTTACGGTATCGCCGGGATGCGGCAGATTGGCCGGCGCATCGACGAAGACCAGCGGCCGCAGTTTGGCAGCGACGCGCTGTAAAGCCAGATCGGCATCGGGATCGCTCGTTTGCGTCTTGATAGCCGTCGAGGGCCGGCCGGCAGAATCGGTGAATAAACCGGAGAAATAAAAACGCTGGCCTTGATCGTGTTGCATGACCCATTTAATTAATAGGCTATGCCAGCCGGGCGTCAGATTCAACGCAGCCAGTTGCGCTGCCTCGGGCCTCTCCGATAGCGCTGTAGCGACCAAGCCTTCGCCGGTCAAACCGTGCAACAGCGTCTTGGCTTGCATGCCTACGGATGTCGAAAATCCGGCCGGCGGCCGAGGATCGTCTGCCAATGTCTTTGGCTGCCCGTCCAGCCAGGCGGCGGTTTTGATGCCGGACTGGCGCAGATGCAAAAGGGTTTGCGTCGTTTCACCGACATGCAGATATAACTGGGTGTAAGCGCTGCCGCGCGACCAGCCGTAAGCATGCTCGGTATTGGCTGCTATATCGGTGCTGCCGTCGGCCTGGGTGCGAACCGCGCGCCAAGTCCGCATTTTTCCGCCCATCATTTCCAGGCTAAGGTAGGGCTGATCCGGATTGGGCCGCAATACTGTCTCTGCGTCTAAACCAAACACCGAGACGCCGGCCGGGCCGTCCTGCAAACCACCGACCAGCCACGCCTCCGGCACACCGTTCCGCAACGGTTTGGCCACCTCTGCGGCAACGGAAATCGGTGTTGGCATGATACCGATTTTGCCCGGCTCGTTAAGAAATTTAAGCCCCTCGGCGTCGTTATTCGGCTGAGTTAACACCCCCAGTACGCTATAACGGTCGTCGCTGATCACGGCGGCGGGCAGCGTGGGCACATTCAAGCTGTTCGCCATTGTTTCGGCTTCCGGCCCAATTAAATAAGTTACCGGCAGTGTCTCGTAGACCGAACGGGCGCCATCGGCCGCCAAGCC
>Ga0172378_10004860_pt1 | contig 12569 bp, 8 predicted proteins | sample GrowelOW332metaG_FD_119755 | JGI IMG/M metagenome (GOLD analysis project Ga0172378, IMG submission 119755) | Groundwater microbial communities from an aquifer near a municipal landfill in Southern Ontario, Canada - Pumphouse #3_1 metaG | ecosystem: Environmental > Aquatic > Deep subsurface >...
AAGGTTTTCCACTTCATCGAGGAACAATGTCGATTGATGAGCTTCTTGAACAAGGCCCGGAAGTTCCGCCTTACCATCTGTGAAGGCTCCTTTGGCATGACCAAAGAACATCGAACTACCCAGCGTACTGTTGAGCAGTGAACAGTTCACTGCAACAATATTCTTATGGGGATATTTTAGGCGGTGTATATAATTGGCTGCAATCTCCTTGCCTGTTCCCGTCTCCCCATACAGATGGACCGCACAATCTTCTTGTGCATAGCGCTTAAGCTGTTCCCTGACGGCATACATGCACTCGCTTTCCCCGATCAGGTCACTGGGATGGTATGATGCTTTCTCCCGAACAGCCTCTTTCTCCTGCAACGCATCCAGATGCTCGAAGAGTTTGACGTAGTTGATTTGTGTTCGCTTCACGCAATAACATTTCAGATTATTCTTGGCCAGCACAGGTTCTGCTTGATCTTTTTCCAGGCAGAGAATGATGGGAGTCGTACTATTTCTGTCAGATAGGGTTTGTAAGAACCATTGGTATGAACCATTACCCAATCTATTGTCGACGATTAATAGCACAGGTTCTTCAGACTGCAGGGCTACCAAGGCTTTTTCCGCCAAGGAAAATTCACGGAGAAAAGCCGCTGCAAAATGCGACTTGAACTTCTCCTTGAACCGCCAATCAGAGGAGACGATGAACAAAGACATAGAAACTCCTACGTTGTGGATATAGGAAATCTCGGTTTGGCAAAAGCTGAGGAGTAACACTGTATACGATTATTTCCATCCCGAAGTGTGGAATCGGGAGTGCGCTTCTTCTACTCTCGTTACAAGAGGTGTACCGGTTTATTTTTATGATTGTGTAAGAAGCACTTGTATGGCTGCAAGAGCGTATATCCCGGCTGTCTCACTTCGGAGGATATTGGTCTTCAAAACGACAGGTTTGAACCCTTCTTTCTCAAGAAACGTGCATTCCTCATCACTGAAACCCCCTTCAGGGCCGATGAGGACACATACCGGCTTATCCAGTGGATGGTCCTTGAGCAAGGAAGTGAGCGTCTGCTGCTCTTCAGAACGAGTGCTTTGGTGAAAGAAAATGGCCAGCCCTTGGCCGTCCCACCAGGAAGGTACATCGCGTAAGTCCAACACTTGGGGAACAAGGTTGGTCGCAATGGGGGACCCGCTTTGCTGAAGAGCTTCCTTAATCTGGGCTTCAAGCCGGTCGAAACGGGCACGTACAGCTTTGTCTTTTTTATCTGATAGGTCGGTAACGCAATACCTGCTACTGACCAGGGCAAGCGTTGTTGCCCCGATCTCAGTAGCCTGTCGGAAAATTTGTTCCTCTTTCTTTCCTTTGCACAGACACTGCAGCAGTACAAGGTTTGGATAGGGGCCTTGGTAGGAGGGCAGGGTATCGGTGGTCTCTACCTGCATACCCGGTTCAACGAGCTTGCAGGAGAGGGTGCAGCTTTGATTCTTGATCTCAGTGAGGGTAAGCAGGAATTTCCGGCCTTGCCCGTCAAGCCCAAGAATCTGCTGCCCGATCTGCAAACGCAATACTCTGGTCAGATACTGACTTTCCTTGCCTTCCAGCTCCAACAAAGGCTCCCCGTCGAAAGAACGGGGAAGAACTAACTGCCTCATTTCCCCGTCCTGATGAACTGGACCGCACGATTGAGTTGCTTGTCAAAGGTGGCATCGGCGATAGGCCGCTTGTCGTAGGGCATTTTTGATAGGTACTCATTGCGGACCAACAGCGCCAGTACTTCCTCATCGATGCCTCGCTGGGTGTACTGGGAAGCGAAGCGGCGGATGTTCTCTTCACTTGCTTCAGGATTATCCTGTACGAAGGTGCTGATCACCTTATCGGTCATCAGCTGCTCGAAGGCCGGAATCTCCTCATCTGAAAGCTGAATATCCTCAACAAGAATGTCAGGCTCGATGCCCAGCTTATGAATATTCTCCCCATTGGGCGTGTAGTAGTGGGCTGTGGTCACTTGGGCAAAACCTTCTCCAAAGCGGAATACATCCTGTACTATTCCCTTGCCGAACGTCTTTGTTCCGATGAGTGTCGCCCTTCCATTGTCTTTCATGGCAGCTGCAAAAATCTCAGCAGAGGAAGCCGAACCGGTGTTGGTGAGAATCACAATAGGTAGTTTCTGTGGTACTTCCGCACTCCCGGTGGAGATGTACCGTTGGTCGCGCATCGTACCTTTCTTTCCTTGGATGGTGACTAAGGTCTTGCCCTCCTCGAGGAAGATGTTTGCCGATTGCATAGCTCCGTCCACTGCTCCACCTGAATTATTGCGTTCGTCGATAATCAAGCCAACGATGTTCTGTTTCATCAGTTTCTGAACGTTTTCGAGCAACTGAGTGCCTGTCTGAGGGGTGAATTCTGAGAGAATGATGTAGCCAATATTTCCTTCGATAATACCGCTGTCGACTGTAGGAGCTGTGATGCGCTCACGTTTGAGCGTCAAATCGAAGGAAGTTCCATTGCGATAGACGGTGATTGTTACCGTGGTACCGGCTTCCCCCCTGAGCTTCATGCTCGCTTCATAGCTGGTCAGTTCATCCACCTTTTCTCCATCGATGTGACTGATCAGGTCACCGGCCATCAAACCGGCTCGTTGGGCCGGGGACCCGGGGAACGGACTGACGATGGTAATCATATAGGTGGAGGGAATGGAAGGATCGATACTCTCGGTGGAGGGTTTGTTCAGATAGGTTCCAATTCCCCCATATACCCCGCTGGTCTCTTCTTGGTACTCCTGTGCCTTGGTAGGGGGCACATAAAAGGAATAGGGGTCGTCCAAGGATGCAATGAGGGCGGAAGCAAGGTCGTTGAACAACTTCTGCTTGTCAACCTCATTGATGTAGATCGAGTCGACATATCGGTACAGCCGTTCCAGCGAGGCCATATCGATTGTAATTTGGTCTGCTTCCATGCTTGTCTTGGAGGAAAGCGGAGCTGCCAAGATTTGCTCCATCGAACCGCCTGCGAACAAGGGCAGGAATATCAGCAATACTATGAAACTAAGGCTAAGCCTACGTATAAATGTTTTTCTCATATACTGAATATACAGTATCAGAAGAAAAACGGCTAGGTTTTGTAGTATTGACCACACCTGTATAGCACATTACACTTGCCCCATGACGCAATTTATCACCTTCCCCAGCTGGATTTCGCCACAAATAATACCCGGCTTACCCCTGCGGTGGTATGGTCTGATGTACGTAGTGGCCTTTTCGTTTGCCTACCTGATGATCCGCATCCAAGCTCGAAAAGGTGATATCGCCCTCGATGCCGACCAAAGTCTCAATCTGGTGCTCTACTGTGTTGTAGGGCTGGTAGTCGGAGCCAGGCTTTTTTCTGTTTTGTTCTATGACGGAACCACCTATTACTGGACCCATCCCTGGATGATATTCTGGCCGTTTAGAGGTGGCCAATTTGTCGGTCTTCCGGGTATGAGTTATCACGGCGGGCTGGTTGGTGCCATTGTCGGTGCCTTGCTTTTCAGCCGTAAGTACCATTTCAGCTTTCTTTTACTTGCCGATACAGTCAGCTATGCAGCTCCCTTGGGCTATACGTTCGGTCGGTTGGGAAACTTCATCAACGGTGAGCTTTTCGGGCGAGTCTCCACCAAGCCTTGGGCGATTGTCTTTCCCGACGCCCCCTTGTTCTCCACCAACTATGCATGGGTGCGAACCATTGCCGATTCACTTGGCATGGCATATCAGAGAGGAGACCTTGTAAACCTGCCACGCCATCCAAGCCAGCTGTATGAAGCCCTGTTTGAAGGGATCCTGCTTTTTTGTTTCCTATGGTTCGTTATCAGAAAGCGAAAGAACCTGGTTGCCGGTTCGGGTCTCGCCTGGTATATGATCGGGTATGGGACGGTGAGGTTCTTCATTGAGTACTTCCGCTCTCCCGACGAGAACCTTGGCTACATTCTTGCCTTCGGAAAAGAGTCGGATACCATTGCCTTGTTCCAATCCTTTTTCAACTTCTCCATGGGACAGCTCTTCTGCCTTGCCATGGTATTCACGGGAATAATATTTGCTCTCATCTTGCGACGAAATAAAGGAGCCTTGCATGCCTCACATCGATGAAAGGATAGCTTCACTACGAAGCCAACTGACAAAACAGAATCTTGATGCATGGATCATTAATGGAACCGATCCCCATCAGAGTGAATATGTTTGTAAACGATATAGAACCCGAGAATGGATCAGCTCATTTACCGGCAGTGCCGGAACGGTTGTCATCACCCGTGAAGCTGCTCTTTTATGGGTTGATTCACGGTATTTCATCCAAGCCCAACAGCAGATTGAGGGTAGTGAATTTGTCATGATGAAGGTCGATACCCCTTCGTACCCCGATCCCTATACCTACCTCTCTGATAATCTGCAGGAAGGGGCCAAGGTAGGCATCGACAGTGCAACCCTGACCGTCGCTGCCAAAGCCTCCTTGGAGGCCTCGTTTGCAGGAAAGCTTGAACTGGTTCCTTGCTCCGATGTTCTGGATGCCATCTGGCTGGACAGGCCACGTATCCCCTCTCAGAAGGTAGTCGTGGTCCCCAATGAAATAGCAGGCTTCAGTGCGGTACAGAAGCTTGCGATGCTTCGCCTCGCCATGGCTCAGAAAGGGTGTGACTATACCATTGTTTCCAGCCTTGATGATATTGCATGGATCACCAATCTCAGGGGCAGTGATGTCTCGTACAACCCTGTCTTCCTCTCTTATTTGGTAGTCGGCAGACAGCAAGCCTGGCTTTTTACCAATCCTGACCGTTTTGATGCAGAAACACTGAGCCAAGTCAAAGAGGATTTTGAAATTCTTGCATATGAGCAAGTAGTGCCAACGCTTTCGACCTTGGTAAAAAAAGAGGATGTCATCTATTTCAATCCTGAGAAGACCAACCTGCTGTTGTTTGCCTCGTTTGCTCATAACAAGAGCGTTACCGGACGTGATATCTCCACCGATTTGAAGGCAAGCAAGAATGAGACTGAGCTTCAGGGTATGAGGAGAGCTCACTTGCTCGATGGCGTTGCGTTGGTGAATTTTCTTGCCGGTTTGGATACCAAGGCAGGCAAGTACACTGAAATAGAGATAAGCAATTTGCTCAAGGTGCAGCGTCAGCGCAATGCTGATTGTCTTGGCGAATCGTTCTCCCCTATCAGCGGATGGGCTGCTCATGGAGCCATGTGTCACTACAGTGCCGATGAGAAGAGTAATGCCACCGTAGAGGGTGATGGCCTTTTGGTTCTCGATACCGGGGGTATGTATACCTTCGGTCTGACCGATGTTACCAGAACCATTCTCTTCGGCAATGCCACCGATGAGCAAAAGCGTGACTATACCTTGGTACTGAAAGGCAATCTTGCCCTCGCAGGCATGCGTTTTCCTGAAGGAACCTGTGGGTATCAGTTGGATGTGCTTGCAAGGCAGTTCCTTTGGCAGCAGGGGCTGAGTTATTTCCATGGTACCGGGCATGGGCTTGGTTTCAGGCTTTGTGTGCATGAAGGACCTCAGTCGATCAGTCCCAAGCCGCTTGCCGTACCTTTGAAAAAAGGCATGATCGTCAGTGATGAGCCGGGAATTTACAAGGAAGGCCGGCATGGAATCCGCATCGAGAACATCCTCGCAATCAGAGACGATGTGAAAACGGAATTCGGGCAGTTCTTGAGCTTTGAAGTCTTGACCATCTGTCCGTTTGAACGCACCTTGATAGATAAGAAGCTGCTTACAGAGGTGGAGATTGCAATGGTGGACGCCTACCATCGATGGGTCTATGAGGAGCTGAAGGACTTGGTTGACAGTACTGCACTGCCATACTTGGAAAGAGCTACCGAACGTTTGTAAGCAGATATACGGATAAGGAGAATATACCAATGGTTGAAGCATTGAAAAAGATGGGAAAAATTTCCCGTAAAGGTCCCGTCGTCCTGGTGATTATGGACGGAGTAGGATTTGGAAAATACAAAGAGGGCGATGCAGTTGCAGCCGCTCTTACCGGAAATTTGAATAAACTGTACAAGGCCTATCCATGGACCAAACTGAAGGCTCATGGTCTTGCTGTCGGACTTCCCAGTGATGATGACATGGGTAACAGTGAGGTCGGCCATAATGCCATGGGTTGCGGCCGTGTTTTCTCCCAGGGAGCAAAACTGGTCAACAACTCCATCGATACCGGCGCCATGTTTGAGGGATCGACCTGGAAAAAATTGGTCCAAAATGCAAAGGCCAATGCATCGAGCCTTCACTTCATCGGATTGCTCAGTGATGGTAATGTCCATTCGCATATCGACAATCTCAAAGCCATGATAGTACAGGCCAAGAAGGAAGGTGTTGCAAAGGTTCGTGTGCATGCAATGCTTGACGGCCGTGATGTTGGGGAAGTCAGCGCCCTTGAGTACTTCGACCCCTTCGAGGCTTTTCTTGCTTCCCTGAACGATGCAACCTTCGATGCTAAAATTGCAAGCGGTGGCGGACGCATGGTTATTACCATGGACCGCTACAATGCCAACTGGAATATGGTCAGAAAGGGTTGGGAAACCCATGTTTTGGGTGAGGGGCGGCAGTTTGAATCTGCTCATGTGGCTATTGAAACTCTACGCAAGGAGAGCAAGGCCATCGACCAGGATCTGCCTCCGTTTGTCATTTCCAAGAACGGCAAGCCGGTGGGAACCATTGAGGACGGAGACAGTGTCATTCTCTTCAATTTCCGCGGTGACCGTGCACTTGAGATTACCAAGGCTTTCGAGGCAGAACAGCTTAGTGAGTTCGACCGAAAGCGCCGTCCGAAGGTAGAGTATGCCGGCATGATGGAGTATGACGGGGATTTGCATGTTCCCAAGCAGTTCTTGGTTACTCCTCCAGCCATCGACAAGACAATTGCCGAGTATCTCTGTGCCTCCAAAGTAAGGCAGTTCTCTATCAGCGAAACGCAGAAATTCGGTCATGTCACCTACTTCTTCAATGGAAACAAGAGCGGTAAGTTTGATGACAAGCTTGAAGAGTATGTTGAGATTCTCAGTGATATCGTCCCCTTCGAGGAAAGACCGTGGATGAAGTGTGCTGAGATAGCCGATCGTGTCATCAAGGAAGTCGACAGCGGCAAATGGGATTTCATCAAGCTAAATTTCCCCAACGGGGATATGGTCGGTCATACAGGCAACTTCCAGGCTGTTGTATGCTCCATGGAAGGTCTTGACCTGCAGATTGGAAGAATCCACAAGGCAGTGATGGAAGCCGGTGGTGTTATGGTCATCACTGCCGACCATGGCAATGCCGACGATATGTTTGAGCACGGCAAAGATGGAAGCGTACAGTACAAGGAAAACGGGGATCCGAAGTCAAAGACAAGTCACTCACTCAATCCCGTTCCCTGCATCATCTGTGATAGTTCCTATGAAGGTGAGTATGAAACCGAGCTGAAGACCGGTCTTGGGATCAGCAGCATTGCAGCAACCTGCATGAACCTTCTCGACTTTGAAGCTCCCGCTCTCTATGATCCGAGCATCATAACCATGCGGTAGTAGAATTTCTGTGTTATGATTTACAGGGCCTACGGGCCCTGTTCTTCATGATAAGGAGGTTTCTATGGAGTACAAGGAGTTTGGTAGGACTGGTCATCGTTCCAGCAGGGTGATTTTTGGCGCTGCTGCCTTTTGGGATGTGACCCAACAGCAAGCGGACAAGACCCTTGGCCTTTTGCTTGACCATGGAGTCAACCATATCGATACCGCCCGCAGCTATGGTGATGCCGAATTGCATGTCGGCCCTTGGATGAAAGAGAAGCGATCTTCCTTTTTTCTTGCTTCCAAGACTGGAATGCGTACCAAAGAAGAAGCTTTGGCAGAGCTCAAGCAAACGCTTACGCGCCTGCAGACTGAGTATCTGGACCTCTGGCAGTTGCATTTTCTCGTAGATCCCAAGGAGTGGGAGGTTGCCATGGGGGAAGGTGGGGCCTTAGAAGCTGCCATTGAAGCAAAAAAGCAGGGATTGGTACGGTTTCTTGGTGTTACCGGCCACGGTGTCGATGCCCCGAAGGCGCATCTGAAAAGCCTTGAAGTATATGATTTCGACGCTGTACTGTTGCCCTACAACTATACCATGCTGCAGAATCCTACCTATACACAGGACATGGACAAGCTACTGGGTGTATGCAGCAAACGCAATATTGCAGTACAGACCATCAAAGCTCTTGCACGCGGTGAATATAAGCCTCAGGAAAAAACCTTTGCAACATGGTATGACGCTCTCAGTGATGAGGAATCGATCGAGAAAGCAGTACACTATGTTCTGTCCAACGATCAGCTGTTTCTGAACAGTACCGGTGACATTACTCTATTGCCTGCTTTACTGAAGGCAGCCGAGAAGACCATTGTCCGGCCCACAGAGGCGGAGATGAGAAATTTGGTGAAGAAAGAGGGAATGCAGCCGCTTTTTACGTAACTATGTCCAGATATGATAGGTTCTGGTCACAAGAATGAGAATGGTAGTTCCAGCCACATAAAAAATCAGTCCGAACACGTTTAAGAGCGTGTTTTGGCTGATTGTGACCAGGGCATTGCCTATGATCATGAGGATGAAGGAGAGACAGCGGACAAAGGTTTGCCTGCTGAACTGTTCCTCGAACATGGCAATGACAAACGTAATGACAGCCAGAACATTGATCAGGATGCACACTCCGAGGAATAAGGAATTGGTCACACTCGCTTCAAAAAGGAATGAGGGTGAATTGGCCGATACCGGTACGATTATCGATAAAAAGAGTGCACTCGCTGCAGCCACGAACGAATACTGGCTGAGTTTTGTCGGGTTTATGGTCTGTTGGAAAAGACCTGATGCCAGGAAAAGAAATGAGGAGAAGAGCAGGGAGAAGTGATACAGCACCGAAATGGCAGACGGACTGAGTATGAAGATATGAGTAATTGAATGATAGAGCGGAAGGATCTTTACGTTGCCCAGGCTTATCATCAGAAACAAGAGCGGAAGCACCCTTGCTTCAGCTCCAACATTCGCCCGGTAGAAAAAACAAAGAAGCAAGGCTGCTGCAAACGCTACCCACAAATGAATTAGTGAAGGTATCAGATGGGCACGGGCTATGACCCATGTCTCTTGCTGTACTGCACTGATGATCCCGTGGGTTATGCAAACAGTGAGAATGAGGGTTAAAAGGCCCTGGATGCCCAGCAGGACGAAGCGAAGATTTTTCCCCATAATCTCTTACAGAATATCGGGGTAGGCACTCTCTGTGAGGACCCCCAGACGTTGGCAGGTGTAGGCTGAACCAAAGGCTGCTATGTAGGAATCCACTAGAATTCCCAATCCGTTGAGAATCGGCATCAGCGCGACCATAGTCATCTCAGCTCCATATAGGTCGATTTTCAGAAACTGCAGGACTATGATGGAGATGAAGAATACCTCGTAACCGAGGTAGAGAGGACTTGCATATGCGAAGAGGGCGCTGCTAAGGGCCACAAAGAGAATCACCGTATCAGAGGGCATTGAAGCGGTGGCGGCATACAGCAGGCTGAGCACGCTCAAGGTAGCGATCATCGCCGAACCACCCCTTCCAATGAGGGTATAAAGCGGTATTGCCGTTGCACTGACCCGCTTCTGGCAACCAAGGTTGTGCCTGGAGAGGGATATGGAAATCGGGCTGGAGAAGAAAATGCTGCCAGTGAAGAGAGCGGCGGCTGCCGGGGCAAGCATACGGTACAGAATCATATAGGGATTAACCCGGAAACGGGTGACCAGACTAAAGAGAAGGGGCAATATCAGCAGCGTCACCGAAAGGGTGGAGATGATGAGCATGATCAAGAAGCGACCGGCAACAAAGAGTGTTCCCTCCATCTGCAAATGGCTGAACCAATAGGATGCAGCAAAGAAAACAAAGAGGTGGCCTGAGGTGCTGAAAGCCCTGGCAAGGCGAAACATAGTCTCACTGAGTGAGTTCATGGTGACGTACGCCGGTCTGATAACCTCAACATTGGGCTTGAGGAAGTAACCGAAAACCAAAGCTATTACCAAAACAGGGAGCAAGAAGCTCTCTGCATTTGCCAGCGTGTAGAATGGATTGATGGGCAGCATCGATTCAAAGAGGGTGGAAATCGATTGGGGGGCAATTATCGAAAGCGTTGAAGCATCGCTGCCGGCACTGGTGCTTGCAGGGAAATACGACGGGAAGAACCTGAAAACGATGGCAGAAGCCAGAACCAACAACAACGTCGAAAACACGCTCCATAGGATGGTAGTACGTGCAAACACACCACCCTTACGATCTTTTCTGAGTGAAGCTATCCCGCTTGAGAAGCCGAAAAAGACCAGTGGAATTAATACAAACCCACCGAGCTGCACGAAAAGGGCGGTGACGGTATACATCACTTGTTGAAATATACCCGACTCTCCAAATAAAAGGGTTGCAGCCAAACCAAGGGCAGTTGCAGCCAGATAACTTATCCAGGTCTTCATAGTTTCCAAGAGTATCTTATCAGATGCAGCAAGTCAATCAAACGTCGCTTTTCATTCCAAGAGCTGTAAAAGCTTGTAGCCGGACTGCATCTCAGCTTCCATAAGAACCTTGATATAGGTGCTTACATTCCCCATTCCTTTGATTACAGCAAGAGAGAGTGCTGACAGATAGATAATCTCCTGCATCGCCTCCTTTGCATACCAGGTAACACCCTGGTACTCGTTGACCTGTGCATAATTGGCAAGGCTTGGGTCTGAGAGCAACAGCGCAAGAATCTGTTTTGGATCTTCAGTGCTATCATCCACCATGAAAGCCGCACTGGAAAGAATTGCAGCGCTATGGCAGGCCTTGCGGGCTGATTCCTGGGTAAATCCAGCTTCACAAAGCTCCTTGGAGAAAAATCGTGAGAGCAGCAGTGTGTCGCTTGCCTTCATTGCTTCGCTGATGGTTGCCTCATCGCTGAGAAAGGGTTTGAGGAAGAAGGAAGCTGCAACTACCGCTTCCATCTCATCCAGGATGCGCGATCCATGCAACAGGACGCGGCTCTCCTCACTTTTAAAGAGCGTGCTGTATCGCTGTACTTGAGCAAGCATCTGTGCTGGACTGACGTCCCTAGGCAGCGAAGGCAGCGATTTCTTGGCGGCAGGATGCAGATTTTCCACCGCAGCCACCAAATGAGCATACGCTTCGGCCAAGGTAAGAATGAGCTTTCGCTCGCTTTTACTGGTGGCTTGCCCACTAAGAATGAGTTTCATCTGCTTGAAGAAACTCTCAGAGTGGAAGCTTTCCATCGCCTTGTACACCGGTTTGAGGCGCAGGGCAAGAATTTCCTGCTCGAGGTTGGCCACTCCGTTTTCCCCAATCTGTTCGTAGAGCTCGGCATACGTCCCATCGACGTCCTCTACCTCGCGGATGTTTAAAAACACCTTGGTCTCAAAACCATTGAGGTGAAGGGCAAAGCCTTCGTCATATACCCTGAGCGAAGGTTTCATATAGGTAAGCGATTCATTGAAAGATTCATAAATCAGGTACCGTCTTCCTCCGACAGTCAATCCGAGAGCTTCTGCCAGACTTGTCGTCTCGCTGTGTTTCTCTTCCCCGACTTTCTGCTGTTTGGGAGCACTGGTTTTAATCCAACCCTCTACACCTTCATATTGGTTGTTGTACAACACGAGAGCCCGCTCCCGCTCATTGCCATTGACATAGCAGAAGGCCGACTGCTGGACGGCGCCGTCACGATAGAGGTCGAAAAGTTGGAAATATTCGACACCACTGAACAGGTAACGCTTTTTCAGAAGTGGGAAAATTCTCCGATAATGCTCATCGATCAAATATTGGTTGGGCTTTTCGTCCCAATAGGCACGTCGGTATTCCATCCCGTATTTTTCCCGGTAGCCCTCGATCTGACCGTGTCCGAACATCGGAAGGCCCGGCATGGTGGACAACAGGGTGCAGACCCCGAAATACTTATCCCCATCCCCAAACTGGGAAACAGCAGTTTCCTCATCGGGATTGTTCATGAAATTGACAAAGCGTTTGAGAATTTCCGGTTCGAAAGCGATGGTGTTTTTAATCGTCTCACGATATTTCTGGTTCTCTTGGTTCTTGAGCATATTCATAAAGGCACTGTTGTAGACACGGTGCATTCCCAGAGTCCGAACAAAATAGCCTTCCATCATCCAGAATGCTTCGGCAAGCAATAGGGTATCCGGAAGTTCCTCATTGATCCGATCAACCACCTCACGCCAGAATTCCTGAGGAATTTTCTGGTTGAACTCTATCTCATCCATACCATATTGAGTGCGGCCTGCAATATCGCCTCCGTGCCCGGGTTTTGGGTACCAGAGTCGTTGGATATGCTTCTTTGCCAAGGTCATGGCTGCATCGAAACGAATGATTGGGAAGTTGCTCGCCACATGTTTAATCTGCTGATACACCGCCTCACGGGTGGCGGGATTGAGGAAATCAAGTTGGGCAGTATCGTTCCAGGGCATCGAGGTTCCATCGTTGCCATGGAAAATATAGGAGGTTTCTCCCGTACGGAGATCCTTGCGCCTGAACGTGACGGCAGCATCGCTGCGGTCATAGTAGTGG
>Ga0172378_10004863_pt1 | contig 12568 bp, 14 predicted proteins | sample GrowelOW332metaG_FD_119755 | JGI IMG/M metagenome (GOLD analysis project Ga0172378, IMG submission 119755) | Groundwater microbial communities from an aquifer near a municipal landfill in Southern Ontario, Canada - Pumphouse #3_1 metaG | ecosystem: Environmental > Aquatic > Deep subsurface >...
CTAGACGTCATATGCGTTGACGGTAGCCATATCGGCATAGCAACAGGGCGTTTTAGAGACCGCGTGCGAGACCATACGCTTATGCACGTCGCGCAGCCAGCTGTGGATGAGGCGGTGCCAGCCGGTGTCGTTAAGACTGTAGCTGAAAATGACGCGTGGGACCGGCGCCGCTCGATTGTTGACATATCCGGTCTTGTTGCCGAGACAGTCGCCCTATACGGGCTCGAGACACACGTAGATGAAAAGCCATCGTCGGCATATGACGATGGACACGGGCTGCTTATGGCCTAGGAGGTCATATGAAACTTTGGATCAGGCCGGGGAGAGACGTCACGGTCTCGCTTGTCGATGGCTCGGCGATAAGCGGAAAGACGGGATTCGTGCTTCCCGGGAAGATCAAACTTTCCAGCGTTTTAGCAGACAAGTCGAAGATCCCCGGTGTCGTTATTATTCCGCACGACAAGGTGCTTACGGTGCAGGTGATGCCATGATTACGCTTAAGACCGACCAGGGCGCGGTCACCATTGGTGACTCGTCCATCCCCGGCGTCAACACTCGCACCACATGGGGGGCCAGGGTGGCAGACCCACCTCTGCAGCTCTCATCACTCACACGCACAGGCCCCGTCGACCCACAAGTGGTTTGGAAGACGCAGCCGAGCGTACGCAAGGTCGTCGAGTTTGCGGCTAGAAACGTCGCATCTGTCCCATGGAAGGCTTACGTCAGGGTGAGCGATGACGACAGGCAGCGCGCCTCTGGATCGCCTGTCGAGCGTGCGCTCAGGCACCCACGCCCGCGCCTCACGCACTACCAGATGATGTACCGGCTCACCATAGACGCGATGCTCTACGACCGATGGTGCGTGGCGCTGCTTCCTGACGGGACGCTGCAGCGCATACCACCTCGCGAGCTCGTGCTAGACAGTGACGGGCTCGACAACATAGGCCGCATAGGTGTGAGCCTTGCAGGTGGCGTCGTCGATATAACGGGACTTCCTCTCGCGCTAGGCGCAGGGTGGTCTGCATGGGACGCAGACGGTGTGTCACCTCTTGTGACCCTAGCATCGATCCTGCGCGAACAGAGACATGCGGTTGAATGGCGAGATGCACAATGGGAACGCGCGCCGAAGATAACAGGAGTCTTGAAAAGGCCTGCAGAAAAGGATGTAGGCGCTTGGGACGCGAGAGATAGAGAGAGGTTTTTGCGTGCCTGGAAGGAATTTCGAGAGGGGAAAGCCGCAGGCACGCCGATTCTTGAAGACGGCATGGAGTATGAGCAGATAGGCTCGACGGTGTCTCCGGCAGACGCCAAAGACATTGAGGGCCGCCAGCTCACAGACATCGAGGTCTGCTCGTCTTTTCACATTCCTCCCGAGCTTGTGGGGGCAAGGCAGGGCACCTTCTCGAACATCGACGCCTTCCGCTCGATGCTCTTCGGACCGACCTTGGGCCCCCAGCTTACGCAGTTCGAAGAGGCTATGAACGCTGAGATCGTCCCGTCGCTTGACAGCACAGACGGCATCTACGCCGAACTTGACCGTGAGGCCGCCATGAACGGCAGCTTCGCCGAGCAGGCTACCTACCTGCAGACGGCAGTAGGCGGCCCATACATGACGCGTGCCGAGGCAAGAGGGCGGGTCAACCTGCCCCATGTCGACGGTACTGACGATCTCATAGTCCCGCTTAACGTCACCGAGGGCGGACAAGCATCTCCCACCGACTCCGGCAGCCAAAACAGGAAGGACACATGGGTATGAAGCAGGTCAGGAAGACCTTCAAGGCCGACATGGACGTCGGCGGCGAGGGGAAGTTCACAGCTCTTGTATCGACGTTCGGCACCGTGGACTCCCAGATGGAGGAGATAGAGCCGGGTGCTTTCACGGAGGGGCTCAAGAGCTTTGACGAAAAGCAGCCGTTGCCGATTCTCTGGGACCACCAATGGGATGACATATGGTCGCACATCGGCACTGCCACAGCAGAGCAAACCGAAGACGGCCTCATCGTCGAGGCACAACTCGATATGGACAACCCCACAGCCAAGCAGGCCTACCGGCTGCTTTCGCAAGGTCGCGTCCATGAGTTCTCGATCGGGGGCTTCGAGCCGCAGGAATCGGCCACGACAGATGAGGATGGCATACGCCATGTGGAGCGCTTCGATCTGGCCGAAGTGTCTCTCACGCTCAAAGGGGCGAACCCAGACACGCAGCTCATCGACATAAAGTCCCGTGAGGCAGACGCCACAAAGGCCGGCCGTGTGCTCGCAGGGCGTCACGTCAAGACCTTAAAGGACGTGAGCTCGGAGATGGCAGGCGTTAAGAAAACTCTCGACGATCTCATCGAAGAGGTCGATGCCCAGCAAGACCCGTCAGATGGCGGGAGCAAAGAAAAGCCGGACGAATCCGGCAAGTCGATGTCGGCGCGAATCGCGGCGGCACGTATCGCTCTGGCCGCATCGGCCGGAAAGGAGCACTAATGAACAAGAAAGATCTGCTTTTCAAGAAGATCGACCGCGCAGGAGAGCTTGCCGCCAAAGGCGAGGATCTCAGCGAGGAGGAGATCACCGAGGCCAACAAGCTGGCAGACGAGATAGCCTCTCTCAAGTCTGAGATCGCAGCCGCCGAGCAGACAGCCAAGAAGCTCTCTGGCTTTGCCAAGAAGGAAGAGCGCAAGACCACAGGCGACGGCGAGGCGACAGGCACCCTCGGCCAGCGCTTTGTCGGGAGCTCTGCCTACAAGGCCTTCCGTGAGGCGAACCCCCACGGTGTCTCAAAGGGCACCCCGATCAACATCAGCGCAAAGTCAATCGGCGTGATAAGGACCAAGGCCGACCCTGCCCCTCTTAATACCGCAGCCAACGGCGACGTGCTGCCTGTACGTCTTCCCGGCATCGACGACCTGACTTATCGTCGTCAGACCACCCTGCTTGACCTCATCACGCGCGGTACAGCTACAAGTGCGTCTCTGCAGTATCGTCAACTCGTTGCCATTACGAGCAACGCCGGCATCGTCGGTGAGTCTAAGACCACCTCTGGCACCGACAAGGCAGGCGGCCTCAAGCCTCTCTCGACACTCACCACACAAACCAAAAATGCCGTGGCGTTTACCTATGCCGACGGTATAGAGATCACCAACCAAGAGCTCGCAGATGATGGCGCTCTCGTGTCTTTGGTTGATGGGATTTTGCGCCAAAACGTCGATCTAGAGACCGAGCGCGTAATCCTCGAAGGCGCAGGCACCGATGATGAGCCTGCTGGCATCCTTAACACAACCGGTGTTCTTGCGCAGGCGTTCTCGACTGATGCTATCACCACGATCCGCAAGGCCAAGACCCTGCTTGCGACCACCTCCAACACGATTGCGCAGGCAGTTGTGCTCAACCCCGAAGACGATGAGGCGTTCGATCTCGCCCAAGACGCACAGAAGCGCTACTACGGCAACGGCCCCTTCGGAAGCGGGCCCTCCACCATCTGGGGCATCCCTCGCGTGACCTCCCAGATCGTCCCTGTTGGGAAGGCCATCATGGGCGACTTCTCCCAGATACAGCTGCTCACCCTTGAACCGATGAGCGTTCTTGCCTTCAATCAACATAAGGACTACGCACAGCGCAACCTGACCTATCTGCGCGCGGAGTTCCGTGCCCTGCAGCTCATCCGCCAGCCAGCCAAGCTTGCCGTGGTGTCTCTGGCGTCCTCTGGGGCATAGGCATGGCAGATGTAGAGATGATCGTGGTTAAAAACGTCCGTTACCGCAAGCCCGACGCCGAAAGGCTCGGGCTTGTTGCCTCTGTTGAAAAGGCAAGCTCAACGAAGCCTAAAGCTGCTGCCACCACGAAACCAAAGAGAGCAGCAACTACTAAATAGGTGAAAGGAGGGCAAGCGTGAAATATGATGACATCATCTCGTCCGCCGACACGATCGACCAGACATGGTGGATGAGAGCTGCGCAGGCGGCAGTGAGGCATTACTGCGGTTGGCATATCTCGCCGCAAGTCACGGAGACCCTTACTGTTGACGCTTACGGCGGGCGCTCGCTTGCCCTTCCCTCCAAGCACGTCACGGCGATTTCGTCAATTGTCATAGGCAGCGATGATGTGACCTCTGATGTCGTTTGGTCTGAGGCTGGGACCGTTGTCCTTACCTCTGGCGTTTGGCCTGACCTGCCCGGGTCTGTAAAGGTAGCCCTTACGCACGGGTGGGACGCCGACGAGGTGCCAGATGTCGCGGCGATGATCCTCTCTGTCGCCAAGCGCGCCCGCACAAACCCCGGCTCAATCTCAGCGCAGAGCGTCAACGGCGCCTCTGTCAACTTCGCCACCTCAAGCGGGGTGCCTCTAGGGGTGCCGCTCATGCAGTCAGAAATGGATGCTCTTGCCCCGTACCGTCTGGGGGCGAGGCCATGAGCACCGCAGCGGACTTCATAGGCTCATCAGATGTCCAGATGGACTCACTCACGACTCTTACGAGGAAGCGAGCGAAAAAGAAAGAAGACCCATATAACCCTGAGCGTACGGTAGAGGATTGGACAGACCCAGACGTGCTTGCTTTCAGCGGGTACGTCTCATCGCAGACGTCAACCGAGCAGACCGACGCAGTGCGGGCCAAGCTCATAACGACCGTGCAGATCATCGTGCCTAACCCAACAGTAGATGTCATGGAGGGCGATCGCGTCACAGATGGCACGCACAGCTGGAGTGTCACAGGCATCCCCATTAAAGACATTAACCCATTTACCGGTTGGCAGCCGACGCTTGTCGTAGATGTCGAGGAGGTGGACGGATAGTGTCCAAGAACGTTACCGTGACCTTTAACCAAGCCTACTTCAACCAGATCATGCGCTCGGCAGGTGTAGAGGCGCTCTGTAAGGGCAAGACAGAAGATGCCCTTGCCATAGCGAAATCTACCGCTCCCGTAGACACAGGCGCGTATCGTGACGGCCTTGGCATCGAGAAGGTGCCCCACAAGTACCGCGACACCTACGAGGTTGTAGGCCATGATTGGAAAACACTACTTGTTGAGTCAAAGACCGGAAACCTGGCACGGGCCCTCAAGGCGGTGAAGAAGGCATGATCACCCCACCAGACATGGAGCTATGGGCGACGAAGTATATAAGAAGCTGCCTCTCATCTCTTGGCTACGACGTCGAGGTCTCGAATAAGGAACCAGAAGATCTTTCCGCGGCGGATATGACACGACCCCTGGTCGTGATCCGTGATGACTCCGGAGCACAGGAGAGCGCCGTCACCTATGACCGCTCGCTTGGCGTCTCGGTGCTCTGGGGAAGCCGTCAAGACGACAAGACAACAGGTGACATAGCCCGACTCGTTATGGCCATCATGGCAGATGACGGGATAGCGGAGGCTGCTGGCTCTCCTGTCGCGTCCGTCGAGCGTGACGGGTGCAACGGCCCTTATAGCGTCACAGAACAACAGGATTTACATCGCAAATATATGACGGTCGAGTACACGATTGTCGGAGACATCAGTTAAGGAGAACACATGTCAGCAGACACTAACGGCAACGACCTTTCCCTCGTGACGGTGCCAGTCACCGGTTTCATCGCTGTGCAAATGTTAGGGGCACCATCTTATATTGACTCTGCCGCCGGAGGTCTCACGCCTCTGGTCCTGCCGTCCGGATATAAGAAGGTAGGGCTTCTGACAGATGACGGAGCCCCTCAGGACGACTTAGACTCAGACGACGACATCGAGCTTTGGCAAAAGGGCTACAAACTTCGCGGTGATGTCACGAGCCGCACGCTCGAGATCATTACAGCCGAGCTCAACGACACGGTTCGTGAACTCACCAACGGCGTAAAGCCGGACGCCAACGGCATGATCGTCGTCGACCAGGGCAACGAGAACCAGTTCCCTCTCTTCGAGTACGTCAAATACAAGAATGGCATGTCTCTTCGCAGGAACGGACTTGCCCAAATCTCCACCGTTGCACCTGCGCAGCAGAGTCGTGGAGAAGTCGCGGGCTATGACATCACCTTCGAGTGGATCAGCGATGAAACCGTGGGGGGGTTCTACCGAGAGTGGGTTGTGAACCCCAACGCCAGCTCTGTCTCATCTCTTGCTATCAAGGCATCTGATGGAAGCGCTGCTGCAACATCGGTGAGCGTCGGCTCTACGGTTGAGCTTAAGGCGGTCGCCACCCTGACAGATAACACGACAATCGACGTCTCTGCCACATGGGCGTCAAGTGATGTCGCGGTGGCAGCTGTTTCTGACGGCATGGTCACAGGCGTTTCCGCAGGAACAGCCACGATCACGGCATCCTATGCCGGCGTGTCCGCAACGCTTTCTATGACGGTATCGGAGGCATAGTCTATGGCCGAGAAGAAAACAGAGAAGTTTGACTTCGACGCACTGCTTGAAGGCTATGACGAAGATGCGGCCTTGGCGAGCCTCTCGGCATCCCTTGAGCCGAAGGTCATTGTTGTGGAAGGTGACGCTGTGGCGAAATTCCCAGACGGGAGCATCTACCGCCTGCCTCTTACCTTTTCTATTGACGATGCCGACGCGCTCAAGGAGATTGACGGAGATGACGCCGTCGAGCAGATGAGAAAGCTCTTCTCAAGACTCTGCGGAGACAGCGTCTCCAAGGCCCTCATGGCAGAGCCGTTCCAGTCGGTGAGCGCCTTCGCCAGCCGCTACTTTGAGCTGTTCCAGAAGATCAACCAAGCGTCGCTGGGGGAATCTCAAGCGTCGCTGCGTTCATAGGATCGCATCGCCAGGCAGCGACGCGTACATTTCGCGAGACATTCGGGGCCTCTGTGTCGTCAATCGGCACGGAGGCTCTTCCGTGGGGAGAGGCAAGGGACTTGGTTCTCTCGGCTGCGTCTGACACATCTACCGCCCTCGGGGCTGAGCTCGCAGGGTGGGCATACCCGGCAGAAGTCCTGCAGATAACGCAGGCGCTCGTATCGGCGGCGCAGCTTGGGCGGAAAGGCGCAAAGGCCGTAGAGAAGCTCATGCCGTGGGCTTTGGAGGCAAAGCGCAGGCAGGCTCCCACCGCACTAGAAATCGCAAAGGCACAGAAAGAGATTGACGAAGAGGTGATCTTCTCATGAGCAGCGAGGTCGGCTCTGCCCACATCAGCATCTTCCCGACAATGACGGGCTTTAAGTCAGCCGTCTCAAAAGGCGTGTCTGAAAGCGCGTCAGGAGCTTCGTCGTCTTTTTCAAAAGGGTTCAAAGGGGTGGCAGAAAGCATAGGCTCGAAGCTTGGCATTAAGATGAAGTCTTCTTTTTCTGCTTCGTCGGCAGGTCTTGCTAACGCCACAACAAAGCAGCTCGAGTCATCTGTCGCCTCTGCTGCCTCTTCGCTCTCCTCTGCACGGCTCAAGGCGCAGTCTGCTGATAACGCCGTGGCCACAGCCGAGGCTAAATACCAAGAGACCCTTGAGAAGTACGGCTCTACCTCATCGCAGGTCATAGCAGCCGAGGGCCGCCTTTCCTCTGCTCGCTCAAAGCAGCAGATCACAACCGAGAACGTCGAGATGGCCTCAGCCAAGCTCGAGGATGCGCAACGCAGCCTCGCGAAGGCGCAATCTACGCTGTCATCTTCTACGACGGGCGTGGCTAGCGGTCTTTCCGGTATGGTGAAGAATTTTAAGGCGGGGTTCTCGTCTGCCGAGCAAGCTCGAAGTGCGATAACAGGGCTCACTGGATCTGTTGGAGGGCTTATACGTGCTTTTGCCGACACAACTGGCATCTCTGCTCTTGCGTCCAAGATATCAAGCTTTGCATCATCTGCTGCGGCATCGGTCTCCGGCGTTGCCTCATCGATTGGGACGAAGCTCTCAGGCATCGCGTCGAGCATAGGGAGTGTCTTTTCAACCATCGGCGGCAAAATAAGCTCCGCGCTATCACCTGTAACGAGTGCTGTGTCTGGCGTCTTTAGCAAGGTGTCCTCTACTGCTCAAAGCGCTGTATCTGCGATATCGGCGCATTTCGCGCCGCTTACGTCAGCAATCGGCAATGTCATGTCCGGCGTTGCGTCCAATGTGTCGAGCGCTTTTAGCGGTATTTCAAGCGAGATCGGAGGGATACTCGGGTCGCTTGGGAGCACTGTGTCGAGCGCCCTCGGAAGCGTCGCGTCCGGAATATCCAGCGCAGTTGGGACTGCAACAAGCGTTGCGGCTAAGGGTGTGGCAGCTCTAAGCGCAGCCGTAGTGGCCCTTGGTGGGGCTGCCTTGTCATCCTACGCAGACTATGAGCAACTTGTCGGTGGTGTCGAGACGCTTTTTGGAGACTCTGCTTCAACCGTGGAGTCCTATGCGTCGAATGCCTACCAGACGGCGGGGCTTTCCGCAAACGATTACATGACCCAGATAACGAGCTTCTCCGCCTCTCTTGTCTCATCGCTTAATGGCGACACCTCAGCTGCCGCTGAGGTCGGTAACACTGCCATGGTCGACATGGCCGACAACGTAAACAAGTTCGGCAGCAACATCTCAGACGTCCAAAACGCCTACCAGGGGTTCGCCAAACAGAACTATACGATGCTCGACAACCTGAAGCTCGGCTACGCCGGCTCCCAGGCAGGCATGGAGTCCCTCCTCGCCGATGCGGAGAAGATCACGGGCCAGCACTACGAGCTGGGTAACTTCGCCGACATGGTCGAGGCGATACATGCGGTGCAGACCCAGATGGGCATCACCGGTACGACCGCCGAGGAGGCGGCGAGCACGATCAGCGGCTCCGTGTCGATGGCAAAGGCGTCGTGGTCCAACTGGCTGACCGGGCTAGGCAATGAGAACGCCGACATGGGGGCACTCACTGGTCAGCTCATACAGTCCGTCCAGGCTGTCGCCTCAAATGTAGGGCCGCGGATAGCTCAGATTATGTCATCCGTGGTAAGTGCTCTGCCGGACCTTATAAATCAGGCAGTATCCATGGTGGGACAACTGGTGACGACGCTAGGACCATCGCTTCTGCAGGCAATTGGGACCGTTGTACAGCAGGTTCCAGCTTTAATAGCGCAGATTGCAACGGCGATTTCGACATCGTTTAGTTCAATCGACCCAACAACGATAGCAGCGGGCGCTCAGCAGTTTATGACATCGCTTATCCAGGGGCTTGTAACTGCCGTTCCGATTCTGCTTCCGATTATCTTGCAGGTAGGGCTCGAGATAATAACTGGCATCGTTCAATCTCTGGCACAGAATGCCGACCAAGTCGTGCAGGGCTTTGTCACGCTGCTGGAAGGCATCAACCAAGCAGTTGCGCCAGTTCTGCCTGTATTAGCGGCAGCAATAGTGCAGCTTATAATCGCACTTGTCGGTGCCTTAATTTCGCACTTGCCTGAGATACTAGCGGCAGGTGTGCAGCTGTTTATGATGCTTGTCCAGGCAGTGGGCGATATCCTCGGGCAGTTGCTTAGCGCATTAGGTGGGCTAATCGGAGATGCTGCAGGTGCGATCTCTGGTGGAGTTTGGCAGATGATATCTGCTGCCGGCGACTTTTTCGGTGGCCTGCTACAAGGAGCAAATGACAAGGCGGGTGAGCTACTCGACTGGGTAGGTGGCATACCAGGACGTATCATCGACGCCCTAGGTGACCTCGGAAGCCTACTTTGGGATGCCGGCGACAAGATTATACAAGGGTTTCTCGATGGGTTGAAGTCAGCGTGGAGCAACGTCACAGACTTTGTAGGCGGTATCGCAGGCTGGATTGCCAAGCACAAAGGCCCCATCAGCTACGATGCGAGGTTGCTTATCCCTCATGGCAAAGCGATCATGTCAAGCTTATCAGATGGGCTTGTGACAGGTTTTAGTACTGTTGAGACCGTTGTAAAGAACGTAGCTCCTTCTATCGAAGACGCTATGGGTACTGTAAGCGTCCCTGTTGATATAGAAACGACAGCTAAGCAAGCAGCTCTAGCTACTTCCGCTATCTCGCAAGCAGCAATAACTAAGCTTTCGGCATCTTTGTCAGATCAAAAAAGCATCAATGGAACTACTAAAGCTTCAGATAGTAATTACAAAGCCTCATTTACCATCAACGCAAATGATCCGAATCTTACCGCAGCGGTCGTTGAAAAAGACCTACGTCGCGCCTTCGCATAGAGGGGAGGTACCATGCGTTTTACGATCACATCAGATAGCGGTACGAGGATCACCCTTAAAGACAGATATTTAGACAAGCATGTCGGGTGGGAGCTCGCAAAAGACGGTGTCAGCGGGTGGTTCGGCTCGCCAAAGCCTCGCGAGGATGTGGCCTCCTCTGTGGGCCGCGACGGTGATTTCTGGCCGGCAACACTCACACAAGGAGGCCGCGTCGTCACGCTCAGCGGGATTGCTCACTGCCACTCAACATTAGAGCTTGCGCGGGCAATCGACCAGATCAACGGCCTTGTGGGCCACATGCTCACGATCGAGGCAGAGGACGCTCACGGTGTGAGGATCGCCACAGGCTACCTCAGCGACGATCCCGACCCGCAGATTTTCAGCCACGAGAAAGACGCGAGTTTTGACCTCATAATCACCTGTCCCGACCCGCACCGGTATGGGCGTTGGTCGGCGTATTCATTTCCATTCGAGGGGACCGTCAAGGTACGTAATAATGGCAACGTCAAATCCTACCCGAAAATCAAGGTCACATCACTCTACCAGCAGAAAGTCACGGCGCTTGCGCTCACGTGCGGCAGCCAAAAGGTGACATGGACGGGCAGCGCAGACGAGCTCACGATAGATCTCGCCGAGATGGTGCCGAGCTCAGGCACCATCGGGATAGACAATGCCTTTGCGCTCTCGCCCGGCATGAACCAAGTAAAAATCTCAACTGACGGCTACGCAACACTCTACACGCGCGATGGGTGGCGGTAGACATGACATACTACCTGCACGCCTTTAACGGGCTCACGGGAGCCCATGTACGTCGCCTCGACTTCTCAGCGCTCAGCTGGTCGGAGTCCATAAACGAAGAGGGCTCCATGTCGGCGACGGTGGTAGACGACGGCAGCATCGACCCGGACGTGTGCCTCAGGGCATACGGCACGATCCTTGCGGCAATCGACGAGGACAACACGGTGCGCCACGCGGGCTACATTAAGCAATGGACGTATAGCAAGGGCGACGGCACCTACACCGTCTCAGCTGGCGGCGGCTCGACGATACTTGCCAAGCGGCTTGTACTCAATCATGCGCTCGCCGCGGCATGGAAAGACGGCACCGTGATTATTGACGATGACAACCCGCCGGGCAACTGGGTGCTCACGGCAAACGGGAGCTACAGCGATCTCATCCGTGCTCTCATCGTAGAGACCGAGAAATGGGGCTCACTGCCGATAACGCCGGCTACAGCTACAGGCGGGAACAAAACCCGTACATGGGACAGCTGGGATCTTGCTACAGTCGCCGACCGCATAAGCGACATTGGAGACCTCGACGCAGGGCCGGAGTGGAGATTTGATCCGCAGCTCTCTAGCGGCTGGGTGCTTACATTTAAGCAGGTCACAAGCGCAGACGGCGGCGAGATCATCGACAACAAGTGGGTGTGGAACGCACTTGTGCCGTCCTCGGGTGTCGTGCTCGGGGATGAGGACGCAGACGGCTCAGACATGGCTGGTGCCTGCTACATGACAGGCGGAAAAGACGATGACACGCTGCTCATTGCTCACAACATAGGCACGGCGCTCACCTCTGCGGGCTGGCCGCTGCTACAGGTGGCAGACACATCACACAGCACGGTATCAGTGCTCGCGACGCTCCAAGCCTACGCAGCTGCGACAGTAGCGGCAGGTGACGGGGCGCAAGGCTCGGTAGCTCTCACAGTGCCGGAGTCTGCGCAGGTACATGTAGGCGACTGGGCAGATGTGCGCTACGGCGATGATGAGGCCGACGTGCTCGCGCTTAAGGTGACCGACGTAAAGGTGGCAGCGGGCGACAAGACGCAGACCCTCGGATGCAGGATGAGGTGATCAATACGAGTAAGTACAAACCCACAAGCTTTGATAACATGGCCGTGATAAGTCGCACATTGCGTGAGCAGCGCAGACTTGCCGAAGTGGCCACCGTCGCGTCGAAGACGCAGACCTACCAGACCACGGCCAAGACTGACACGGCACAAAGCACGGCAGACACCGCTGTGACAAGCGCCGCGACGGCGCAGGATACCGCCGATACCGCTATGACCGATGCAGCCACAGCCCAATCCACAGCTGACACAGCAGCTACTGCAGCAGCTAAAAACGCTGACACCATCGCTGATGTGCAAGCTGGAATCGATAACCAAAATGAGACCATCTCCGGTATCCAAGGTGATATTACAGACCTTACAACCGACCTCGGTACCGTAAAGACTACCGCGAAAGAGGCTAAAGACACCGCCGATGAGGTCTCGAAGACGCTTAGCGCCGACTACAGCAAGACTGGCACGGACACATCATATGTAACTGCCTCGACTAACCTACAGACCGCCGATGAAATCATGCAATCCGTGAGCGGAACCTATGCCACACAAGAAAGCTTAGCTACCACCGATGCCAAAGCAGATGCAGCTCAGAGCACCGCTGATAATATCTCAGTTGGTGGAACTAACCTAGCGATAAATACGGCATTAAGTAA